>Ga0209099_1004557_pt1 | contig 10454 bp, 9 predicted proteins | sample AD_JPNHW2_MetaG_FD_184430 | JGI IMG/M metagenome (GOLD analysis project Ga0209099, IMG submission 184430) | Active sludge microbial communities of municipal wastewater-treating anaerobic digesters from Japan - AD_JPNHW2_MetaG (SPAdes) (version 2) | ecosystem: Engineered > Bioreactor > Anaerobic >...
TGCCATATATTTTCTGCTGCTGAAAATGACCAATAATCCTGATGATGCCGATGACCTTACGATCGAGGCTTTTGGAAAAGCATTCAAAAAACTCGGTCAGTACACACCCGACTTTGCTTTCAGTACATGGCTGTTTAAAATTGCCTCGAATAATTGTATTGACTATATCCGCAGAAAGAAAGTTGAGATGCTTTCTATCAATAAAACGATCGTTGACGATGAAGGTACTGATTTGTCTCAAGTATTGCCGTCGCATACTCCCGACCCCGAGGAAAAACTTATTGAACGGCAGAAAATAGTTATGATGCGTGAAGTCGTTGAAAAGTTGAAGCCCAATTACCGCCGCCTGGTTCAATTGCGCTATTTTGATGAATATTCTTATGAAGAAATTGCCTCGGAAATGGCGATTCCCATTGGTACTGTTAAAGCTCAGTTATTTCGGGCACGCGAATTTCTTTATAATATTATGAAGAATGCCGAGGGATCAATTTAACTGAAAATAAATCAGAACATTTTTTCATTAATAATTCCGGAGAATAAATCAATCAAAAATGTATGATTGTTCTTAAATTATGATTTCAAATTATACCGATACGCAATATGTAATAGTCCGAAAGGCTGGACTAAACATATTGTCTATCGGCATTAACCATTCTAAAATTTAAATTAGCCTCTGGACTAATTTAAATTAAGAATTGGTATTAAATAAACTGTTCGCCTTTTTCGATCCTCACGTCATTGACAAACTGACGGATTTGCTGTTCGTCATTTTTACGGCAGACCAATAAGATATTTCCCGATTCAACAACAATAAAGTCATCCAAGCCTTGCAATACAACCAGCTTGTGTTCGGGCATATTCACAATGCAATTTTTGCTGTCGTACATAATTACATTTTTGCCAACAACAGCATTGCCATCATCATTTTTGTACCTGTTTTCGTATAATGAACCCCAGGTTCCAAGGTCGGACCATCCGAAATCAGAACGTAAAACGTAAACGTTATCGGCCTTTTCCATTACACCGTAATCAATGGAAATACTTTTACATGTAGTATAAACCTGCTGAATAAATTCCTGCTCTTTTTCTGTATTATAAATTCCAACTCCTTTTTCGAATGACTCTTTTATTTCAGGCAGATATTGTTCAAACGCTTTCAGTATGCTTTGTATCGACCAAACAAAAATTCCCGAATTCCACAAAAAATCACCACTCTCAAGAAACTGTTGTGCCATTTCAAGTACTGGCTTTTCGGTAAATGTCTTAACTTTTTTTATTCTGTTGTCTTCGGGATAGGCATCGGTATCTTTATATTGAATATATCCGTAACCGGTGTCGGGCCGACTTGGGTTAATTCCCAATGTTAACAGCCAGTTGTTTTTCGAAACGGCATTCAGCGCCGAAATAATAATATCTGTAAACGATTCTTCATTTAGAATAATATGATCGGAGGGGGCAACAACAACATTGGCAGACGGGTCTATTTCGTTTATTTTATAACATGCATAAGCAATACAGGGCGCGGTATTCCGTCGTGATGGTTCGGAAATTATCTGGTTATCGTTTAAACCCGGTATTTGTGTTTTAACAAGATCGGCATATTTTTCGTTTGTTACAATATAAATATTTTCTCTCGGAATAGTTTTTTCAAAACGCCGGAATGTTTGCTGGATAAGAGTTTCCCCACTGCCAAGAATGTCGATGAATTGTTTGGGGTGTGACGTGCGGCTCATGGGCCAAAATCGAGAACCAATGCCACCGGCCATTATCACACAATAATTGTTGCTCATTTTTAAAAAGTTAACTTAGTAATATTTCGACAAAAATATAAATAATTATTAATAAAAAATAAGAACCATACCGATTTGAATGCTTTTTAAAAACAGTACTTTATATAAATTCATCACTAGGCTTGTTTATGGGTTTTACCCGCATGACCTGACTTATAAAATACCATCTTTTATTATTCAGACAATAACATTTATATCGTGTACGCATTTTATTCCCTTTGCGAAAAATATAACCGTTTTGAATGGAAAAAACACTGTCGTAGGATAACTCATCTAAAAAGAGATCCGATTTTACAGACGTATCGTATTTTGAAAGCGTAAAATGAAGGTTATATTCTGCCTTACGAACCGGTTCGCTGTTTTTGACAATACATTTTATCAGTGCATATTCAATATCAGGAGGGAATATGTTTTTTTCAATCAATAATAAAAGTAAACGGTGGTAAGTTTCTTTCCATTCGTTTCCATGGGGTTTTGCTTTTCTTTTATACAAATCCCAGGTAAGCAGGTGAGCAAACTCGTGTGTAAACGTGATAAGAAAAGTATATGGATTAAGATTACGGTTGATGCTTATCCGGTTGTATGCTGTTGTTTTGTCCGGCGGACGAAAATCCCCGCTTTTTGTGTTCCTGTCACCAGCCAGTCGAATCTTTAGTGGATAACCTTTTACCCAATTGTGTATGATCTCAATACTTGATTGCGGCAAGTAATTTGAGAAATGCTCTTTATCCAAGGTCAGCAGCTTTTTCAGTATGTTCTATTTTTGTACCGAAAGTGGGACATTGATTATAACGCTGCTTTTTCGAACCACATGCCGAAACAATAATAATAAATGCTAATAAAAAAACAATAATGATCTTGTTAGATTTCATGTAAATAAAAGTTTTGATTAGTAACTATTGTTTGCGAAAACTTTGGACATTCCTTGCATTTATGTTTTTTTGATGTCGTACATGATAATAAAAAAGTCATGGTTAAAAAGATAAAAAAACTCAGGGACACGGTTCTGATGTTTTTCATAATCATGTTTTGTGCAAACTTAAAAAAAAATATAATAAAGACAATATATATTATAAAAAACGGGCAATATTGAGATAAATTATTTTAAAGCCATAGAAATTTATGATTGAGTTTTGAAGATTTTCATTCGGAATTACATTACAAATATTAGCGGCAAATTTCAATTTATTGATTAATTTCGCAAAAATTAATACAAGTTTGAAAAAGACTTTATTTGTTATAGGGGAATATATCATGCTGATGAAAAAAGTGTTTACACGGCATGAAAAAGGCTCGGTTTTCCGCAAACAAATATTGGATGAAATCAATAATCTTGGTGTTGATTCTTTGGGGATTGTTGCTATAATATCCGTATTTATGGGCGCCGTTGTTGCCATTCAGACCGCTCATAACATTACAAGCGCTTGGGTTCCCAGTTATACGGTTGGGTTTACAACGAGAGAATCAATAATTCTTGAGTTTTCAAATACAATTATTTGCCTTATCCTTGCCGGCAAAGTAGGTTCGCGAATTGCATCCGAAATTGGCACCATGCGCGTTACCGAACAAATAGATGCCCTGGAAATAATGGGTATCAATTCTGCCAATTATCTTATTTTACCTAAGATTGTGGCCGCAATTTTAATATTCCCGGTACTCGTTGTTATCAGTATGTTTCTTGGAGTTTTGGGCGGGTGGTTTGCAGCCGCCTGGTTAAACGTGGTAACCGTTACGAATTATTATGAGGGCATTACGCTTGATTTTATTCCGTTTGAAATTTTTTATTCCGTTTTTAAAACAATTATTTTTGCGTTTATAATTACATCTGTGTCAGGATATTATGGTTATTATACGGATGGAGGCGCTCTGGAAGTTGGGCAGTCAAGCACCAAGGCCGTGGTAATAAGCAGTATTCTGATCATATTGTTTAATCTTATCATAACTCAAGTAATGTTAGGATGATTGAAACAAGGCACATATCAAAAGGATTCAATGATCGTATGGTTATTACCGACATCAATGTAGCGTTTGATCGCGGTAAAACAAACCTGATCATTGGTCCAAGCGGCTCGGGAAAAACAGTGCTTATGAAATGTATTGTCGGGCTGCTTGATGTTGACGATGGCCAGATTTTATTTGATAACCGGATGTTTACCGGTATGTCTTTTTTGGAAAAAAAAGTTATCCGGCAGGAAATAGGCATGATGTTTCAGGGAGGCGCTTTGTTTGATTCAATGACAGTAGAAGAAAATGTTATGTTCCCTTTAACCATGTTCACAAAAAAATCGCTTGAAGAAAAGCGGGACCGTGTAAATTTTTGCCTGAAACGTGTCAATCTGGAAAATGTAAATAACCTTTTTCCAGCCGAAATCAGCGGCGGAATGAAAAAACGTGTCGCTATTGCGCGGGCTATTTCCATGAACCCGAGCTACCTCTTCTGTGATGAACCCAACTCGGGACTTGACCCCAAAACATCCATAGTTATTGATAATCTGATCAGTGAAATTACACAGGAATACCAGATGACGACCGTTATCAATACGCACGACATGAATTCAGTTATTGAGATCGGGGATAAAATTGCATTTATATACAACGGAAAACTTTGGTGGGTGGGCGATAAGCATGAGATCCTGGACACGGACAACGAGGAGTTGAATAGTTTTGTCTATGCTACCGAACTTACCCGCCGCCTAAAAAAATAAGATGAATTATCTGGATATTATCATATTAATTCCCTTGGGATTTGCTGTTTTTAAAGGCCTCCGAAAGGGTTTGATAATTGAATTATCGTCGCTTGCAGCTTTGTTTATTGAAATTTTTGCAGGAATATATTTTTCTGATTTTGTTGCGGATCTGTTGGTTAAAAATGCCGGCATGAGTGCGGTTTATACCAAAGCCGTCGCTTTTACTATTATTTTCATTGCGGTATTAATTGTTGTACGAATCATAGCGAAGACGATAGAAAAAATGATAGACCTGGTAGCATTAAGTTTTGTTAATAAGTTGCTCGGAGCTGTTTTTTCTGTATTAAAGTTTGCATTTCTTGTAAGCGTGATCTTTTTCCTGATAAACAGATTTGATACCAATGAAAGAGTAATAACAAAAAACGCAAAAGAGAAGTCGATGTTTTATAAACCGATCGCCGCCATTGCTCCTGTGTGTATTCCTAGAATTAAATCGGAAATAAATTTATGGAGGGAAAAGAGGAATGAACCCTCAGTAAACAAACCCGAATAAGTCAAAGATTCCTTTGTAATACAGACACGTTTAAATTGTCCATAAGTACCTCCGTTTTGTTCTTGTTCCACAGGTACACTTTGAATACTGCATTTTTTTGATGAACTTCAGGAATTACGAAATTATTGCTGATAGTATTCCAAACGTTTTTATTGAGTTTGTTGAAGTTAATTGTTTTATATTCATAAAGATAGTTCTTTGACTCATAATAAATAGAAGCAACAAAATCAATACTGTCTGTTGAATTGGCGTCGCATGGAAGAACATCCACACTAACTTCAACACGGGTGTTTTTATTTAGATTCAAATTATAGAACAAGGTATCCATTCCGGGTGAGAATTCTTTTTCTTTAATGATTTTATAGCACCCACCATGAGTGGTATCAGCATTAGGGTCAGTGCTGTGAGAAAAAGTGTTCAGATAAATAAGTTTTTTAGTAAAATAATTTTCTTTAAGGTTTTTTAATATTAAAGTGTTTTCAAGATGTGTTGTGTCGGAGGTGCGTTGAAAAACATAAACTTCGTAAGGAATGTTTCCCAGCGTATTGAACTTTTCTTCAGGAACGAAAAATCCGATTAATTCAAGATAATTGTTTTGTAATAATGTTTTGATGTCCAGCTGGCCTTCATTATATCCAAAATGTGAATCCCAGATTAGGATTTCGCCGGGCTTCAGGATTTTTGTGATTTGTTCTGCACGAGGGAGGCTCGCAAATGCTTTTTTATCATCAAAAGGATTAACTCCTGCTTTATAAAACACATATTGATTCAAACAAAAAATCTTATGATCGTCAATTTTTTTTCTTCTGATCCACGCGGAAACTTCGTCCAAAACATTCTCTTCCGGCCCATTGACAAGGGGTATTTTATATATAACGAATGGTTGGCAGACCAATAAACCAATCAAAAAGATTACTAAAACAATAAGAGCCTTTTTGTGTTTCTCAAATAAAGGTAGAAGTAAATTAAATCCCTTGACACCAATAACTGCCGTGAGCGGAATGATTCCGGCCATGACCCTTGTTAAGCCTACCGACCCATATATTCCCTTCCACCACACAAATGAATGTCCTGCAAAATAAATTAATGGGGGCAGAAGGATAATATATGCTTCGAGAAAAGAAAAAGAATTTCTGGTTTTTTTTGAGGCAAGCTGCAAAATATAAGCAATAAAACCTAAAAGAATTAGAACAGTTAATCCAAATCCAAAGATTTCTGCATACGAATTAGTAAAATGCCATAAACTTCCCTTGCCATAAATATCGTAAGCACCGGTATAAGGGTTTTCGTTGAAGAACCATAAGAAATTGCCGTTATAAAAGAATCCCAGAGTACTGTAAAAAATAAAACCAGAAAATAAAAACAGAACCGGAAGCCATTTTCTTTTATAAAGAAATGCGAATGCAAATAACGGTATGAAAACGGTTCCTTCTGTACGGGCATAAGGAATTAATGAAACTAAGACCGCGGTGAAAATATATTTTTCCTTTATAAACATGAATACGGCAAGTATTAATACAAAACCGAATAAAATTTCCGTCATCCCCGAATAAGCCATAACAAAGTAAATCGGAGCTGAGCATAATAATAAAATACTTAACCAAGCGTATTTTAAACGGAGTTCCTTGCAGATTAGAAAAGCCAAATAAGCACTTGCCAGTGAGAGCAAAATATTAAAAAACTGCAACCCGATCAGGCCCATCTGCGAAAAAGGTGCCGATAAAGCGATAAACAATGGTTTTCCCCAGTGATTTAAAAAAAGATGAGGATATTTAAAAGCATAATGTGAAATAAAATAATGAGTATAGAGATCGGAATAGCCATAGATACTTTCAGAAAACACGGCCAGGTATGAAAAATATAATAAGAGCAAAAAAAGCAATCCCCGGACAAGGTTTTTTTCTTTAAAAAGGTACTGAAAAAAACCGGGGCGATCAGTCATTCATAATTGCTTTAACGCCCGGCAGTTCTCTTCCTTCAACGAATTCGAGCATAGCGCCGCCGCCCGTGGATACATAGCTGATCTGGTCAGCCAAATTATATTGATTGATTGCTGCTACGGAGTCACCGCCTCCGACCAAAGAGAAAGATCCGCTGATGGTAGCGCTTGCAACGGCTATTGCTATCGCTTTTGTGCCCTGTTTGAAATTTGGCAACTCAAAAACGCCCATCGGACCATTCCACAAAATGGTTTCGGACTTGTTGATGATTTCCGCAAATCGTTTGCAGGTTTTTTTGCCGATGTCGAGCCCCATCCAGCTGCCAGGTATAGCATCGGCCTGGCTTTCCTTAAAATTAGCTTCGTCATAAAATCCATCAGCGATGATTGCGTCAGTTGGAATATATAAGTTTACACCTTTTAACATCATTTCCTGAACCATTTCTTTTACTTCGGAAATTTTATCGTCTTCAACCAGCGAGCCGCCAACTTCGCCACCAAAGGCTTTGATAAATGTAAATGCCATCCCGCCGCCAACAATAATATTATCTACCTTGTTCATCAGGTTTTTGATAATAGAAATCTTAGAAGAAACTTTTGCACCGCCGATGATGGCTGTAAATGGCGATTTCGCTTCATGAAGAATAAAATTTAGATTTTTCAGTTCGTTTGCTAGCAAAAGGCCGAAGTACTTGTTGTTAGGGAAAAATTCGGCAATAGTGGCCGTGGAAGCGTGTTTGCGGTGGGCGGTTGCAAAAGCGTCATTAATATAAATATCACCAAGCGAAGCTAGTTCCTTTGCAAATTTTTTATCCCCTTTTTCTTCTTCAGGGTAAAACCTTAAGTTTTCCAACAAAACAACATCGCCCGGTTTCAGAGCCCCGCATACTTCAAAAGTCTTTGGGCCGAAAAGGTCACGGGTAAAAATAATATTCCGGTTCAGTAGTTTAGATAAGCGCGGTACGATTGGTGTTAATGAATAATCTTGTTCAAAACCTCCCTTGGGTCGGCCAAGGTGCGACATCAGGATCACGGTTCCGCCGTCGTTCAGCACTTTCTGAATTGTTGGGATCGATTCCCGTATTCTGGTGTCATCGGTTATTTGACGGTTTTGATCCAGAGGTACATTAAAATCCACACGGATCAGTACCTTTTTATTCTTAAAATTAACTTTATCAATGGTTCTGAGCTTATTAATAGATTTTAGCATAGGGGGGATATTTAAAATTTCAGTAAAAATAGTAATCCCTATTTGATATGCAAAAAGAAAGTTGTGTTTTTATGATTTTTGTTTGTATTTAAAAAAACATAAATTTGTCATAAATTAATAGCTTTTATGCCGGTATTTCAAAACAACATAGTATCAAAATTGCCCAAGATGGGAACAAGTATTTTTGCTGTTATGTCGCAAATGTCTTTTGAACATAATGCAATTAACCTTTCTCAGGGGTTTCCGGATTTTGATATATCACCCGAACTTATTGAACTGGTAAATAAACAGATGATAAACGGGAGAAACCAGTATGCTCCGATGTTGGGGGTACCTGAACTCAGGGAAGCCATTTCACAGAAAGTAAAAGATACGTACTCTATTTTTTATGATCCTGATAAAGAAATTACGGTAACTGCCGGCGCAACAGAAGCATTGTTCTCTGCGATATCATCATTTGTCAGAGACGGGGATGAAGTCATTGTTTTTGAACCTGCTTATGACGCTTATGTTCCGGCAGTGATGCTTAACGGAGGAATGGTTAAATACGTGACCATGAAATTTCCGGATTACCATATAGACTGGGATGAGGTAAAAAAAATGATCTCCCACAAAACCAGAATGATAATAATTAATTCACCTCAAAATCCTACGGGAAGTATATTGAAAAAAGAGGACTTGCAGGCACTTGAAAAAATCACAAGCAACACGGATATCATTATTTTAAGTGATGAGGTTTATGAGCATCTTATTTTTGATAATAATGTTCATGAAAGTATTTGTAGGTATCCTAAGCTGGCTGAGCGCAGTATGGTGGTTGCCTCATTCGGCAAAACACTTCATGCAACCGGTTGGAAAATGGGCTATTGTCTTGCTCCCGAAAATATTATGGCGGAATTTCGAAAATCACACCAGTTTGTTGTTTTTGCATGTAATACGCCTGTCCAATATGCCATTGCCGAGTTCCTAAAAAATAAAGAAAACTACATACATCTGAATGATTTTTATCAACAGAAAAGAAATTATTTCGTCAAACTTGTTTCCGGCTCACGCTTCAAGATCATACCCTGTTCTGGAACTTATTTCCAGTTGCTCGATTACAGTGAGATGTCGGATGAGAATGAAACAGATTTTGCAATTCGCCTTACAAAAGAGTTTAAGGTATCATCCATACCCGTATCTGTTTTTTATCATAAACCGGTAAATAATTTTGTCCTGCGTTTTTGTTTTGCCAAAAAAGAAGAAACCCTAGAAAAAGCCGCTGAAATATTATGCAAGATCTAACGATAACCCTTGTCCAGAGCGACCTGATGTGGGAGCAGCCTGAAAAAAACCTGTTGTATTTTGACGAAAAATTCAAAAAGTTGAAAGGTATGCAAGATGTTATTATGCTTCCCGAGATGTTTAGTACAGGCTTTACCATGAATGTAAATCAGTTTTCGGAGGACATGAATGGCCTAACTGTTTCGTGGATGAAAGAAAAAGCGGCCGAATTGAATTCAGTAATTACAGGGAGTTTAATATTTAAGAACAGTAATAAATATTATAACCGCCTTGTTTGGATGAACCCTGACGGGAATTGTCAATCATACGATAAACGTCATCTGTTCCGGTTTGGAGGTGAAAATGAACATTTCAGCCCAGGCGAAAATAAAATAATAATTGAATACAAAGGCTGGCGTATTTGTCCCTTGGTTTGCTATGATCTCAGATTCCCTGTCTGGGCCAGAAACAAATATAACAACGATAATTTCGAATACGATCTTTTGATTTATATTGCCAATTGGCCTGAAGCACGTAAGCTTCACTGGCAAACGTTGTTGAAAGCCCGGGCGATAGAAAATTTATCGTATGTTGCCGGTGTAAACCGAATCGGCACTGATGGTCGTAACACAAAATATTCCGGAAATTCAATGGTCGTTTCACCCCGCGGAGAAATAATCGGTGAGATTGAAAACAACAAAGACGAAACAAAAACTGTAAAACTGAGCAAGTCTGATTTAATGCAGTATCGCGGGAAATTTAATGTGGCACTGGACTGGGACGATTTTCAGCTTACGTAAAAATGGATAGTTTTGCCTTTAAAGAATCGACAGATAAAAATGTACTGAAATACATAGGTGTGGCAGTATTGATTTTCTTAATTATAATCACTGTTGTCCGGTAAAAATACAAAATTATTTTAGGGGCTATGTAAGTTGTTGAAAATGTGAATACGATTTTTCATAAATTCTACTTTTAGAAAAGTAAGCCTCCCTGAAAATCAATTTCTATC
>Ga0209099_1004559_pt1 | contig 10449 bp, 7 predicted proteins | sample AD_JPNHW2_MetaG_FD_184430 | JGI IMG/M metagenome (GOLD analysis project Ga0209099, IMG submission 184430) | Active sludge microbial communities of municipal wastewater-treating anaerobic digesters from Japan - AD_JPNHW2_MetaG (SPAdes) (version 2) | ecosystem: Engineered > Bioreactor > Anaerobic >...
GGGGCCTGAAAATTTACAATTATCTCTGTAAATGACATAAAAGTATCCGTTTTTTTTATAACAACTAGAAACCTGATTGTTTACACACACAGTGCCGTCAGAAGGACGACATTCTTGAACAGGAGTAGCACAATATGCGCTATTTTCTATCTGAATACACTTCTGAGAAAAGCAGCTTGATTCAATACTGACATAATAATCATCGTCTTTTTTATAACAGACAGCCCTGTTGTTGTCTACACAAACCGTTTCTGCTTCAGAGTTACATCCGATTACAGGAGTAAGACACAATGCTTTATTGTTAATTTCAACACAACGGTCTGTGTAGGTGTATCCTTCACAGCCATATTCATTTAGAGCCTCAGTATAAAAATTCCCATTATATTCATAGCATTTAGCAACATTTTGATCTAAACAGATGCTCTCAGTCTTGGAATTGCATCTATCTGAAGGTTTAACGCAGTTATTATCAATACAGATGCTGTCGTATTTTTTACAGTCAAGATGAGACCAATCATTTCCTCCCATAACTCCGCTTGAGCACTCATGCAGAACATCATCTTCACAGTAGGTGCGGCAGTCTTCTTCAAAAAGATCGCAACCGGTTAGAAATGTTGAAAGTATTAAAAGAATTGCGTTGAATTTCATTTTACCTCCCGGATTAATCTTCATCACTCAGACAATGTGCCGATTTAGTTTCAGGATCGTAGATACAACTGTTGCAGTAATATTTTCTATCGAAATAAAAAGAGCCGTCTTTTTCATAACAGACAGCAACAGAATCGTTTACACAGAAACTTTTAGTAGTTGAGTCACATTCGTTAATCGGAATAAGGCATTCGAGATCACCATTGCTGAGTTCCAGACATATACTGTCATCAATCCAGTCACAGTCGTAACTAAAAGATGCATAGTATCTGCCATTTTTTTCCCAACATCGTCCCTGCTGGTTTCCAATGCAGTGAAGATCAGTTGACGGAATACAGAAATCAACCGGTCGAAGACACATGGCTGTATTGTCAACTTCAACGCACTCCTCATAATCGTAACATTCCCTGTCATAACCGATTTCAATAAAGAAATCCCCGTCTTTTTCAAAACAATCGACCGGCTTGTTTTCAAGACACACCGATTTTGATTTAGAATTACAATCTTCAGAGGGGACAACGCATTTTGCTTCACTGCCGAACTGGACACAGACCTCATTGTCAGATGAATAACAGGAATCGGCGTTGATTGCATAAAACTTACCATTTTTTTCTATACAATAAGCAGAAGCATTCTCATCGGTACAGAAGCTGTCAGTAGAAGCATTGCATCTGTCAGATTTAAAAACACAGTAGGCAGTATTTCCTTTTTCAAGACACATCAAGCCATCTTCCTTGCAGTCTTCGGTATACCAGTCATCTGTTCCGCCGAATAAGCCGCCGTCGTTACTGCAGTGATGAATTATATCATTTTTGCAGTATGTTTCGCAGCTGTCAAAAAGATCGCAACCGGATAGAAGTATTGAAAATATAAAAAGTATTAAAAGTATTGCGTTTAATCTCATTTTATCTCCTGAATTGATCAAAAAGTTGAAAAAGTTTATCAGCCGAAAATATTTGTGTCAATTTCTTCCAGTTGCAAGGGCGGAAAATCTGATCTTCGCAAAGCTTCCGTTTTCGATAAAGCTCCAACGGACAAGCTGACGGACAGGTCTTTCGCATCTGCGAATTTCCGATTTAAGAACAAGGGTCGCTCCGCAAGAGACGCATGCGGTAGATCTCATCAGTCAGCCGGAGCTGAAAGGACTCGGAAGCCTTCCGACAGCGACCCCGTGAAAAAGATTATAGGAAATTGAATAGATTTTTCAAATATACATATGTTCTCATGTATTTAATTTTGCAATTTAATGATTTGTTCCGTCTGTTTTTTTATTTCCAAAAAGGTCTTTTCTGGCTTTAGCAATCGCTTTCAATTCATCGATGTCATTTGTTTTTTTCTCAGCTCGGAACAGAACTTTTTGGGCTTCTTCATTATTTTTTAACATCTCCATCCATGCTTTTGCTACATCCATCCATTCATAACAGAATTCCACATAGAATTTCTCTGATTTTCTGAGAACTCTTTTTGCGTTTGTCGTATCATTTAAAATTAAAATCCATTCCAGTGCAAGATATGTAAACTGTTCAACATGCTCTGCGTATGTTTCCGCTTTTCTAAGAAGCTGTTCCGTTTTTTTCACATCATTAAAAAGCTCCATCCACACACTTGCGATACTTGTCCAGTCATTTATGATGTTCAGGTTATCATTTGATTTTTCAGTTTCTTTTATCAAGTTTTGTATTAGCTGTTTAGCATGTTTTTCGTCATTCAGCAGTTTCACCAAGTTTTCCGAAAGTTCTATAACATCATAGAAGTTGTTCGCTTTTTCTTCAGCTAATTTAAGTACTTGTTCAGCCATTTCTTTGTCATTGAAAAGCTCAACCCAAGTGTTGGCGAGATGAATCAGATTGTTAAAGTTTTCAGCTTTATTTTCCGCTTTTTTAAGAAGCCGTTTTGATCTTCCGCTGTTGGAAACGGCTTTGTTCTTTGCAACATCAATATAAGTCCAGAATATCTTTGGATATTCTCTTCTTATTTTTAAAAAATTATCAAAAAAATCCACCATATATCCACCTTGAAAATCGCCACGGCTATTTGCTGAGTCGCAATTCATTAAAATTATATCGAAACATTATCTGTTGGCAACATCTTGAAAAAATTTAAGTTCCGGCTACTGTTGTCGTAGTTTTAAGAAAGTTGGAGATTTAATGAAAATCAATCTCAGAAAAACGACAGAGCTTCCATTAATTTTAAAAGGTTTGGAGGAAAACGCCGCCGTTTTTATAAAAGTGAGCGGCAGGATTTCGTATAAAACACTGATTGCTTCTTCTGAATATATGAAATCGGGGAATAAAAGAATTCATCTTGATATTTCGCATACTTTCGGAATTGACAATATTCCTGAAAAATGTTTTGAAAACTGTATAGATTTGAAAATGATGGATCTTCCTTTGAAAATAAGAGAAATCGGAGAACGGGCTTTTTGTGCAAGCGGTTTGAATGAAATTATAATACCTGAACGAGTTGTCCGGTTTTATTCGGGATGCTTTTTTGAATGCAGTTTTCTTGAAAAAGTTCAGATTACGGGCGATGTGTTTTTTTATGAATTCGATTATACCAGAAAAGAGGGTCCTTTTGAATCGTGTAAATCGTTGAAAGAAGCGATTCTGCCAGCAAAACTATATAAAATCGGTGCAAGAATGTTTGCATCCTGTACTTCTCTTGAAAAAATTAATATTCCTGAAAAACTGTCGGTTTTTGAATTCGGAGCATTTATGAATTGTGAGGAACTTCAAAATATCAAGGTAGGAAAAGATGTTATTATTATAGATGATTATGCTTTTTCCGGATGTTCCGGTGACATTACGGTTGACAAGGAAAATCGCAAGTACAGCAGTTATGAAGGAATGCTTTTTGACAAAGGGCAGGAGCGGTTGCTGTCTGTTCCGGCAGGCAGAACATCAGTGACAATTCCGGAATCTGTTAAAATAATAGAAGCCGGTGCTTTTTCTGATTGCAGAAAGATAAAAGAGATCACAATTCCAAATACGGTCAATGAAATAGAATGCGGTGCTTTTTACGGCTGCTCACAATTGGAAAATATTCATCTGCCCGAAAATATTGAAGTAATTGAAAGCGGACTTTTCAACGGCTGTATAAATCTTAAAAACATTAACCTTCCGGAGAAAATAAAATTAATTGAAGCAGGTGTTTTTTACAACTGTACTAAACTGGAAAATATATTAATTCCGGAAAGTGTGGAGGAAGTAGGCGAGTCTGTTTTTGAAGGTTGTATAAATCTTGAAAAAATAGAGATTCCTAAAAAAATTAAGTATCTCAGGAAGAATTTTTTTAAAGGATGTAAAAAGCTGGAAAAGATTCACATCCCCGGTTCTGTTAAAAAATTCGGTCATAATATTTTTGAAGCATGTATAAGTCTGAAAAAAGTTCAACTGTCAGAAAATATTAGAAGAATCAGCAAATACGCATTTAAGGACTGTGTAGATATTGAAGAGATAAATCTTCATGAAAAGATAAGAAAAATAAGAGACGGTGCTTTCCTGGGATGTATCAATCTTAAAAACATTAACCTTCCGGGAAAAGTTACAAGGATAAGCAATTACACTTTTTGCGGTTGTAAGAATTTAGAACAAATCAGTGTGCCTGAAAATTTAATTACAATAGGAAAGCATGCTTTTGAAGGATGTTCGAGTTTGAAAGAGATTGAAATACCCGGGCATGTTATAAGAATAGAAAAGTCTGCTTTCAAAAACTGCACAAGCTTAAAAATTGTGAGAATTCCTGAAAGTGTCAGAGTTATTGAAGAAAATGCGTTCGAGGGATGTGACAGTCTTGAGATTGTTTATGTTCCTTCAAGCATAAAAAGATGCGGAAACATTAAAGGAATGGTCAAATATAACCGGAAAAAAGTTCTAATTAAGCAAAGTTTGTAATACTATCCTATGATTTTGAAAACTTTGATCAGAGGCCGATATGGACATCAAGTCGTACATTTCAAATGTTTCAAAACTTTATTCTTCCGGCAGGGCGACTGAGCACACTTACCGTGGAGATCTTTCACAGCTTATTGAATCAATTATTCCTGAAATAAAAGCTACTAATGAGCCTAAAAGACAGGAATGCGGTGCTCCCGACTATATTTTGACGAATAAAAACAATCTTCCGGTTGGCTATATCGAAGCGAAAGATATCGGTGTAAATCTTAAAGAAACAGAGAAATCTGAACAGCTTGGAAGATATAAAGAGAGTCTTGATAACCTCATTCTGACTGATTATCTTGAGTTCAGGTTTTACCGTAACGGCGAAAAAGTTCACACGATTTCGATAGCAGAAGCTGATAACGGCAAAATTGTTCCACTAAAAGATTCATGGGATAATTTCGAGCTTTATTTGAAAGAATTCTGTACTTATCACATTCAGAATATCACTTCTCCTGAACATCTTGCAAAAATGATGGCTGGAAAAGCAAAGCTGATGAAAGATATTATCAAAAATGCGGTGACTGCTGAAAGTGAAACAACTCTCAAAGATCAGCTTGATGCTTTCAAAAAGATTCTTATTCACGATATGGATGAAAATACATTTGCCGATATTTACGCTCAGACTATCGCTTATGGTCTTTTTGCGGCAAGATTGAATGATACAAGTCCTGAAAATTTCTCAAGACAGGAAGCTTTGCAGCTTGTTCCGCAGTCAAATCCGTTCCTGAAAAAGCTGTTTGGATATATTGCCGGTTTTGAACTCGATGACAGGCTTGTATGGATTGTTGACGCTCTGGCTGAAGTTTTTGCCGCCTGTAATTTGCAGGAGATTTTGAAGAATTTTGGCAGATCGACCCAGATGAAAGATCCGATGCTTCATTTTTATGAAACATTTTTAAAAGAATATGATCCGAAAATGAGAAAATCCCGTGGTGTTTATTACACGCCGGAGCCGGTTGTTAATTTTATTGTGAGAGCAGTGAACGATATTCTGAAGTCGGAATTCAATCTTCCGAAAGGTCTTGCTGATACAAGCAAAGTTGAAATTGATGTTGATATTCAGAAACACGATGCAAGATATAAAAATGGAACGGCAAAAGAGAAGAAACTTGTTCACAAAGTTCAGATCCTTGATCCGGCAACCGGAACGGGAACTTTTCTTTCCGAAGTTGTGAAGCAGATTTACAACGAGCATTTCATTAAACAGCAGGGGATGTGGTCAAATTATGTCGAGGAGCATCTTATCCCGCGGCTTCACGGCTTTGAAATACTCATGGCAAGTTACACAATGTGTCATCTGAAACTGGAAATGCTGTTGAAAGAAACTGGATATAAACCGACAAAAGCACAGAGATTGCAGGTTTATCTTACAAATTCACTCGAAGAACCAGATCCATATACAGGAACAATCTTCGCATCTTGGCTTTCACAGGAAGCATCGGAAGCAAATTACATCAAAAGAGAGCAACCAGTAATGGTGGTGCTTGGAAATCCACCGTATTCAGTGAGCAGCAGCAATAAAAGCGGATGGATTGAGAACTTGACGGCTGATTATAAAAAGGATTTGAATGAACGGAACATACAGCCATTATCAGATGATTACATAAAATTTATTCGCTATGGTGAACATTTTATTGAAAAAAACGGCGAAGGAATCCTTGCCTATATCTCAAACAACAGCTTTATTGATGGGATTATTCATCGCCAGATGAGAAAGCATCTTCTCGAAACATTCGACAAGATTTATATCCTCGATCTGCATGGCAATTCAAAAAAGAAAGAAACCGCACCAGATGGAAGCAAAGACGAAAATGTTTTTGACATCCAACAAGGCGTAAGTGTTAACATTTTTGTAAAAACAAGAAAGAAAAAGAAAAATGAACTTGCACAGGTGTTTCACGGTGAAATATTTGGAAAAAGAGGTGAAAAATACAATTATTTGGAAAACAGTACTAATTTAATAAACAAAAATGAGATAAAAGCTGTGCATCCAAGTTACTTTTTTGTTCCTAAAAATTTAAAAAATATCGAAGAATATACAAAAGAGTTTAGCGTTAATGATGTTTTTACAATCACAGGCAGTGGAATTAAATTTAGAAAAGACAATTTGTTGGTCAAAAATCATTTTAATAAAAACAGTGTGCTAACTTTAATACAAGATATGAGAAATTTAGGAAAAGAGGCACTTTTTTCTAAATATAATTTTAAAGAAACACCTGATTGGAAGTATGATGAACAAAAGGAATATTTCTTAGAGTATGAAGAGGATGAAATAAGAAAAGTGTTATATAGACCTTTTGAAAACAGATACACATTTTATCCTATTGGTAAAATTTCTAGAATGATTCCGAGAGGTGATTCAAGAAAGGGACTAATGTATCACATGATTAAAGAAAATATCTCTCTTATAACGGTTCGTCAATATGCCGAAGATTTAACTTTTAATCATGTTTTTGTTGCAAACACAATATGTGATATAAGAATGACTACAAGCAATAAAGGAAGTGCTTATGTTTTCCCTCTTTACATTTACCCGGAAGCCAAGCAATCGGAGTTCGGAAAAGGTGGTGAGCGGGAACCCAATCTAAATATGGAAATAGTTCAAAAGATTGCTGATGTTTTGGGTTTGAAATTCACTAAAGAGAAGGTTGATGAAAAAGGAACTTTTGCTCCGATTGATCTTCTTGATTATATTTATGCAGTACTTCACAGTCCGTCATACCGTGATAAATACAAAGAATTTCTGAAAATTGATTTCCCGAGGATTCCTTATCCTGAAAACGCAGAAACATTCTGGAAACTCGTTTCAAAAGGTGGTGAGCTTCGCCAGATTCATTTGATGGAATCACCAATTCTTGATGACAACAACTATTATTTTCCGGTTGAAGGAAATAATGAAGTGGAAAAGCCCGAATACACTGGCGGAAAAGTATATATCAACAAAGAACAGTATTTTGAAAATGTCCCCGAAATATCCTGGAATTTCTACATCGGCGGATATCAGCCAGCCCAGAAATGGCTTAAAGACAGAAAAGGAAGAACCCTCACATTCGATGACATCCAGCATTACCAGAAAATCATAAAAGCATTGCTTGAGACAGATAGAATTATGAAAGAGATTGATTCACTGACATTGTAAGGGCGGAAAATCTTTCGCATCTTCGGCATACTTGGAAAAAAACCAAGCTGAGGTCTGAGAAAAGTTCATTTGACAACAAAAATATTAAAAGTATAATTCAGAAAAGTTACTTGATGGAGCTGTAAGTGCCTGTTATAGCAAGATTTTATGGTATTGTTGTTAAGATTTTCTTTTTCAAAGCGGAACACAATCCACCGCACTTTCATGCTATTTATGGAGAGTATTCAGGTGTTTTTAACATAAACACGCTGGAAATGATGGAAGGGGATTTGCCCAACGAAGCGAAAAGACTTATTAAAAAATGGGCTGGAGGTTATCAGAAGGAATTGCTTGAGATTTGGAATTCTCAAAATTTTAAGGAGTTGCCATGGAAGGAGTAAATTGCAGCACACATCCGAAGATTGTTGAGCTTAGAATTCTGGAAAATTTCAAGATTCTTGCGTTTTTTAGTGACGGATCTGTAAAAGAATTCGATTTCAAACCATTGCTCAAAGAAGGAGTTTATAAAGATCTTTCCAATCCTTCATTCTTTAAAACGGCGAAAATCGATGCCGGCGGATATGGAATTTCATGGAATGACTTCATTGACATTGATTCAAATGACATTTGGGTTATGGGAGAACCAGTACCTGAATACAATGGTAAAAAAAACAAGTAGATTCCAACCGTATTCAGTTCATAATATTTAGGAATTCAGTTGTTCGAAATTTTCGAATAAGTTAAGTTGTATAATTTAAGGAATCAGATATGAAAACATTATTCCTGAATTCTTTCTTTTTCAAAAAGTTTCCAAATGGCATATAGAGGAACGGAATAGATATTGTCTGTTTTTGAGAAATTTCTTTCTGAGAAATGTATCCCTTCGGCAGAGTGAGTTTTTTCCGCTAAAAACTGATGAATGCTCTTTAAATGTCCGGCAGTTCCGCTTTTTACTTCTATCGGAACGATTTTTCCGTCGAAAACATCAATATAATCAACTTCTGCATTCGCACCCCGTTTTTCTCTTGCCCAGTAATAAAGCTGTTTTTTAGAAAGATAATCTGAATAAGCAAGCAGTTCCTGTCCGGCAAAAGATTCAGCGAGCGCCCCTTTGTTAATAATCGCAGAAGCCGGATTGAATATCCATTCTCCGGTTTCAAGATTTAAAACTTTCTGACTTAATGCAATATCAAGAAATATTGCCTTGAAAAAAGAGTTTTTGGTTTCTGCTCCAAGCGGTAGTCCGTTTGACGAAGAATGAACAACAGAATGAATTACTCCGGCTTTTTCAAGAAGGTCAAATGCGGTTTTCAATTCTCTTGACCTTGTTCCTGAATCAACTTTGGAATAGACGAATTTTTCTCCTGTCAACCGTGGTATCGCTTTAAAAACTGTCTCAATATGATCGATTTTGTTCTGTCTGGAATATTTAGAAAAATCCTGTTTATATGTATCTATCAAATCATTGTGAACATTTCTGACATCTTCAAGATTTTTTGTTTCATTCCATTTTATCACAGCTTCCGGCATTCCGCCGACAGCAAAATATTCACCGAGAATTGAAAGCAGTCTGTTATGAAAAAGATCATCAATTTTTTCTGAAAGGTCATGATTATCAATATATCTGTAAAGCTGTTCATTGTCAGTTGCAAAAAGAAATTCCGCAAAAGAAAGAGGGTACATATAAAGATTTCTTACTCTTCCGACCGGAATCCCGATCTTTTCAATAATAAAATCAACCAGCGATCCTGCTGCAATTACATGTAAATCCGGCATGAGCTCATAAAAATAACGGAGTGATGTTACAGCCTGCGGACACTTTTGAATTTCATCAAGAAAAAGAAGCGTTCTGCCGGGTTCTATTTTGCATTTCAATGCGGCGGATATTTTCGGAAGAAGGGTCACAGGATTAAGTTCATTTTCAAAGATTTTAACAAATTCAGGGACAAGCTCGAAATTTACTTCGGCAAAATATTCGAATTCTTTCCCGAACTGTTTAATGAGATAGCTCTTTCCAACTTGTCTGGCTCCTCTTATTAAAAGCGGTTTCCTGCTTTCTGATTGTTTCCATTTTTGCAGATAACGGTAAATTTTTCTTCTCAATGTTCCCTCCAGGATAAAAAAATCATTCTATTCTAAATGCTATAAAATAATTCAATAAAATCAAGTAAATAATGTAAATTCTGGCTATTTGCAGAGGGTGTTTGGGTTTGAAATTGGCTATTTGCAGAGGGTGTTTGGGTTTAAAATTGGCTATTTGCAGAGGGTGTTTGCCGTGTAATTTCTTTGGAATAGATCAAATAATCCGTATAGTTCTGCAAGGATAATTTCGTAATGGAGAGCTTATGATAGAACTTAAGGTTCCTGATCTGATAAAAGAGACTTCGGCAAATACCGGTGCAAATTCTCAGAGTGTAAAAGCGGTGCTTGAACTGACTGAAGAAGGCTGCACGATCCCGTTTATTGCAAGGTACAGAAAAGAGATGACCGGTGGTCTTGACGAGGTGATGATAGCTTCGGTCATTGATACCGCCCAGAAGATCGAGGCACTGGACAAAAGAAAAAGGGCTGTGCTGAAATCGCTTGTTGAAACTGAGAACTATACTGATGAACTTGGAAGGATGGTCGATAATGCAGTTGATATGGCGACACTTGAAGATATTTATGCACCGTACAAGCCGGGCAGAAAGACAAAAGCCGATAAGGCGATTGAAGCCGGTCTTCTTCCATTGGCTGAGTGGA
>Ga0209099_1004560_pt1 | contig 10449 bp, 7 predicted proteins | sample AD_JPNHW2_MetaG_FD_184430 | JGI IMG/M metagenome (GOLD analysis project Ga0209099, IMG submission 184430) | Active sludge microbial communities of municipal wastewater-treating anaerobic digesters from Japan - AD_JPNHW2_MetaG (SPAdes) (version 2) | ecosystem: Engineered > Bioreactor > Anaerobic >...
CGTGCAGTGCCTGTCGCGGACAGATATCAAAGCAGTTGCGCACAAATTGCTGATATTTGGCGGTTCGGTTTCCTTTCAGAATTTCGTGGCCGCCGTATCGCTCGTCGTTAAAGATGGTGTGACCAATGTGTTTCATGTGCACGCGTATCTGGTGTGTGCGACCGGTCTCCAGGCGGCATTCTACCAGTGTTACATATCCCAGCCGCTCCAGTACCTTGTAGTGCGTTACAGCATGTTTTGCCAGTGGATTTTCACCCTCTCCGAATACCTTAAAAAGCATTCTGTCACGCGGGTCGCGCGCAAGACTGCCTGTTATCGTGCCCTCATCTTCCTTCACATTTCCCCATACCACAGTGTTGTACGACCGTTTTGTGGTTTTTTCAAAAAACTGTTTTCCCAGTCTCGACTTGGCATCGGGTGTTTTGGCTATAAGTACCAGTCCCGATGTGTCCTTGTCGATTCGGTGAACCAGTCCGATGCGGGCATCGTTGACATCAAAGTCGGGATGATCTTTCATATGAAAAGCTATGGCATTGAGCAGTGTGCCGTCAAAGTTGCCAAAACCCGGATGAACAACCAGTCCCGGTTGTTTATTAATCAGAATGATATGGTCATCTTCATACACAATATTGATGGGAATATTCTGGGGTGTAATTTCAAAGTTGGAAGGTGGATAGGCCATTACGATAGAAATGACATCCAGTGGTTTTACCTTGTAGTTTGATTTTACCGGTTTTCCATTGACCAGAATATTTCCGGCATCGGCAGCATCCTGTATGCGGTTGCGCGAAGTCGAAGCCATTTGTATGACCAGATATTTGTCAATGCGGAGCATCGACTGCCCTTTGTCCACTTCAAACCTGAAATGTTCAAACATTTCGGGTCCATTTTCCACCTCATCAACGTCCTCGGGGAAGTCAAATTCCTCAGAATATTCGTCTTTTTCTTTTTCCAACATACTCCTCGCTTAAAAGAAATCCTCAATATCCTGAACCTTTTCTTCTTCTACCTGCTGTTTCTTTACCCTGGGTGGTGCTTTTTTAGCAGGATCTTTGCTGAGCCACAGGTTAATGGTACTGCCCGATGACACCGAATCGCCGGCTGCAGGACGCTGATCATATATCAAATACAATTCCTCGTCACCGTTGGGCTCGATATCATAAATTACGCCTCCCGGAACAAAGGAAGAAGCACTGATGATATCAGTGGCTGCAGAAAGATTCATGCCCAATACCGAAGGAACTGCCGTAGCTGAAGCTCCGTAGCCGTTACCGGCAACCAGTACCACCGAACTGCCTTCGGGGATTTTGGCACCCTGAATAATGCTTTGACCGCGGTATTTTACTTCGAGCACCAGATCTTTGTATTCGGAGGGAGCATATTGTATGGAACTCACTTTGATACCAATCGACATAAGTGTGGCTTCAGCCTGACGTATAGAAATGTCGGTGACCGAAGGCAATGCTATGAGGCGAACAGAACGGGAATTGACAACCAGATAAATGGGACGACCGGGTTTTACTACTGATCCTTCAACCGGATTTTGCTCAATCACAGTACCAAGTTTTTTGTCTTTGACATAAACCGAGTCTATTACCACAGCTTTTAAGTCCAACCGGGAAAGCATATCCACAGCCTGTTCTACACTCACCCCTTTCACCCCGGGAACTTTGTGGGTGTCACCGTGGTTGGTGTAGAAATCAATCATTATAAGCGTGAACCATACCAAACCGATAAATACGGCAATGGCTATCAATAAGTTCTTTAATGTATAACCGAAAATATTATTATTCCAGAAACTGTTTTTCTCCATGTAATGTCACTGTTTAGCAGTTGAGACATCAGGTGTTGATGTTTTTTTTATTAATAATGCAAAATTACTGAAATTATTGCAGTAATTATTCGTTTATCAAAATAAATATCGGGACCGAATAGATGAATACTGTTGAGTTTAACCATTTTTTTCAATTTAATAAATGGGAAAATTAGATATTTTAAGCAATAAAGTAAAAGCCTTTCGCATTTTATGTCGTATTTTTGCAAGTTAAAATAAAAAAATAATTTTCGTTGGTCATTAACAAAAAAGCCAAGTAATATATGAAAATCAACATAGTAAATAAGTCCCGCCATCCACTGCCCGAATATGCCACATCGCATTCGGCCGGTATGGATCTGAGGGCAAATATTGATGAACCGGTTGAATTGAAGCCCCTTGAAAGAAAGTTGATCCCTACCGGACTGTTCATCGAACTGCCCGAAGGATATGAGGCACAGATACGCCCCCGAAGCGGACTGGCTATCAAAAAGGGAATTACTGTTTTGAATTCGCCCGGAACCATTGATGCTGATTATAGGGGAGAAGTTTGCATAATACTGATTAACCTCTCCGCCGAAACATTCATAATCAATGACGGGGAACGGATTTGTCAGATGATAGTTGCCCCGCATGCACGGGCTGAATGGGATGAAGTCGCTCTGCTGAATGAAACCGATCGGGGAACAGGTGGATTTGGACATACCGGCAAAAATTAAATGAATAATAAAAAACTTTACCGGCAGATTTTTTAGAATGATAAAACAACACTTTCTCCTCATATTTTCCGCTATTTTGCTTTTCACAGCTTGTGGTACGCAGAAATCTGCCGTGGCTACTACACCCGGAAATTCCCTGACTGCCGATGAGCAACAGCGGTTCGATTATTATTTCTACGAAGCCCTGCGGTTGAAAAACACCGGCGATCCCGGTGCACAGATGGAAGCATTGCGCATGTGTCTGGAGATTGACTCTACCAGCGGTGCAGTTCAAAGTGAAACCGGTCATGCTTTTGCACAACTTAATAGTTTGCCTGAGGCCACCAGAGCTTTTAGAAAAGCAGTAATGGCAAGTCCGACCAACTGGTGGTACAGGGTGCAGCTCATTTCAATGCTTTCGGGCACCGAACAGTATGCCGAAGCAATCACCCACGCCGTGGCGCTCAGCAAGATTTACCCCGAACGCGAAGCCGTGTACAATATGCTCTCTTCGCTCTACAAGCAGACCGGTGAGTACGATAAAGCCATCTATGCACTCGACAAACTGGAGTCTTTTGTGGGAATTAATGAATATCTTTCCTTTGAAAAATTTCAGCTCTATGCTGCGCTCAATAAGGCCAAAAAAGCAACCGCCGAAATAGACCGCTTAGTGGAGAAATATCCGGCTGAAACCCGCTACCAGGTACTCCGTGGCGATATTTTCATGGATCAAAAGCAACCCGAAAAAGCATTCGAAGTATATCAGCAGGTTCTTGCCAGTGATCCCTCCAATCCCTTTGTATATGTGTCGCTGGCCAATTACTACAAAGAAAAAAATCAACCCGAAAAAGCCTTGGAATCAATTGTATCTGCATTGAAAAATCCGGCCCTTCCGTCTGATACCAAAATGGATATTCTGGGGCAATATGTCGATAAATTGTTGGGCGACAATCAGAAAATTGCCGAAACCGAGGAACTGTTCAAACTGCTTGTGGAGATGTATCCGCTCGACGAAATGCCGCATGCTTATTATGCCCATTTTCTACAAAATCAAAAAAGAATGCCCGAAGCACTCTCGGAACTCGAAAGTGTGATTAATATTAACCCCAAAAACGAAGCTGCCTGGGTAACTTCGCTGCAAATTCTGGCTGATAAGGAAGACACTGTTGCCATACTCGACCTCACAGAACGTGGCATCAGGGAGTTACCCAAAATTCCACAGTTTTATTTTTATCGTTCCATGGCTCAGTATCAACAGGGCAATTATGAAGCTGCACTCCAAACAAACGAAGAGGCGCTGAAAAATGTGGATACTGCGCCCGCTTCGGTTATTAGCAGTTTTTACGGTCAGATTGGCGATATCTGGTACAAGTTGAGCAATAAGGAGAAAGCTTTCGCCAATTACGAAAAAGCCCTGGAACAAAACCCCGGCAACGTTTACGTGATGAATAATTACGCGTACTATCTCTCCGAGGAAAAACTTGATCTGCGAAAAGCAGAACGCATGAGTGGCAAAACGGTAGAACTGGAGCCCAAAAACAGTACTTATCTGGATACCTATGCCTGGATATTGTACCAGCAGGGCAACTACAGCCTGGCTAAATTCTACATTGAGCGGGCGGTGGATAACCTCGAAAAAGAACACGATCCGGGAGTAATACTCGAACATTACGGCGATATTCTTCAGGCACTCAATGACCGTAAAAAAGCAGTTGAGATATGGCAAAAAGCCCTGGATGCAGGAATTACGGATGAAGCATTGAAAGCAAAAATTGAAAAAACAAAACAGGAAATTGAATATGAAAATGAAAGTAAAAATAAATAAGGTCATACTTTTGAGTATGATTATTCTGGCTTTGGGAGCCTGCAAGACCAAAAAACAGTTGACAAAAACCGAAATACCGGCAGAAATGACAGTTGCCCAAATGGTAGGAAAGTTGCAGGAAAAACAACCGGCATTCTCCTCGGCCTATATCGATAAGATGACCGTGGATGTGGATGTGAAAAACCGTCAGATGACCGTAAATGCGACCTGTAAAATGCGGACCGATTCAGCCATACACCTCTCCATACAGCCTTTTTTCGGGATCGAATTGTTCAAACTGGAACTTACTCCCTACAATATCATTCTTATTGACAAAACAAATAAAATGTATTACCGCGGGCAGTACAGTATGCTCCGCAGTCGTTTTGGAGTGGATGTGGATTATAAAAGCATTCAGGCGCTTATAAGCAATCGTCTGTTTGTGGCTGGCAACCGGGCATTTCTGACCGATGATTTCAAGTGGAGAAACGACAGCGCAACTTCCGGCGTACTTGCAGTGCAGGGCGAACGTACCTCCCAGGAAGTAACTGTCAACCCTGCTCTGGAGCGAATTATACGTATGGTTATCAAAACCAACGATAATGCATACACTCTGAATACAGATTATTCCGGATTTAAAAATTTTGACAAACAACTTTTCCCCGAAAATATAAACATAGAGGCACTGAATGCGGGAGAAAAGGCCTCGTTCCTATTCAGGATTGAACGTGTAGAGTTTGATAAACCACTGGTCATGGAACCCGCCAATCTCCAGCGATACCGGCAGGGTGACTTCAGTCGTTTCCTTACAAAATAGTGCTGATAACGGGCATTGGATATAGATAGTTTTTTTATTGAAATAAAAAGATGTAATCGTAATGAAGAATAAGACAAGATTTCTACTCTCTGTAATTTTACTTGGTTTTGTTATCAATTTGTCGTTGCAGGCACAAACTGTGGACGACCTGCAAAGAGAACGCAAACAAATTCAGGAACGAATTCTTACAACCAATAAGCAGATCAAACAAACCGAAAAAAAAGAAAAGGCTTCGCTGAGTAAACTCGATTTTCTGAAGCGGAATTTAAAAGAACGGAAAAATCTGATTAATAGTTACGGAAAAGAAATCAGCCTGCTCGACAAGAAAATTAATGAACTCACAGCGCAGAAAAAAGAATTGGAAACTCAGCTCGAAAAGCTGAAACAGGATTATGCTAAGCTCATACAGAAAACTCAGGCCAACCGCAGCTCGTATTCCAAACTGATGTTTCTGCTTTCTTCAAATAATTTCGACCAGACGCTGCGACGTGTAAGGTATCTGCAGGAATTCACCAACTACCGTAAGGAGCAGGCACAGCGGATAGAAAAGGTCAAATTGGAGATTGCACTTAAAACTGATAGTCTGGATACTCACAAAGGTTCCAAATCCAGAGCGTTAAAGGCTAAAGAACTGGAAGCCGCCAAACTCAAACAGGATGAAAACAATGAAAAAGTGATGCTGGCCAGCCTGCAACAGGAAGAAAAGAAACTTCGGGATGAATATCGCATTCAACAATCCAAAAGAAACCAGATAGACAATAAAATAGAACAGATCATAGCCGAAGAAATCCGAAAGGCAGAAGCAAGACGACGTGCCGAAGCGGCCCAAAAACAAGCCGAAGAACTTCGGAAAAAACTGGCAGAAGAGCGGAAAATAAAAGAAGAACGTGACCGCAAAGCAGCCGAAGAACGCAAACTGGCAGAAGCTAAAAAAGCAAAAGAGAAAACTTCGACGTCAACTACGGCTAAAACTGAAACTTCGAAAGCCGCTGAAACCTCGGTGATAGCCGAGGCAACCACAAAAACAGCCGAAACGGTTGCAAAAAGTGCTGAAACCGCCCGCGAAAGTTCAGGTACGTCGGCGGTGGTATATGAAATGTCACGCGAAGAAAGTCTGCTCTCCGGTGGATTTGAACAAAACCGCGGACGGCTGCCCTGGCCTGTGGAACGGGGTAGTATCACCGGACATTACGGAGTGCAGCCACATCCGGTGCTCAAACACGTGCAAATCGACAACAAAGGGGTATATTTTCAATCTCCCGCCGGGACAAATGCCCGGGCTGTGTTCGATGGAGTAGTGGAACGGAGGTTTTCGCTCCCCGGCAGTGGAAATGCAATTATCATACAGCACGGAAATTACCGCACACTATACGGAAACCTTACGAATATTTATGTTCGTACAGGCGATCGGGTGAAAGCCAAACAAGCTATTGGTCAGATATATACGGATGATGAAAACGGAGGAAAAACAGAACTGATATTCCAGGTGTGGTCCGGATTAACCCGATTGAATCCCGAGAACTGGATTTCCCGATAACCCTCAAAAATAACAGTTGAATTCAGAAGTTTTTTTATTGATTTGGAAATATGGAAAATTTGAAAGAACAGGAAGTTGCCGAAATCACATACGATGACGCCAATATTGTAACCCTCGAAGGACTGGAACATATACGCCGCCGACCCGGTATGTATATCGGCAAACTCGGTGATGGTACGCATTCCGATGATGGTATTTATGTACTACTCAAAGAAGTGATTGACAATTCGATAGATGAATATCGGATGGGTTACGGTAAAACCATTGAAGTGGGAATTAATGATGGTGTGGTGAGTGTAAGGGATTATGGGCGCGGTATCCCACTCAATAGCCTGGTAAAGGCAGTTTCCATCATGAACACTGGAGGAAAATTCGATTCACAGGCATTCAAAAAATCGGTTGGCTTGAACGGAGTGGGAACTAAGGCAGTGAATGCACTCTCATCACGTTTTGTAATCCAGAGTTTTCGTGAAGGTCAGTCGCGCAGGGCGGAGTTTGAATGCGGCATCCTGCAGGCTGAAGAGCTGGAAGCCGTTAAAGCCGATAATGGCACACTGGTCGTCTTCCAACCCGACCGCGAGCTGTTCCAGAATTATGTGTACAACGACGACATCATCGAAACGATGCTTCGTAACTTTGCCTACCTCAATACAGGACTAACCATCCTGTTCAACGGGAAAAAAATACTCTCGAAAAACGGATTGACCGATCTGCTCAACGAGAACATGACTGCCGAGCCGCTTTATCCCATCATTCACCTCAAAGCCGAAGACATCGAAATTGCCATCACACACAGTGATCAGTATGGTGAAGAATACTATTCATTCGTCAATGGCCAACATACCACGCAGGGTGGAACTCATCAGAGTGCATTCCGCGAAGCGGTAGCCAAAACCATCAAGGAATTTTACAACAAAAATCACGAACTCACCGATATTCGTAATGGTATTATCGCCGCTGTGGCTATCGGAGTGGAAGAACCCGTATTTGAGTCGCAGACCAAAACAAAACTCGGCTCACGCGATATGTCGAAAAACGGCATCACGGTCAATAAATTTATCGCTGATTTTGTTAAAAAGGAGCTCGATAACTACCTGCACCGAAACAGCGAAACAGCGGATATTCTATTGCAAAAAATTCAGGAATCCGAAAAAGAACGAAAAGCAATAGCCGGAGTGACCAAGCTGGCACGCGACAGAGCCAAAAAAGTGAACCTCCACAATAAAAAACTACGCGACTGCCGCATACATTACAATGACACGAAGGGAAGCCCCGAACTGCTCGATAGCAGCAGCATCTTTATCACCGAGGGCGATTCGGCCAGTGGTTCCATTACCAAAAGCCGCGATGTAAATACCCAGGCTGTTTTTAGTCTGCGGGGAAAACCGCTCAACAGTTTCGGTCTGACTAAAAAAATAGTTTACGAAAACGAAGAATTTAATCTCCTGCAAGCTGCCCTGAATATCGAAGACGGCATAGACGGATTGCGATACAACAAAGTAATTGTATCCACCGATGCCGATGTGGACGGTATGCACATTCGCCTGCTCCTCATCACCTTTTTCCTGCAGTTTTTTCCCGATCTTATCAAAAAAGGTCACGTTTATATTCTGCAGACGCCACTTTTCAGAGTTCGTAATAAAAAAGAAACAATTTATTGCTATTCCGAAGAAGAGCGGCTGGCGGCTATGGAGCGACTGGGTGCCAATCCCGAAATCACCCGGTTCAAAGGGTTGGGCGAAATCTCACCTGACGAATTCAAGCATTTTATAGGTAAGGATATCCGACTCGATCAGGTAACGTTGAAAAAAGAAGATGCAGTGATGGATCTCCTGGCCTTTTATATGGGTAAAAACACCTCCGAACGACAGAATTTTATCATCGACAACCTGGTGGTGGAAGAAGATGTAGCCCCCTAAATCCCCCTCAAGGGGGACTTTCATAGCGTTAATCGAACTTCTGTGGTGATATAAAAAATAAAGCTAGTTAATGAAAATCAAGCGGATGATTAAAACTCCACTTCCTGATCACAATCCCCCTTTAGAGCCTGTCCCGGTTTATCGGGAGGGCAAGGGAGCAGATCATTATATGCGTCAGGCACTCGAAGAAGCTAAAAAAGCCGCAGCAGCAGACGAAGTGCCGGTGGGTGCTGTCATTGTGTGCAACGACCGGATTATAGCCCGTGGTCACAATCTCACCGAAACCCTCACCGACGTAACTGCTCATGCCGAAATGCAGGCAATAACGGCTGCTGCCAATTTTCTCGGTGGAAAATACCTCACCGATTGTACACTGTATGTTACCGTGGAACCGTGCGTGATGTGTGCCGGAGCACTGGGCTGGTCGCAGATAAGTAAAATTGTGTACGGTGCTTCGGATGAAAAACGGGGATTTACACGTTTTGCTCCCAATTCCCTACACCCTAAAACTGAAGTTATTTCCAGTGTGCTCGAAGCGGATTGCAGTGAGCTGATGAAAGATTTTTTTCGCAAGAAAAGATAATTCCCTCCCAAAAAAGTTAGTATTAATAAACGCTGCGAATCAAATTTCGGAAAGTTCTGTTTACATTTTTCAGTGATCGGGAAATCCAATTCTAATAATTATTCTGCATGTGAAGTTTATATTTCAGAGCTTACCTGGGTTTTAAAAAATCGTAGTTTACAAATGTAGATAGATTGACGTTAACGCGTCAGTTGGATTTTATAAAAACTAAAATATATTTATAACTTTACAACCGCCTTTCAGTAAAGGTATAAATCAAAAAAACATGTATTTGAAAAGCAACGCCGGAATATGAAAAAATTAACCGTACTGATTTTATTCCAATTTTCATTTATATTTGTTTTTGCATCATCATGGGTTCGTGTCAATCAGATTGGCTATCTCGAAGATGATCTGAAGATTGCCGTCTGGGTGAGTAAGAATGATGAAAAGATTAGAAAATTCGAAGTTATTGAGAAATCATCCGGAAAAACGGTTTATTCGGGAAATGATATCAAGTATACGGGTCGTCAGCCAGCCTTTGTATCATCAGCACGGTTAAATTTCAGTACATTCAACACACCCGGAACATACGTAATTAAAGCCGGTGATGCTGTATCAGTCCCTTTCAGGATAGGCAATGAAATTTATGCCGGTGCAGCCGATATTCCACTGAAATACATGCGTCAGCAACGATGCGGTTACAATCCTTTTCTGAAAGACTCTTGTCATACCAGGGACGGAATATCGGTGGGAGATCCTGAAGGGAAAAGGGACGGGAAGTATTACAATACAATCGGGGGCTGGCACGATGCTTCCGATTATTTACAGTACGTAGCCACTTCGGCCAATGCGGTTTATCAGATGCTGTTTGCCTACACTCAGTATCCGGAATCATTTGGCGATAAATATGATGCCAATGGCAATGAGGGTGCTAACGGTATTCCCGATATTCTCGACGAAGCCAAATGGGGACTTGACTGGCTGGTGAAAATGAACCCCGATAAGGACACTTATTTCAATCAGCTGGCCGACGACCGCGACCATGTGGGAATGACCATTCCTTCGGAGCAGAAAGTGGATTACGGCTGGGGAGCCGGGAATGCCCGTCCGGTATATTTCTGCAGTCCGAAGCCGCAGGGTTTGCGTCAGTACAAGAACCGAAGCACAGGTTTGGCTTCCACTCTTGGAAAATATGCCTCATCCTTCTCACTGGGTTCCAAAGTTCTGGCGAAGTATTATCCCGAATTCTCTCAACTCATTGCACAAAAAGCCAAAGACGCTTACCAAAAAGGGATG
>Ga0209099_1004561_pt1 | contig 10449 bp, 9 predicted proteins | sample AD_JPNHW2_MetaG_FD_184430 | JGI IMG/M metagenome (GOLD analysis project Ga0209099, IMG submission 184430) | Active sludge microbial communities of municipal wastewater-treating anaerobic digesters from Japan - AD_JPNHW2_MetaG (SPAdes) (version 2) | ecosystem: Engineered > Bioreactor > Anaerobic >...
CAGCGAGGCTACCCTGGTACCTGCATCCAGGCCTGCACCTGTGAGGGTCGTCGTGACCCCGGTCAGCCGGTTCACGACCAGGATGCCGCCGTCCTCCGCTGGAAGGACAAGATAGCGCGTGGACACCTTCATGGAAAGGAGATCCGCCTCGTTGGAGACGCTGGGACCAAGGGGAACGACGGCCCAGGGTCTGTCAACGGGAGCCACGACAAGGCGTGCGTTCTGTCGGTACACGACCTGCCCGTCGGGGGTCACGAAATGCGGACCGAGGTTACGCGGGTCGGACGCATCGTGCCACTGACTGAACAGGAACGTCTGAGCGCTGGCAGGTGGGGCAAGGACAGAAACTGTCTCCCGTATATCGCCACTCGCCAGGACTTCATCTGCGCTGAATGCCACGCCGCTTTCCAGAGGCCACAGGCGCGAAATGCGAGAGGCAGGCACCTCACCGGTAGACAGTTGCTGCTCAACACCATGAGCGAGTTGAACCTGCAGCAGCCTTGTCGTATCCGGAACACTGCTGAAGGTTGTTGATGCCCCCGTGCTCTGCATCATCTCCGCGCTCACAAGGAAGAAGGCGTTGTCGCCCTGCAGTACCATGTCATGGAACACCTGAATCAGTGTTGCCCCGGAGGGAACGGGCACGGTTCGCAGATAGCCTGGAGCTACCAGGAGGGGCGTCAGTGTCCCCGTCTTGCGGTTCAGAGCATAGCAGGCAGAGGGCAGGAGGCCCGGATCCTGCATGACCCGGAATAACACCCAGCGGTCGTTCATCTGTATATCGAGCACACGCGCCCAGGGCTGGGGAAGGGTGGTCTGCCACGTTGCTGCAGAAGCCTTCACAGCAGACAGGAGAAGGGTGCGCGTATTGACACTCTTTTCGCTGTTTGGCTCCACCTTGCCCGGGCCGGTTGCGTAAGCGACCCATCCCTCAATGGCAGTCGCGGCCGAAACGGCAGGAGAGTTGCTCTGAATCTCCGTATACACGAGCGACGGCAGCAATGCCGTGCGCGGAAGAAGGAGTCGTTCCTGTTCCTGCCTGATGGCGATGCTCTGCTCTGCACTGTATTCATAGGCCTTGGACGCCGCGTTCCACCGATATGCGTCGACCGAGACGCGTGCTACGGTCGCAGGATCCGTCGGGCTTCCGTCAGTCCCGATCTGGTATATCCAGGAGCACTCGCCTCCATCGTCCCTGACGGCGACCCACGCCTTGTGCTGGACGGAGGCCCCGCACTCCAGGAGCAGGGGTCCGACTGTTCCATTCTTGTCCTTGAAGGTGGCTGTCTGCAAGTCAGTGCCGTGCAGCTCACAGACTGTTTCATATGTCGTGTAGGCACCGCCGGTACGGAGGTCGACGATGGCCTCGCGGGTACCGTCACCGTTGAGATCGATGTCTTCAAGAATGCGTGGCAGTCTGCTGCTTCCTATGCCGGAGAGGTTCGGGAACGCCTGGCCCAGCATGGAGGCTAGTGCGCCTCGGTCATACAGTGCGTATGTTCCAAAGCTCAGGTCATCAATGAGCCAGGCTCCACCCTCGCCGCTGTCGCGGACCGTCAGGATGACCGGCTGCGTGCCTGCATTGCCGCCGTTCACCATCTCAACACTGGTCATGAGGATGATGTTGCCCCGAACCTGATAGGTGTGCCTGTCCAGCCGCTTCATGGAAGCAATCTCTATCCTCTCGGGCCACGGGCTGGAAACGGTCCTGCCGGGCGCTGACTCAGGACTGCGTTGGAGTTCTGACAGGAACGTACTTGTCAGGAACGGCGCATACGTGTGCTGGACCTGCGCGGAGACGTAGGCCTCGGGTCCGGCAGTGTCCACTGTCTTCAGCGTTTTTCCGAATGCTTCGACCAGCTGCGTGATGGCTGTGGTCTCCTCCTCGCTTGCGGAGCCTGAGCATCCGACAAGGACGCAGCCCGAGACGCCGACGATGACGACAAGCAGCAACGTGGTCATTGTCACAAACATTCTCTTGTGCATACCATGCCTCCTCTGGTACACCCGGCCCAGTCTGTGCAATCCCTTCATCAATATAACGTAACCAGAGCAGTTTGTCTGAAGCTGCCGGCGAGTGTTGTGTCAGCAGCGCGTCATGCAACACGGAGTGCCGCGTGTTGAACGAGGCTCGTCGTTGGCCTATAGTGAACTGATGACTTACTATGTGATTGATGCTTTTGCAGACAGGCTGTTTGCTGGAAACCCTGCGGCTGTGTGCCTTCTGGAGCACCCGCTGGCGGACAGCGTCATGGCGGCAGTAGCAGCGGAGATGAACCTGTCGGAGACGGCGTTTGTGCTGCGTGAGGAGGACGCGTGGCGTCTGCGCTGGTTCACGCCGGCTGTGGAAGTACCGCTGTGCGGTCATGCAACCCTTGCGACGGCGCGGGCGCTGCGCGAAGAAGGGCTTGCTGCGGGGCAGGAAGTCCGGTTCCGGACACTGAGCGGACCACTTGGAGCACGCTACAGGGGCGATACCATTGAACTGGACTTTCCGTCGCTGCCGCCTGTGAAGGCGCCCACTCCGGCAGGCCTGCTCGAAGCCCTGAGGCTGACGGTACCGCCCCGGTGGACGGGGGTGAACGCCCACCACTACTGGCTGCTGGATGTTGGCTCTGCGGAAGCTGTGCGGACATTGAACCCCGACCGGGCGTCTGTGATGGAACTGGATCTCCCGGGTATCGTTGTGACGGGCGCGGGCGACACCCCGTATGATTTTACCTCACGGTTCTTCGCTCCTGCCGATGGCATCTTCGAGGACCCGGTCACGGGTTCGGCCCACGCTGCGCTCGCGCCGTACTGGCAATCCGTGCTGGGCAAGGACCACTTTGTAGCGTTTCAGGCGTCGCGACGAGGCGGCACACTGGAGGTCACCCTTGCCGGCGAACGTGTTCTCATTGGTGGCAAGACGGTGATTATGGCACGCGGGGAGCTGCTCGTTCCCTGAGGAAGGGTGGTCATGCTGAGTGCATCCGTGAGCTTTCGACCGGCAACGCCTGGAGATGCGCCATTTGCGACGCCGCTCCTGTACAGTATTTCACCACGGGACTTCGAGTACCTGTTTGCACATCTGGCGGACGGGCTGTCAGTGCTTGACGTCCTGGACAGGTTCTACCGGATTCCTGGCGGCATGTTCTCATGGCACAATACGGAGCTTGCCCTGGTGGACAGCCAACCTGCGGGGCTGGTGACCGCATATGCCGCATCGTCTGGCGAGGGCAGCTCTGCCTGGCTGCTGCGGGGCATCAGTACGCTGGGTATACGCGGACTGCTCCGTTTGGCCCGGCGCGGCCTGCCGTTGAGCCGCACGATGCAGCCCCTGCTTCCCGGAAGCTGGTACATTGCCTTTGTCGGCGTGCAGGCGAAGCAGCGTTCTCTTGGCATCGGGACCAGCCTTATCGAACGTTCGGTGGTAAGAGCACGGGCAGCCGGATGTTCCTGTGCAGAACTCGATGTGGAGGACGACAACCCGCGGGCACAGACGTTGTACGAGAGGCTGGGATTTCAGCTTGTCTCTAAGCCGAGAGTCCCGGGACATTCTTCCCTTGTGCCATCGCGGCGCATGCGCCGCGTTCTCGAACAAGGAGAAACAGAGGGCGCGGGGTCGCCTCGCGCCGACGATATGTGAAGACAATGTGAATATTCCGGCTTCGGGAAACCGACCGGTTGCGTCATATCAGTGAGCCCATCAGAGTGCTGCAGGTGGGTGGGCACAGGTCGAGGGAGGCTTGCCAATGGCTCGAGTGACGCTTATCTATCCTGACTATACAGTGATGCGACTCTTTTCGAGCCCCGGCACGACCAGGGTGGAACGAGGGGGCTGGTACGCGGAAGGAGTAGCGGCCCTTGCGGCCGCGCTGAAGCTGCAACATCACGAGGTAAGCCTCCTGCATGTGACGCAGCCGCCGGAGCGGCAGGACTTCGTCGCGCGTCTTGAGGCGACTCACCCTGATGTCATCGGGTTTTCGGTACGGACCAGCGCCGTTCCTGCAGTCACCGAGTGGACACGCTGGACACGCGAAGCGGGGCCCGCCCCGATTGTCTGGGGAGGCTACCATCCATCGCTTGCTCCGGAAGAATGCATGAGGATCCAGGGCGTGGACGCTCTGATTCAGGGGGACGCCGACCTCGTCCTGCCGCAGGTCGTCGATGCGTGGGCCGCAGGGGACGACCTGCAGGGAATCCCTGGTGTCTGGTGGAAGGACGACGGCGAGGTTCGCCATGCACCAGTCGGGCCGCTGGTCGCCGACCTGGACGCGTTGCCCATTCCGGACTTTGGCCTGTTTGACCGCAACCAGCTCATCGCGACACGTACACATGTTGCCCTGGGCATGTTGTCGCGCGGCTGCCCCTATGCATGCACGTACTGTACCAACCATGCATTCCGTGCCCTGTACCCCGACCCCCGGCACTATCATCGGACTCGCTCCCCCGAAGGGGCCATCGCGTACATCCGCGCTCTGCGGGAATGGTACCCTGAGGTGCGCGAGCTGCGGTTCCTTGATAACGTCTTCGGTATTACACCGGCTTGGCTGCGGGAGTTCGGAGAGCTCTACAAGCGTGAGGTAGGCTTGCCATTTGCGTGTGATGAGCGGGCCGAGCTGCTGACCGACGAGACGGTTGAGCTCCTTGCCGACATGGGATGCACCCAGGTCTACCTTGGCATCGAGTCGGGCAACGAGGAACTGCGACGCCGGGCCTTGGGGCGCACCATGAGCAACGAGCAGCTCGTCACGGACATAGAGCGCCTTCATGCCGCGGGGATGCGTGTCTTTGCCTACAACATGGTAGGGCTGCCCGGTGAGACGCGCGCAACAGCACTGCTTACCCCCAAGCTCAATGCCGAAGCGCGCGTGGATGATGCCTGCATCAGCGTTTTCTCCCCGTATCCTTCTACCGTCCTGTACGACGTGAGCATCCGGGATGGCTCAATTACAGAGCCTATTGACTACAGCAGCCTGACCTTCCTCAACCAGTCGGGGTTTGGCAGCGGCGAAGTGGCCTTCATGGCATTGTGTTTCAATCCTCTGCGCCGATGGTACCAGCGACATGGCACAGACTCGCGCATGAGTCGCCGGGCAGACCACTTTGTTCTCTCGTCACACGTTCCCATGCGTGCCATCATTGCGGTCAGTGAACGTTGGGAGACAGATCGGGAGGCAATGAAATCCTTCCTGCGCAACCGTGCTCCCGGCCTCTTCCTCTTCGCCAAGCGTTTGCTTCGTGGACACGTCGCCCCTGCACCACACGTGGACGCCCACGGGCATAAGGAAGGACCAACGCACTCCTGACACCCGCACCTACCCCTTCCTCCTTCAGCGCTGTCGGCTCCTCCTCCCCGGCAGCGCTGAACCATTTCTGGATGCTCCGTCAGCAAAAACAGAACCATTGCGTTATGGATGTAAGGGGGTGCGGTGAATGCCCGCAAGAAGGCAGAAGAAGCCTGACTTGTTAGAACCATATGAGCCAGCCATGGGAGAAAGACATGACTACCAGAAAGGCAGAAGGGAGTAACGAATGAAGCATTTCAAGAATATTGTGGTTCTTGTTGTTCTGCTTGCACTCCTTGGTGCAAGTCAGTCGGCTCTTGTACGGGCCGATGAACTGCCTGCAGTTACGGACACCGGAGCAGCTGATGTGACCGACGCGAATGCACACCCCATCGTCATGGTCCCAGACTCCGTCCTGACGTATCCATTTGATGTAACGATTCCGATAACGGCGTACGTTTACACCACGGACACGTACACCATGACTGCGGGAAAGTACGTAGAAGGACACCTGGAGAATTCGGGCGGGCACAACGTCTATATGACAGTAGTTGATTCGTCTACGCTGCAGCCGCTTGGGAATGAGTTGGCATTCATCGTAGAAGATACAACACAGACTTTGTGGACGAATACAACCGGTACCACGAAGTATGTGAAGGTCAGATTTGGGGCGTCCGCCCCGGTGCGCGTTCATGCAACTGGAGATTTGATTTTTGGGTGGTTCTAGGCTCTCTGACGTTCACCTGTTCCCCTGGGGCCATGCCCCAGGGGAGGACTGTTACTTGTGGGAGATACTATGAACAGACTCTTTCGCGAGCAGGTCAGGTCCATTCTGGCGGCGTGGGATTTTTGGATCGTATGCGCAGCAATTATTGCCATCATGTCTGTGTCGGTCGTTGTCGCTGCAACTTCTCTCCACAACGCGGAAGGTCTTGCCGGGGGATCTCGATATGGTCTTTTTCTTGGTGCCTTTAAGAACGCAAACTTGATTTTCCCCGTAGCATGTAGTCTTGCTGTCGGAGCATCCTTTGCGATAGATCGCAAGGCCAAGATAGCACAGTACATTCTGACCCGGGGATTTCACAAATGGCAGTATCTGCTGGCCAAGGCGGTTGCCATGATGCTATGCTCCATGCTCCTCATCGTTCTTGTCCAAGGAGTGACGTGGATCGCCAGTTCAGCCTTGGCTCGTTATCCAATTGTTCAATCGTTTGAAGCGGCTGGGACAGGAGGTGCCTACGAAGGTAATCTCGAGAATCTTGTATTCCACAGGGCTCCTGGCCGTTACGTTGTCACAATCGCTTTTCTGCAGCTGCTGGCCGTGGCCGCACTTGCAGGTGTACCATTGCTCGTCGCAGCGTTGGGTGGAAACAGCTGGGTTTCTGTCATTTCTACCCTGGCGCTATGGCTCCTGGCCGAATACGCTTGCAGTAGTCCTGCACTGATGTTCCTGGACCCAGGATTCAGGGCGCTTGCGCTTTGGTGGTGGAGGCCATTCGCAGCCGAAAATACTCCATGTCCCCCTGTTCTCCGGTCATCGTTTGCCTATTGGGGAATCTTCCTTCTCCTCAACGTTGGCTTCGCCGCTTTCATCTACCTGCGGCAGGAGGATGCATGAGACTGGTCCGCGCGGTCCGGTATGAATGCTTTCAGATGTTCTTCACAAAGCGATGGTGGGGAGTGCCGGTCGTAGCTGTGTTGCTGTCAGTGATCACTGCACAAGGCGAGCTAGGCGCATATGAACGCGGAGGGTACATGGGTCAATATCGGTTGGCTTTCAATGCCTGGGATGTTGTGGTGCGGTCAACGCAGACCTGGCTGTTTCTTCTCGTGCTGGTTGCCCCTCTCCTCGTGATTATCGTCGGTGAATCTTATCTGCGAGACCGTTCTTCCAATACCATGTCAGCTACCTTCCCCCGCGTTCAGTCCCGCACTATCTGGTGGACAGCCAAGGTCCTGTCCATGTTTATTGGTGCTTTCGTGTACATGGTGCTGTTTTCCCTGATCTCTTTGGTTGTCTCAAGCTTCTTCTATCCATTTGCATGGCACTTCAGTTCCTTTCAGCTGCATCCTGAACTGGCGCGAAAAGCGCTGGTAATGTTCGGCGGAGACAACACTGTCTTAGTGATTCGCGAGGAAACTCCGTTCTTGTTGCTGCTCCACCTGTTGCCGTATTCCACGCTGTCATTCGGAGCCTATGCTCTGGCCGCTCTGATACTGTCCCTGCGTGTGCACAAACCGGGACTACCCGCTCTCCTCATGTTCAGCATGGGACTTCTTGAATTCTATGCTGCCAAATCAAGCCTCTGGCCTTCCCTCCATTCCTGGGTGATGCAGACACGCCTTTCGTATCTCTTCGTCAACCAGACATCAACACCCTTTCTGATCAATGGTACGCCTGCCTATACCCTTTTCACCTCCGTCCTGTACTACCTGGGCTTGAGCATTCTGCTCTGGCTGACAGGCAATGGCCTGGTCCAGCATGACGATCTGTGAGTTGTCTGTCGGAAACACAATCCCGAAAGGAGTCATTCCGTGGAACATGTGTGCGAGATAGTAGATGTTTGCAAAGAGTATGGATCACGCAGGAACAGGCATGAGGTCTTACATGATGTTAGCATGTCCCTGGATGCAGGGGAAGTCTTTGGGTTCATTGGGCCCAACGGGGCGGGCAAGACAACATTGCTTCGTATCATGTGCGGCCTGGTACATCCAACAAGAGGGAAGGTCTTGATCCTGGGGACAGACCTGACCGCCAGGGACGCCCGACTGCCTGCGGGGATCGGGGTCCTTGTGGAGTATCCCTCCTTCATCCCCGAGCTCACCGGCCGACGCAACCTGCAACTGCTTGCCTCTATCCGTGGGGTCATCGGGCTTCCGGAGGTCGATGCCACGATGAAACTCATGGGGTTGGATCCGGCCAACAAGACACCGGCGGGGAGATACTCTCTGGGAATGCGGCAACGCTTGGGGCTTGCCCAGGCCATCATGGAGAAACCACGCCTCCTCCTGCTGGACGAACCCACCAACGGACTGGACCCGCAGGGTGTGGCAGAGCTGCGTACGCACATCAGGCATCTGGCGGATCAGGGAGTTGCCATCTTCCTGGCAAGCCATCTCCTCAATGAAGTGGAACAAGTCTGTGACCATGTGGCCATTGTCAAGCAAGGTCATGTCCTGCGTCAGATGAGCAAAGACGACCCCATTCCTTACCATGGGTTTGATCTCCAGGTCAGTGCTGCCAACGACTGGTCACTGGTGCAGCAGTGGGCCGCGCAGCATCAGGCAACCCTTGCACAGAAGGAAGGGACTCAAAGCGGAACCGTCAGCACCGCTGTTTCTGTTCCTGATGCCCTTCGTGATCTCATACGGGCAGGGGTCAGCATTGAGTCCATCACGCCGGACCGGGATACTCTGGAAACGACATTCCTGCAGGCAATCCAGGAAGAGAAGTAAGGGACTGAAGACGGACATGAATCAGAAACAACCAGGAAAAACAGACACCTACTACGGTTCAACTGGCTTCTATGTTCCAAGAACTCACTCAGAATTGAACGAGTCTTCGAAACGGGCGCATCGGCACAGAAGAGGATGCCTGACCATTGTCCTTGTCCTGATCCTTGCCATTGGGTCCCTGATGTGGTATCGGTCGCAGGCGTCTGCGCGCGGAGACGTCACGCCTCCGGCACTCAACACCCCGTTCAGCATTTGGCATCCTCTTGCCTCCATGCGGGCACGGGATGCCGAACAGGCAACGTGGAATGCGGTGTCAGCGCGGGATCCGACCGCCATGGAGCATGAACTGGTCCAGGAGGACACTTTCTTTCGTCGCGCTACGACACAAGCACGGGAGTGGCAGGTCCTGCTGCTGCCAACACCCGCACGGCTAGTACCGCCGCTGCTTGGAAAGCTCGTCGTCACCTCACCGTTTGGCCTGCGCCAACATCCCGTCATCGGCCAGGAGCTCGAACATCACGGCGTTGACCTGGAAGCAGCAGCCGGCACGCCAGTCATGGCAGCTGCCCGTGGCGTCGTTGTTTGGCGCGGAAACAAGCTGGGGTACGGCAACTGTATCGTGATCCGTCATGGGACTCACCTCTCCAGCATCTATGGCCATCTGACCCACATTGGTGTACGTACTGGACAGTTGATTGGCGCGGGAGAAGTCATCGGACTGTCGGGATCCACCGGGTTCAGCACGGGCCCTCACCTGCACTTCGAGGTACGCAGGGACGGAATCCCGATCGATCCTCTGCCCCTCCTGGCGCCCGCCCGAGGTGCTATCTCCTTGAATTCATGCTAGACTGCAGGAGGCGAACTATGGAGACTCAGCGAAAGCATATGCATCTGACCACCAGGGCAAAGAAGTTGCTGTGGGTGGTTGTGCCCACTGTTGTCGTCCTTGCAGTTGCGCTTCTTCTCTGGCGACCATGGTTTACGAGGACAGCAGCTCTGAAACCGGGGCCCTGGATCCGCATCCGGTACACGCACGCAGAGATCCAGAATTACCAGCAGTGGGCAGACAAGGGAGCAGCTGACTATCAGTGTCTGCTGGATCCGGAGAAGGCCCTGCGGAAGTTCATGACGATGGACGACCCGGATGGATCGTTCGATCTGCGGGGAACCTACCAGGATCTGCGCCTTGGTAGTCTGCAATCCCTCGGGGACCTGGGCAAGGATCCGGAGAACGGAGACCGCTTGTTCCTGGCGTCGTTCAGCTCCCGGCCAGACACGGTCGTCGTCTTCCGGCTGCGACAGCTGGGAAGACAGGGTACTGGCAACGTCTGGTCCGTCATTGGGTACCTGATCACGCCAAAAGCGACACCCGCCGCTACCTACAGCACGACCTGGCGGCCCTCCGACGATCCCTTCCTGGACGGTCAGTAAGCCTCCGGCTCGATGATCGCGTAGGATCCCGCTGCCTCGCCGACGACCATGCCACGCACCTGATCGGTGTTCACGATCTGAACGACGCGCCGCTCGACCGTATTGACGATGGCCGTCAGTTCAGGGCCGCTTCCACCGGATCGCTGCAGTTGGACAGCGACAAACGTCCCTGCCTGGAGGTACTCGCCCTGCGGCCGCATCGCCGTAGATGACGATGCACGGTCTGGGGAAGACAAACGATACGCCGTAAGTGGAGCAACAGCCACCGTTTGGCTGTGTGTCTGCCGAACGG
>Ga0209099_1004568_pt1 | contig 10431 bp, 9 predicted proteins | sample AD_JPNHW2_MetaG_FD_184430 | JGI IMG/M metagenome (GOLD analysis project Ga0209099, IMG submission 184430) | Active sludge microbial communities of municipal wastewater-treating anaerobic digesters from Japan - AD_JPNHW2_MetaG (SPAdes) (version 2) | ecosystem: Engineered > Bioreactor > Anaerobic >...
ATAAATAAATGAACGTTAATGTACAGGTGTGTCTACCTCCCGATAACTATCGGGACCACCACCTGGGCAAAATATAAATAAATGAACGTTAATGTACAGGTGTGTCTACCTCCCGATAACTATCGGGACCACCACCTGGGCAAAATATAAATAAATGAACGTTAATGTACAGGTGTGTCTACCTCCCGATAACTATCGGGGCCACCACCTGGGCAATAAAATAAAAATAAATGTACGTTTAATTCCTTTTGTATCAACTTCCCTATAATTATCGGGAGCATTTGTTGCCCAAAAAAGTTTTGCAAATTTATAATTTTTATTGTTATATTTATCAAAATATTTTAATAAAATATATTTTTATGTTTAATAAGCATGATTTAAATCAATTATCTAAAAAAGGTGTTGAAATTCATACTGTTGAAGAACAGATAAAAAAATTTAAAGAAGGTTTTCCTTTTATAAATCTTTCTTCTTCTGCAACTATTGAAAATAATGGCATTGAGAAATTTAATGATGATGAAGTTAAACGATTAAATTCGGTTTATGAAAATGGTTTAAAAACCAAAAAGGTCCTCAAGTTTGTTCCGGCATCGGGTGCTGCAAGTCGTATGTTTAAAGCATTGCATTCCTTTCAGGAAAAATATGATGGTTCAGAGGAAGCTTATCAAAATTATTTGAATGATAAAAGTTTTAATTCGGTTTATAAATTCATCAATGATATAAAAAACTTTGCATTTTATAATGATTTAAAAAATGTCATGAATGATTATGATATTGATGAATGTATTGTAAATAAAAATTTTATTCCGATAATCGAATTTTTATTATTCGGTAAAGGTCTTGATTACTCTGAATTACCGAAAGGGCTACTGAAATTCCATAAATATGAAAACTGTTCAAGATCTGCATTTGAAGAGCATTTGGTTGAAGCTGTTAATTATTGCAAGGATGTAAATAATAATGCGTTATTACATTTTACGGTATCGCCGGAGCATGAATTGAAATTCAAAAAATTATTAAATGGTATTATCAATGAATATGAAAAAAAATATGATGTAAAATTTAATGTTACTTTTTCAATTCAAAAATCATCTACCGATACCATTGCTGTTGATATGCACAATGAACCTTTCAGAGAAAAAAATGGTTCCTTATTATTTCGACCGGGTGGACATGGAGCTTTAATTGAGAATCTAAATGATTTAAATGGAGATGTAGTTTTTATTAAAAATATTGATAACATTGTCCCTGATAGATTAAAACCCGAAACAACATTATATAAAAAAGTTCTTGCCGGATATTTAATAGAATTACAAACAAATGTTTTTAGGTATCTGGAAATATTATCAAGTGGGAATATTGGTGACAATTTATTATTAGAAATAAAAAAGTTTTCGGAAAGTAAATTGAAAATTGTTATTAATGATTTTGATGAAAAAGAAAAAAACGAAAAAATAAAAATTCTTTTTTCAAAATTAAATCGACCAATAAGAGTTTGTGGAATGGTTAAAAATGAAGGTGAACCTGGTGGTGGACCATTCTGGGTTAAAAATGAAAATGGTGAAATTTCATTACAAATTATTGAATCTTCACAAATTGATTTTGCTGATTCTAATCAAAAAGAAATTTTTGAAAAATCAACACATTTTAATCCTGTCGACCTTGTTTGCGGAGTGAAAGATTATAAAGGGAATAATTTTAATCTTTTGAATTATGTTGATAGCAACACCGGATTTATTTCTGTCAAATCAAAGGATGGAAAAGATTTGAAAGCAATGGAACTTCCGGGTTTGTGGAATGGCGCAATGGCCGACTGGATAACTGTTTTTGTTGAAGTACCTATTATTACTTTCAATCCAGTAAAAACGATAAACGATTTATTAAGGAAAGAACATCAATAAAATTCAAAGTCCTTAAAGTCCATGAATATTAATTTGCTTTGAACTTCTCATCAAACTATATAAAGAACGGATAAACAATATTCGATCCTTCTGTGAATGTTTTGCTGATTACAAAACTTTTTTCAATATTTAATTCTTTTGAAATTTTAACCAATTTTTTATAATCTGATTCTATTGCTTTTTGTTTTACTTTAAATGCAAATTCGTTATTTAAAATGAAATCTATTTCAGATGTGTTTCTTTTATTATAGAAACTTAAATTACCGTAATTGCTCAATTGGTTTGCTACGGCAACCTCAAGGATTTGCCCTTCTGTAACTTTGGCTATTATATTTAAAATGCCGGTATCAGAAAAATATATTTTTTTACCGCCAGCAATACTTCGATCAATACTTTTAGAATATTTGGGTATTAATCTCAGGAAAAATATTCCTTGAAGAAATTCAATATAATTATATAGCTTTACCCTGTTTATTCCTAATTCCGATGAAAATTTTGATATATCAATCATATTTCCGTTCCTTGCCGCTAAAAGAAGAATAAGATCACGCAACTCTCTCACATCTTTCAGTTCAGTAAAAACTTTTATATCTTTTTCGAAAAATGATGCAAATATATTTTTTAAAATCATTTTTTTTGTAGCAATATCCGGTGTTAATGCGACCTCTGGAAATCCACCATATTCTATATATAAATCATAGAGTTCTTTCATTTTAAATATGGATGCTTTACTTTTAGGCTTTAGTATATCTTCAATATTATCAGGTAATTCATTGCCCAACGATTTGCCATTAAAAAGTAAAAATTCACGATAAGTTAATACTGGTAATACATATAAAAATTTTCTGCCGCTTAATGATTCAGGAAAAAGATTTCGCAAATAATAATTTGATGAACCGGTTACTATAAATTTTACTGCATAATAATCTATCAGGTATTTGATAATTTTTGTTATTTCCGGGAAATTCTGTATTTCATCTATACATACAAGTAACCTTTCGTCTTTTTTTACTCCTGATGCACTTTGCAGGTCTGCATATATTGCTTTGTAATTAATGTTTTCAAACGTCATTAAATCTAAAGGGTTGTCAAAATCAAACCACAATTTTTTTCCTTTAAATTCTTTAAATAATTGGCGCATAAGAGTTGTCTTACCTACCTGGCGCATACCTGTAATTATAATGGCATTCTTATGTTCTAATTGTGGTAATATTGTGTGAAATAGTTGTCTTTTTAGCATATGTGTAATAATTATTTTACAAATATAAGCATATTTGTATTTATTTCATTACAAATATTCATTTTATAATTCAGCATATTTGTTCCTTAATTTATAAAATAGTATGAATGTTCCGTTTTAGTACAATTTGAATATTGAATTTATTTTTTGTCAATAGTTGTATGGTTGAACAACTGGTTAAGTCAAAGGTGAATAGTTATAAGAAAAAACTTTTTTCTATCAACCAAAAACCATTTTGCCACCTGACTAAATTTTCATAATGATTTACTATAAACCTATAACAATTGACTTGACCATCTGCCCAACCTATAAACATAAGACTATCCGTCAATAGTTTGTTTGAGCAACTGGTTTGGTTGAATGTTTCTGTATCGGTACAAATCATATTTTTTAAATCATTTTTTCTACTTCTCTTTTTTCTATATTTGCAGCTATATATTGATAAATCGATGAAAAAAAATATCTCTGTTTTACTTTTTTCTTTATTTATATTTTGTAATTCATATTCACAGGAAGTTTATCAAAATGTAAGTAATACCAATATTTATGAATTTATAGATGAATTGGCAAATGATAATGTGATTTCAATAAATTCAGTAATAAAGCCATATTCAAGAATTTTAATTGCAGAGAAATTAAAGGAAGCTTTATCAAAAAAAGAATTGTTAAGTAAGCGGCAACAAGATGAACTTAATTTTTATCTGCTTGATTATGAAAAAGAATTAGATGGTTTTGAGACTACTGATTTCATTGGAAAAAATGTAATTTCAAAAAATAAAACTTCTTTCAGAAAAAGAATAGATTTATTTTATTATAAAGATTCTCTTTTCAATTTTTCTGTTAATCCGATTTTAGGAATAAATTATTTTGTTAATGAAAATGGTACAAATTATCACCGGTGGAATGGGGCAGAAGCTTTTGCAACAATAGGAAAACATTGGGGATTTTATGCAAGTTTGAGAGATAACTTTGAATCGGAATTATTGGCTAAGCCAAATTATTTAACTCAGCAGGAAGGCGGTTGTTATAAGCCTGATGGTAATGGTGGTGGTGATTATGAAGAAATGAAAGGCGGAATAACCTATTCGTGGAAGTGGGGAAGTGTTGGATTAGTCAAGGATAATATTACCTGGGGGAATAATTACAATGGGGCAAATATTATTTCAAACCGGGCGCCATCATTTCCATTTATTAAATTTCATGTAAATCCTGCGAAGTGGTTTGATTTTAATTATATTCACGGATGGCTGGTTTCGGGAGTAATAGATAGTTTAAGAACGTACAGCTACAATTATGGAAATAGAATTATATATCGCCAGAAATATATTGCAGCCAATATGTTTACATTTACTCCGTTTAAAAAATTAAATATTTCACTTGGAAATTCTGTTATCTATAGTGACATTGGAATCCAGCCAGGTTTTTTAATTCCAGTGATGTTCTTTAAAGCAGTTGACCATAGCCAGAATGGGATGAGTAATAAAGCCGGACAAAATGCACAAATGTTTTTTGATATATCATCAAGACAAATTAAGCATCTTCATTTGTACACTTCTATCTTTTGTGATGAGATAGATATTGGAAATATGTGGAATGAAAATGAGCAATCAAATTTTATTAGTTTTAAAGCAGGAGTTGCTGTATCAGATTTATATTTTAAGAATTATTCAGTAATTGCAGAATATACAAGGTCGAATCCCATTGTTTATAAGCATTTCATTCCAACAACAACTTTTGAAACTAATGGTTATACTTTGGGAAATTATTTGAAAGATAATGCTGATGAATGGTATTTTGCTATTCGATATAAACCAATTTCTAAAGTACATTTTGAAATATCTTATCAGCTTTCAAGAAAAGGACCTGATTATCCTTACACGGGAGTGGGGCATAGCGGACTTGGATTGCCTTTTATGAGTGAAGTGTTATGGAGTAAAAAAAATATTTCTTTTAATGTAAACTATGAAATTTATAATGATATCAAAGTATTTGCGGGTTATTCAAATGCTTATATAAAAGATGATTTTAAAAATTATACTCCTGGTTTTTATTTAGGAAATACGAATACTATAAGTTTTGGAATGAATTGGGGGTTGTAAAGACTATAATTTCGACTCAAAATTCAGGTATCTTTTTTAGGAGTTCCCATAATAATATATTTTATACCGACAGAAAAAAGGTTTGCAAAAATATTTTTTGATTTCTGTACGGTATAACTCGTTCTAAACAGTTTTGCTTTTGCAAACCTGATAAGAACGAGTATATTTTTAAGCCCATTTGATGATAGCAGCTCCATAAGTCCAGCCACTTCCTACAGCTGCGAATAAAATTTAATTTCCTTTTTGGATGGTACCATTTCTGTGGCATTCATCCATTAATATCGGAATTGTTCCTCCAGAAGTATTGGCATATTTATCCATATTATATTTAACTTTTTCAAAAGGTAAGCCTACCAATTCTGCCGTTTTTTTGAGAATACGTATACTTGGTTGATGGGGTATCATCCAGTCTATGTCATCAATACTCATTTTCGTATCTTCTAATACTTGATTGATAGCATGGGGTAAGACCTTGATAGCTGATTCATAGACTACATGTCCATCCATTTGAAAATATTGTAACCCTTCCTTGATATTATGCTCGTTTAAAGGGAATTCGGAACCACCGCCGGGAATAGTAAATCCCAGCATCCTATCACTTGAATCCGTATATAAGCGAAATGCTAAAAAACCATCTTCTTTATCACTGTATGTTAATACAGCTGCACCCGCACCATCACCGAAAAATACTGCATTGCGATGAGTCCAATCTGTTATTTTTGAAAATGTATCTGCTCCGATTACCAATACATGATTATATACTCCGGTAGCAATGTATTGACTTGCAACAGACATACCATATAAAAAACCGCTGCAAACAGCAGAAATGTCAAATGCCACTGAATTAAATGCCTGAAGTTTATGTTGTACAAAAGCTGCTGTTGAAGGTGCTTTACGGTCATGAGTTGCAGTAGCTACTATGATTAAATCGATATCTTTTACATTTAAACCCGCATTTTCTATTGCATTTAAAGCTGCCTGTGTTGCCAGATCACTGGTGGCTTCATTATCGGCAGCAATACGTCTTTCTTTTATACCTACATTTTTATATATCCATTCAGCATTAGTCTGGAGTATACTTTCAAGGTATTCGTTGGTGTATATTTTGTCGGGCGTATAAGAACCGGTACCTATAATCTTTACATTTCTTACTACTTGTTTCATATACTTTTATTTTTGAAGTTGTTCAAAGTTGGATGTTAATAAAACGCTAATGGCATAAAGCAATTGTATACTTCGGCTGAACGAATTTGCAAAATAATGCAAATTCATTCGCTCAGTATAATTAAAAAAAAGTACCATTGGTGTAAAAAAAATGATAAACAAAGTTATAATAAAAAAGAGCTTTGTCCGCATTTAAAATTCGGAAATTGCATGGAGAACATCAAAGTCAAGAAATATCAATTAGTAGAGGCTTTACTTTATCGTTTAAAGATGGGTTGTAAATGGCATGAGTTACCCATAAAACAATTATTTAAGACAGTATACAAATGAAATAGCGTGTATTATAATTTTTAAAAATGGAGCAAAGATGGTAGCTGGGAGAAAGTATGTCCGCCTGTATTGGAAGAATACAAGCACCTGTTAGATTTACCAGTATTCAATTAGATGGCATAAATACACCAGCCAAATTTGGAGGGGAAGCTGTTGGTTATTTAGGAAAGAAAAAATGTTCGACAAGCAATTTAATAAAAGACTATGTTGTTAAGGCAAAAGGAGCATTACTATTCTTCCAATCTAAATTAGGCTCTTTTCATTAATTTTGATTTTCAATTCCTTTAAATTTACTACTTCAATGTTTTTTTTCAATGTCCATCCTGAGTTGACGGGTGCAACAACAAAGATATTTTTTGGTGCAATATCTTCAAATGCGATGTAATTTCCCTTGGATAATGAGGGTGATGATGATGATTTGCATTCTATTGCAAAAATGTTGTTTCTCCACTTCATTACAAAATCAACTTCTGCACCATTACTTGTACGATAAAAATAAAACGATGCATCAGGGAACATTCCTTTCATGTTGGATAATACTATTTGTTCCCATATTGAGCCAAAGGATGGGTGTCCTATCATTTCATTAAAATTTCGTAAACCGAGTAAAGCCGAAGTTATACCTGAATCAGAAATATATATTTTGGGTGATTTTACTAATCGTTTTCCTAAATTTGAGGTGTATGAAGGAATAACATCAATCATGAAAGTACCTTCCAGCAAATCAATGTAATTTTTTACTGTTACCGAAGAAATACTGAGGGATTTTGCTAACGTAGAATAATCAACAGTTTGTCCATTATGGTGGGCAAGCATTTGCCAGAGCCGATGCATGGTGACAGGAGTAAAGCCTCTCCATTGCAATAAATCCCGTTCCAGGAATGTTGAGATAAAACTTTCACGCCACTCGAACGACATTTCTGCATCTGTTGCCAGTAAACTGCGAGGGAATGCTCCCTGTGAAAAATATTGTTCAAAAGAATAATTATCATTTAACTCTTCCCATAAAAACGGACTTAGTTTTTTATATACAATCCTTCCGGCAAGCGTTTCTGAGCTTTGTTTTAACAGGTTTCTTGATGCGGAACCCAAAATAAGAAATGCGGAATTTATTTCCCATTCATCCACTAAGCTTCTGATAAGTGGGAAAATATCAGGTTTACGCTGAGTTTCATCAATACAGATTAATTTTCCCTTTTGGGCTGATAGAAAAAACTCTGCATCATTTAACTTATTTAAATCAGAGGTACGCTCCAGGTCAAGATAAATGCTGGAAGGGTAGTTTTTTATTAAATGCTTTACCAAAGTTGATTTTCCACATTGACGTGGGCCTATAAGCGCCACAACAGGGTTGTTTTTTAATGATTTAATAATACTACTTTCGAGGTATCGTTGAATATACATAAATAAAATTTTAATTTATCCATGCAAATTTAAAATATATTTTTAATATTACATGGTAAAATATACAAATTTTACTACTTTTTCTTAATCAGAGTAAAAGACAAAAAAATATCCGCCACAGCGGATTCATTTTTTCCATAAAAGCATACAAAACTAAAATTAGGAACAATTTTTCGGTTTTATTTTTTCTGGTAATATTATCAAATATTTTGGAATGAATTGGGGGTTTTAATTATCATGATAAGGAATGTTGAAGAAATTTAATGTGTCTTTACAAGAATGGGTTCCCCCGACTGCCGCGGACCAGTATGGCCAACTAACTTGAACGTACGTGCTAATTGGCTCAATTTTTTTAGCAATACATTTTATCCTATTTCAAAAAAAACGGAATTTTTTGGATTCTGATTCCATAAAAAGCTATAATGAAAAAGTAGTCGGATCCTATTTAATACCGATAACTTGAAGGATAATGTCTTTCAATTTACTTATTGCATACAAAGGAACATTGGTAAGCCAGTCCTGTTTGCGGAAATCAGACATTGATGTGCGAACAGAAACCCTTGGGTTAAATTTTTCGACAAATACTTTTAAACTTTTAGCCTTCAAGTTTTCTTCTGCTTTAACTTCAAGGGGAACGACAACACCATTATATTGAACAACGAAATCAATTTCAGCAGAAGAGCGTTCGGCAGTCCAATAATAAATAACATATTCGTTACTGCTAATAAGTTGTTGAAAAACATACTGCTCTGTCAGCGCTCCTTTGAATTCTGAAAATATAGTATTTCCGTCAATAATTGTTTTAGCATCAATATCACCCATCGCTGCTAACAATCCAATATCGACCATAAATAATTTGAAAGCGCTGATGTCTTCATAAGCTTTCAATGGTATAAAGGGTTTTGTTGCACGGCAAACTTTATGAACCTGGCCACAATCAACTAACCATGATAAGGCTAATTCATAATCTTTTGCCCGGGCGCCTTCTTTAATGATTCCATAAATAAACTTCCGGTTTTCTTTGGCTAATTGAGCTGGAATTGAATTCCACAACATTCTTATACGAGGAATAATTTCTTTTGGCGCATGTTTAGAAAAATCTTGTTCGTAAGCATCCAAAATTTGTTTTTGAATAATACGTACTTCTTTAAAATTGTTGTTTTTACTAAATGTCAACACCGCTTCAGGCATGCCTCCTACATAGTAATATTGCTTTAGTCGTTCAATATATTTTGTTTTATAGGCGGTTAATAATTTCCAATCTGCTTCATGAATGATTTCAACAAGGGCCGTTTCTCCAATCGCATCAAGGAATTCTAAAAAAGTTAACGGCTGCAAATCCATAAAAACAATTTTTCCAACCGGAAAAGAAACATGAGAATGAATAGCCACTCCCAAAAGAGAACCTGCAGCAACTATGTGATATTCATTAGCATCTTCCTGAAAATACTTTAATGCAGCAATTGCTTCGGGAGCTTCTTGTATTTCATCAAATATCAACAAGGTAGTTTCGGCATTTATTGTTAATCCCGATTCTGCCTGTAATGCAACGATTATTCTTTTAATATCAAAATCATCTGAAAACAATGCGCGTAGTCGCTTGTTTTTTTCAAAATTCACATAAACCGTTTGAGCGTATTGAGTTTTGCCAAATTCTTTCATAATCCAGGTTTTGCCAACTTGTCTGGCACCTCTTATTATTAATGGTTTCCGGGAATCAGAATTTTTCCAGGCAATAAGCTCTGCTAATTTTGCTCTTCTCATTTTTATTTATTTGTACAAATATACATTTTTTCGTACGTATATTCGTATTAAATTACATTTTTTCATACGATTATTGGAATTTTCTCATAAAATATGAGCTTTTTCCAAATCAATAATAAACGAAATAATGTGTTTTTTAACGTGTCGAAGTCAGGAGATTAATGAGGTTCTTAATTGAACCCAATCTAACAAATTGTTACAGTAAAACCCCTAAAAAACCGAATATGCTTGATGAATACTAAACAGAGCATAGTCAAGCATCGTTTTAAGAAAAAGTAGAAAGTACAAAGTGTTTTGTTTCTATTTTGCTGTAAAAACAGTGAAAAATAGAATTATACTCCGGATTTTTACATAGGAAATCCGAATACTATACGCTTGGGAATAAATTTGGGGGTTTAATTCGGGGTTGCTGAAAAATTCGAAGATGCTTTATTTTCAGGAATTATCTGCATATTTGTAGAATAAAAATGCATGAAAATATGGCAAAAGCATTCAAAAACCGCGCATCCAAGAATGCATATATCAGTCC
>Ga0209099_1004574_pt1 | contig 10422 bp, 11 predicted proteins | sample AD_JPNHW2_MetaG_FD_184430 | JGI IMG/M metagenome (GOLD analysis project Ga0209099, IMG submission 184430) | Active sludge microbial communities of municipal wastewater-treating anaerobic digesters from Japan - AD_JPNHW2_MetaG (SPAdes) (version 2) | ecosystem: Engineered > Bioreactor > Anaerobic...
CAGCTCTGCGGAATCGCTCTCGTTCAGTTCGAGCGACCGGCGCACTTCCGAGAGGCGGAGCCGGGCATGGTTCACCTGCTTGTCCACCCGTTCCGTCTCATTTGCCGTGAACGACTCGTCCATATCTTCCAGGGCGAGTTTCAGCCCGTACAGGGGACTCTCGGCACCGATGGGACCGTTGTACGGCGCAATGTCATCGGTCAGTACCGTTCCCGAAATCTCTTCCTGTGCCGTTGCGATGCTGCAAAGGGAACACAGCCCGAACAGGACGAGGATGGTAATTATTCCTCTGATGCTTTTCATGTTATTTCTCCACATCCGGCTTTTGCCGTATGGATACCTGTTGTGGCGGGCGCGTGATAAGGGAGGCGAAAATCCCGCTGTCCGCTGTCCGTTCGCGATGGTCTGGTTTATCCCGGTACCGTTCCGGACGGTTTTGTTTTTTGATCCGGTGCCGTTTTCAGCCCGGATTATTCCGGGCAGTACGGGGGGTTTTTCCGGGCGCTGGCGGGTTGTTTGCGGGAGTCCGCGCAGGTGATCTGCAGGATCGTGTGCACGGGTGCCGCACCCGACCGGATAACTCCCCCGGTTATTCCCGTACCCGGGTCCGTACAGTATGCGGGTGCGGTCATCAGAATGTTTATTATTCCGGAGGGGCTGATGGTGCAGTATGGAACTCAGGGAGAAGATCCTGGATGTCATCGGCGGTCTCCACACGGCCGCGGTCGCCACGCTGGACGGGAACATGCCTGCGGTACGGTTCATGCTCCTTATGGGCTTTCCGGACATGACTCTTGTCGGGGGGACGATGAAGAGCTCAAAAAAGGTTGTGCAGCTGCAGAAGAACGCTGATGTGGCTATTGCGGTGTGGTCGGGAAAAAATATCACCGACCCGTACGTGGAGATCCGGGCCCGGGTGAAGATCCATGAGGATATCGCAACCAAAAAGAAATACTGGAACCCGATGTTCGTCCCCTACTTCCGATCGGTCGATAACCCCGATTTCGTTGTCCTGCACTTCACGGCAAACGAGATCACCTATTATATCCCGTCCATGAGGAGCAGGGAAGTCTGGAAACGATGACCCCCTTCTCCCGTTACCGCGGGAGCCGGAAGGCTACCGTACCTGTTGCCGGAACCTCCGGTTCTTGCTTATTCCGTTCATCTGGCGCGGGACACGGCCGGAAAACCGGGTGTATGGAGTTTACGTGCCGGCGGGTGATCGCCGGCAGGTGATGGATCATGCTGACCAGCCACAAACTCCTGCAGCAGTACTGGCACGATGGCACCATGACCACGAAAAAGTCCGGGTCTGGTATATCGACCGGGGAGCACCCGACGACCGGCCCATAGTGAGCGGCCAAAAAATCATCCTGGGACCAGATTACATGACGATCCAGACCGGCGAGAGGGAGAGACCAATTCCCCCTTCACCGTATCCTGCTTATTACCTATGACGGTGTTGTTGTGTTCGGGAACCGGAAAATCAAGGGTCGTGCCGACCGGATCCTGGAAAGGACACCGGGACGGTAGCACGGGATCCTGTCGCCTTTCCTCATCATATCCCCGCCGGGTTTTGCCGGTCAGAGACAGCCCCCCGGCTCTCTCTGGATTTTACCGCCCGGCTGGTTCGGGGATTGCGGGGGTGGTGCTGCGTGCGGCAGGTCTCGTACCGGCACAGGGGGCCGGTAAAAAATTATGCGGTTGACATGGTGATCGTCCACGGGGCAGCTGCCGACACATCGAGATAATAGGTCCCCGCATCCAGCTGCACCGATTTCGTGCCGGTGTAGGAGCCGCCCTCGTTTGCCAGTACACCGATATCGTCACCGTATTCGTCCTTTATGGTGACAATAAAAACCTCCCCGCCCGGATAGTTCATACGAACTACCCACGTCCCGTCGCTGGCCGTCGTGAATATCTGCGTATAGTCACCGGTCCCTTCGAAGGAATACGTTTTTGACGGGGGATGACCGGTTGCTGGTGTTTCCAGCGTTGGCCGGGTCGTTGTCGTCATCTCAGGGACAGCAGTCGTCACCGGCGCCGGGGTTGCAGGCACGGTTGTTGCCGCCGGCGCCGGCGGGGAACCCGTACATCCGGCCATGCTCATGGCGCTGATAAGGAGGATTATGAGAACAACGGTACATTTCCCTTTCATAATTTCCCGATCCGTGTCCGAAGTAATAACTCTTACCGTTCGTAGAGATCCCCGGGGATCCTCTCCGGCCATACTTCCACCCCTGCTTCGGAGGCTGCACGGCCCATCCTTTCGGACAGACCGATGCACATCGGGAAACACGGGCCGTTTTTCACTGCGTATTTCTGCCGTTTGCCAAACGATTTCCCCACAGGACAGCCCCGGATTCTCCTGTCCCGGCGCTTATTTTGCATTCTTCACTTCCATTGCCACGCGGGCCTTGCACCGCGGGCACTGGACCTTCACCGGCCTTGCCGAACGGTTCAGGCCGGCCAGCCGGATCCCCATGTAGGTCCATGCATGACTGCACCGGTGGCAGGTAAGATGGCAGCTCGTGTACTGGCTTTGCATGAACTACCAGTCGCATGCCACGGGTATCAAGATCCTGCAGGCGGCGGGTGAAAGTGAAGATCCACGCGGGCGTCCGGGCCCTGCATCCAAACGTCTTTTGGAGGCGCTTTTTAGCAAAAAATTCAATAATCCCCGGGGCAACCGGTAGTGATGGACCTGAAACCAATCGGTATTATCCTCATTGTTATTGCCGGGATGGCGGCGTTATCGGGCTGTACCGCAACAACCGGTCCCACCCCCCAGGGTGCGGTAATGACCCCGGATACGATAACCCCGGTCAGGACACCGATCCTCATAACGCCGCTGCCTGTCGATGAGGTAGCGCGGATCGAGGTCGACCACTTCGGGATGAACCCCTCGACAGAAACCGTGTACGAGTTCGTGGGAAAAATCCATGTCAATAACGGCCCGTACCAGTCGGTGAAGGTCATTCTCCGTTACCCCGACACCCAGGAATACACGTATGATGCCGGGGGGATGGGCGGGGCGAATGCGACATTAAAGCCATTCTACCTCTACCCGGCAGACCGGTATAAGGGCACGAACCCCGAGAAGATCGTTGAACTTGATACGAAGAGGTACGGCACGGTCTACAACTACAACGAGGGAGTCATTTCCTGGATTTCCCGGACAAACAACGAGATCTCCGCCTGAAAAGGACTTTCTTATCCGTAACGTTGCCGGGATCACCCCTGTTTTTTTATTCATCCCTGTCCGTTCCCTGCCGGACGCTGTTGCTTCTTTCTCCCGCACGGGCAGACAAAAGGGCAGAGCCCGCAAGACCAGAGGAACGCCTCCCGCACCGGGTTCTTTGAAGTACCGGTCGCAGGCAGCAGCATCGGACCGGGCCTTTGGCGGTTCGTCCCCGTTGAACGGGTGGCCGTCGAAGGCATGGACCGGGCAGATGTCCGTGCATCCCGTACACTTCCCGCACCGTTGCTCCATCGGCGTTCCCGTAGGGTCAGGGGGCGCAGCGCCTCAGTCCCGACGATACCCGGTACGGGGTGCAGGTACCCGGACACCTGCGCGGATGCCGTCCGGGCAGGCAATCCGGCATTGCGGGGACACCGGCCCGTACGGGAGCAACGGCAAGCCCGCTCCGGCAGATCCCTGTCGTATCACCCGGCCGATGCGACATATCCAGAGGATTCATTATCAGGGAGATAAAAAGTTCATCATTATCGAAATGGGCTTTTTCGATCGTGCAAACCCGGACCGCGATCTTCATGAACGCGGAATAACGACACGCTATGACCTGATAGTGATCCGGGGGGCACCCGGCGTTGGCAAGACTACCTTATCGGAGAATCTGAAAAAATATTTTCCCGGGGGCGTTGGTATCGAAACGGATCCCCTGCGTAACATGATCCATCGTGTCGAATGGTCCCCTTCAACCGGGCCGGATGGATCCACGCACCGCAGTGAAGAGCAGGGTATCCATGCCATCGAAGCTGCCTGGGAGGTCGGATGCTCCTATCGTGCAAACGGGTACCGCCCGGTGCTGCTTGTCGATACCCTCACGCCCCCCCGCTACCATAAAATTGAGGCGTTAATCCACGAGTCCGAGCCTTCACTTTCCTGGCATATCATTGCCCTTTCCTGTACGGACAGGGAACTGGTCTCCCGTCTGAGCAGGAGAGTGCTCCTGACCCGTTTCACCGGCAGAGGAAGTGCATTTTCCGACAGGGATTCAGCCATCTGGGTGAATGAAGGCGTCCGGAACCACCGGTACAGCAACGAGACGGTTATTGATACTACGGGCCGGTCGCCGGAATCCGTCCTGAACGAAGCCCTGCACATCCTGCAATAACGCATCTGCAGTGCGGGGTTACGGGTATCCTGTACGGGAAAAGACCCCGTTTCCGCATGCATTCCCCCGTTTGAGACTACCGGATCCCCATCCCGGTTACGGCCCGCCCCGTACTTCAGAAAAAATTATGCAGCCGGATCAGCACTGTCGTACACGCGGGTCATGTAGCGTGCCTGGAACACACCGAAGAGCGGAGAGAGAAGGATGAGAAGAAGGATCCCCAGGCCCATACAAAAGAGCAGCCCTGCAAACCCTCCGTTCAGCAGCAGGAGGGTTGCCCCGGCAACAAGCATGACCCCGATTATCAGGATAAAGACAGGGATACCGACAACAAGGGATATGAGAACGAGCGCCACGATATAATTGAGCCAGCCGATCTTCCCGATCGTCTCCATAACCGCGCTGAAGTTGAAGGCCTCAGAAAAGGTACCGGTCCGTGCAAAACGTATGTAGACGATGGGCAGAAAAACGGCAACAACGATCTCCACGATGTAAAAGAGGAGCATCAGGAAAACGTTTGGTGCATAGGCTGCCATAGCAGTCTCGTTAATGCTGCCGCTGAAAATGGCAAGGAACAGGGTCCCGTAAATGAGAACCCAGAGGATCAGGAGAGGGATCGCATAGACGATTCCCACGACGAGCAGTTTCAGACCGTCGATAAAAAGCGTGCCCCACTGGTCAACATCCGGTGCCGGTTGTACCCCCCGGTACACCCGCATGATGTACCCGTTGAACGGGAGACCGAGGCAGAGGATCGCCAGGATCAGTTTGAGCCACCGGTTCGTATTTCCAAAGACGCCTTCCCGGGTATAGGCAAAGGCATCGCCAAGCATGTTACTGAAATCCATGAAGTCACCTGTGACAGCAGGGAGCCGGTTTACGCACCGGCGTTCCCTTTCACGGTGAAGTATTGTGATTTTCTGGTAAAAAGGGTATGGAACGGTGATGCTGTCGGTCGCTGGCAGCCGGACCGGGGATGGTACGGCCCGCACTTTTTTATCCTGTCACAGCATAGTCCGGCAAAAAGAAGGAACATGTATGGTTGGTTTTCTTACCGAGGCATCGTGGTCCCCGTATGTCGCCGGCGCGGGGATCGGTATCCTGAGCTGTATTGCCCTTGTGCTGGCTGACCGCCCGCTGGGATGCTCGACCGCATTTGTCAAGGCCCGGGGATTGATCGGGATGCTGATCAGTGCAGACAGGACAAAGAAGATGGAATATTACCAGGACATCGTCCCTCAGGTTGACTGGGCCTTCATGATCATCCCGGGGATCATCATCGGGGCGTTCCTCTCCTCGTTCCTCTCCGGTACCTTTCAGGTAGTCTGGGTGCCGGCACTGTGGGGGTCGGTGTTCGGCGGGAGTGCAGTTCTTCGCATCGTCGTTGCCCTTGCCGGCGGGATCCTGCTGGGCTTCGGGGCGCGGTGGGCCGGGGGGTGCACCAGCGGGCACGGGATCAGCGGCTCGATACAGCTCTCGCTTGCCAGCATGATCACAGCGGCCTGTTTCTTTGCCGGGGGAATCGCGGTTGCCATGTTCATGTACCGTGTTATCGGGGTGCTCTGAGTATGGTAACCCTTGCAGCCGTGAGGAAGAGCAGGAGCGCCCAGGTCGTGCTCGGCCTGTTCACGGGTATCCTTTTCGGGTTCCTTCTCCAGAAAGGAGGGGCTACACAGTATGACGTGATTGAGGGACAGCTCCTTCTTACCGACTTCACCGTTATGAAGCTCATGCTCTCCGCGGTGATTGCCGGGATGATCCTCTTTCAGATCCTCAGGCATCTCGGGTATGCAAACTCCCATGCAGCGCACGGTACGCTGGGCGCGAACGTGACAGGCGGCCTGATCTTCGGTGCAGGGTTCGCCCTGCTCGGGTACTGCCCGGGAACGGTTGCCGGCGCCGTCGGGACGGGGGCGCTCGATGCGCTCATCGGGGGTATGCTCGGTATGCTTATCGGTGCCGGCCTCTTTGCGGATTCCTACCCGCGGCTGAAGAACGGGATACTTGCCCGCGGGCCATTCCCGGCGGTAACCGTCCCGGAGTTTTTGCGTTTGAAACCGTGGGTCGCAATTCTTGTCCTCGAAGCCGGGATGATCGGGTTCCTCCTGCTGCTGGAATATGCCGGTCTCTAGGCCGGAAACCCTTTTTTTTACTGCAGGAAGGATACTCCCGTGATACTCCGGTTGTCCTTCCCCGATCCGATGGCCCCATTCGGTATCTATAAATCGATGTCGCTGATAAGGGTATCATGGACACTAAATAAGACGCGTGTGCATGAGGTTGTAAGTATGGCATCATCAGTAAAGATTCCCATCAACTACGGGGAAGCAGCAGAGACGCTAAAAAAACTCCTGAAACTCTCCGGATCGCCTGTTGCATTCCGGTTCGCGACAAAGAAGGAGGAGATCCCCGCCGGCATGGAAAAACTCGACAGGACGATCCGGCACTGCACGATGGTCGGGCTTGCACGGAACGAGGGTAAGATCTTCTATTCCACCGCAGAAAACCATGAATGCAATGGCGGGGCATGGTCGCTCGGCCTCAGGGAGATCACCGAGACGTTAAAAAACGGTGATTTTTACTTCAAGCTCGGGAAGTTCGAGAGCTCCGCGGCCTGCAAGCGGACCATTGACCGTGTCGCCCATCTCGGCACCGGCGACACCTACGCAACCATGTATGCCCCGCTCGAGAAGACACCGTTCGATCCGCAGGTTGTCATCATTGTCGCAAGCCCGTGGGCCATGCTCAAGATCTCCCAGAGCGCCATGTTCAGGGTCGGCGGCAGGATCGGGGCAGAGTTCGCCGGTATCCAGTCGGTCTGTGCGGATGCCTGCGCCCAGACATATCTCAACGGCAAGGTGAACTTTTCGCTCGGCTGCGACGGGTCGCGGAAGTTCTCCGGCATCGGGGATGGGGAGATGGTCATGGGAATCCCGGCCGAGATCCTGCCGGAACTCGTCGAAGCGCTCAGGGTCGTCGCGGCAGCACCGGGATCGAAACCCGGCGAAAAATAAACCACCGGAACCGCAAGGGATCTGGTGGCAGTTCCTTTTTTTACCGCACTGCTGCATCTGATCGGGTAAAATCAGATTATCGCAGCGTTATTTGTCCCGGTTGACGGGTTATGAGGGGAGTGTTACCGTATCATATTCCCGTTGTTGACCACCGGAAGTAGGGAGGATCGTGAGGATCCGTCAGCGTATCACCGGATAACAGGAACGTATATCCTCCTTCAAGTTCGTACTGGCCGGCCGGGGTGATTGAATAGTGGCATTTTGCTGCCGGATCCCCCGAACAACTTTGTGATTTCCCCATCGGCTTTCCGGGAGAATATCCCCATTCGAACGTCCCGTCGGGGAAGAACTGATAGCATTCTCTCACGTCCGTGGGTGCCTTCCCTATGTTTAACGTTTTATACCGGCACCAGAAACCATTGGTAAGATTGTGCTCGAGGAGTGTCGGAACAGGGGTCGGAGTCCGGGTTGCGGCAACGGTTGGTGCAGGGGTGGGTGTGACGAGTACCGTAACATACACGATCTGCGCTGTGGGGGTTGTCACCGGTTTTGCGTTTTCAGATCCCGTGCCGGTGCATCCGCTTATCACCAGAGTCCCGATTATCAGGAACACCAGGCATTCGTGAATTCGCAGGTTTTTCATAGTCCTTCACTTTCAATTAATCCACTATGTACTTATTTATTTATCCCACATACGGCGGAAAGCTGTCCCGTACCGGGAGCATTACGCATCCTTTTCTGGGGGGATGTAATCCCTGCTGCCTCCGCTCCTCATCAGCCGTGAACCATTGAATGCGGGAATGAACCTCCTAATCGGCCCGTTCCCTGCATGCCTGCCGGTTTCCGATAATCAGCACGGGCGGTTATCCGTTCCTGAGACCCCCTCACCTCCTTCGCCCTGCGAACAGGGGGCTCTCCTGATCCCGGGCCCGGGATCTGCTTGCCGGGGCGATATGACATCTGCAGAGTAACATAATCGGAAAATTTCCGGTTCGAGACACCCCTGCCATCCCGTTCCTGCCGGCATTCCTCACAGGCCGTGAGCTGGGTCCAGCCATCAGAATGAAGAGGATATTTCAAAGTATTTAATTACAGAATATCTGCAATAAATAAAGGGAAAAATGACGGATGATTTTTATTATTGCCCGTATCGCACGAGTATCAGCCAGTGCAAGAAGGACAAATGCGGAGACTGGAATACCCATGAAAACGATTGCAACATCAACGTTGCTGCCAGGATGCGGCAAGAGATGAATGGATAAATGAACGGATAATGAAAGATACTATAATGTTATCCCCGTATTTTCTCACCGTATCGTGACAGGGCGGACAGGTTGCCGGAGGGGGTTGCCGGTTACCCGGCAACCCAGGGGATCGTGCGCCCTCTGTTTCTGTCAGTTTTTTTCTGCAACGCCCTTTCTGCCGGATAAACGACAGGGTACCGTCAGGAGGTGCGATGCCGTGCAAGTACGGTATGAATTGCAGAATAAGGCTGAGGCATTCAGGTTCATCCAGGCCCGGTATATTTTATCCTGACCCAAGGCCGGAATTTTCATACATCACGATACCGGTAACAAACCGCTGAACCCAAAAAAAAGCCGCCCGCCGGGTTATTCCGGAGGTGTACCTGGGGACGTATCTGCCGGGGCAGCCTGGGGGATATCCGGCAAAGAGACCTCCAGCGGGGGGTCAATCACCGACGGGTCAACGGAAAGCGTGTTAATCGGGGGGTGGTAAACCGGAGGATCGTTGACCGGGGGACGATACACCGGGGAACGGTAATACCAGTAATCGTCTCCTGGATAGTACACTCCGCGCTGGTAGTAAAACGCCGTTGAAACAAGGTTAACCGTGCCGATATCATATGCCCCGTTTACCTCCATTCCGACAACGGTCCCCGTGTAGGTGTAACGGGTGTGCAGATTATTCCATGTACTGAAATCGGTGAAGTACAGGGTTTTCCCGTCGGTTGCCAGTACGGCATAATTGCCGTTGACAATCGTGGTCGACAGGACCGTAAATTCGATGACATAAGGATACTGTAATGGCTGGACTCCATCCGTTACTGAAGAGACCGGGGAGGAAAGACGGTTGATCGTACCGACATCCAGCGAACCGTCAGCTTCCGTCCCTATGACGGTTGCAGTATATGTATTCCGCGGCCAGAGGGAATTCCACGAATTAAAATCAGGGATGTTGAAGACCTGTCCGGAGGTTGCGCGAGCCTGATAATGCCCGTTCGCTACGGTGGTCGACGATACCGTAAATTCGGTAACATAGGGGTACTGCTGAGCCGGTGACGTTACCGGGGGAGCGGACACCGTTTCAGGCGTACTTGCAGGAACAATGGCCTGTTGTTCCGGTTGTATGCTGTAATGGTTTGTTAGGCCCAAAACAATAATGCCTGCCATTGCCAACACCCCTACGAGAGCAAAAAAGTAAAGAACAGCTTTTTTGATCGCATCGGTATCGATCACGATCTGGGACATAATGTACTGTATGCTTTACACCTATTAGGGTTTTGCATGGCATGAAACCCGGCGCCTGTATCCCATCGGAGGGGGGGGGGCGGTATCACCGGGAACAGGATATACGGGGTGCATACGGCCCCGGTTCAGGAGCTGAGAAAGGCCAAAACGGAATGCGGCGGGATCTGGCGGGTCAGATACCGTGCCATGGCAGGAACGGGCCCGGGGCCGCCACAGCGGACTGCTGACACCGGCAAGGACGCCCACGTTGTGAAACCGGGTAAGGCAACCGCCAAAAGGCAAGTAATGAATTACCAGCCTCCCGATGCAATAATTATAATGAAAACAATTGATTTATCCTGATATTCAACCTTTTTTCCCCCGGTTATATTCATAATCCTGATTACTTTTCGAAATTTATATTTAGTTAAAATCCGATCATCGGATGGAGACATTTTTCATGAAAGAGGAAATCTCTGTTTGTATGGTTGCCCTGATGATCGCAGGGATTCTGATATGCGGATGCATAAATGTGCCACTTGTCAAGACACAGAGTTCGGATGCCGGAACTGCACAGGGTGT
>Ga0209099_1004577_pt1 | contig 10419 bp, 12 predicted proteins | sample AD_JPNHW2_MetaG_FD_184430 | JGI IMG/M metagenome (GOLD analysis project Ga0209099, IMG submission 184430) | Active sludge microbial communities of municipal wastewater-treating anaerobic digesters from Japan - AD_JPNHW2_MetaG (SPAdes) (version 2) | ecosystem: Engineered > Bioreactor > Anaerobic...
TCATCATGTAGTGGTAACCGCCGCCGAGTATATCGGGCCAGAACATATTCACTTCGGGTGGATTGACGAATGTGAAAGAAATGTTTCTTTGTTCGTTGAGGCCGAAAATAAAAGAAATCGAATCATAGACACCTTCGGGAACGGTATCGAAAACGTTCCAGGTGAGTGTCGATGGAATATCAATATCGGTGTAATGAATGGCGGTTTCATCATCAATATGAACTGATTTGCCACCATTCTGCTTTAGGTAAACATCAGAGATAAAGTACTTTACCTCGTTGATTTCATATTGGTTACCAGCTTCGTTAATATAGCAAAGGGTATCAGTTATAAGCGCTGAACCATCGACACGATGATCAAACCCGATAATAATTTTGCCGCCGTTTTTCCGTGTCTCCTGTATTTCGGGTTTGCAGGCTGAAAGCAGCAGCATGATCAATAACACTATGATTCCGGAGTATTTCATAAATTAATTAATAGGTTCAGGTAAACATTCCTGCCTGCTTCGTTGAGTTTTTCGGTTGATCCCACGATCCTGCGATTCAGATGCTCGTAATATGTTGTGTCAAACAGGTTTTGAACGCCCGCCGAAATTGAAACGGCTTTGCTCAGCGAATATTTCATGACGAGATTCAGCAGCATGAATCCCGGGGTCTCGCTTTCGTAATACGACTGCGAAACATGTTTCTGCGCCGCCACGTATCTCGTGGTGACCCCGGCTTGCATCCTGTCTTTCAGGAAACTGTAATTCAAATTCAGTCTTGCTTCAAAAGGCGGAATCTCCTGCACCGCATCATTTTTGATATCCTGAATTCCAACAACCTGCCCGTATTCAAAATAGTTCCTTGATGATTTAGCGTGTACTCCGTAGGTAAACGCGGCCGAGATATCGGCAGTAAGCCCTTTGTATTCAGGCGAAAAGCAGATAGCTTCAAAGCCGGTGAAGTAAGCTCTGCCAGTATTCATAAATTGTTTTACACCTAAAGCGCCCATCGATTTCGGCGTTGCAACAGACGACGGAAGGATCACTCCTGATATGTAATCATCGACCATCGATATGAAACCGTTCAGGGTCAATCTGCCGGTTTTTGCAAAGTTCAGGTTGTAAATAAGATCAGCCTGGTAATTGGTCTCGGGGCGGAGCTCCGGATTGCCGAGGTAGTCGTAGTTATCGTAGCCAACGACCAGGAATTTGATGAATCGTTCGGTAAGATCAGGGCTGCGCATGCTTCTTCCGGCATATAAGGATAACAGGTGGTTTTTACCGAAAGCCCTGGTAATGCCGGCGTTGGCACTGAAATTGACAAATAGGGAGCTGGTTTCACTGAAGTATGATATTTCATCTTTTTTTAGCACCAGCGTATCCTTCGATTCTGCCTGGTTGTAATCAAGCCGCATGGCAAGGCGTGCTTTATAGTGGCCCAGGTCGATGCTGTATTCTCCGAAAACACCGGAATTTAACAGGTGTGCATCTTTCCAGAGGTTCGTTTTTTTAACTGAAGTTGTCTCAATTCCGCTCATGTTCATGATCATCGACATCACACGCCCACCGTCCTTGGATACATTTTCCACATCTATGCCGGCATTCACTTCGTGTTTTCCCGAAACCAGGTTCATCTCACATCGCCCGCCTGTATTGGCTGCATCTACTTTGGAGACCGCCTGCATCAGTCCGCTGTAAGGCGCCACCACCTGGCTGTATGCCGGCCTGAAACTGTTATCCATTTCATGGTAAACACCGGAATTGTAAATCTTGAAGTCCAGTTTGCGGAGTGTGCTGTTGCTAAAACGAATATGATAATCAGCTGATAATAAGGTGGTATTGTCTTTAATTTCGTCCATGGGCAGGGCCGGGAATTTTACATCACGACCGTAGTTCCGGCGTAACGAAATAATCACTTCCTGTCCAGGTGAAACGCGGTAGCCAGCAGTGCCCGAAAAATTATACTTCCTGAACGAAGACGAAACTTCATTTCCGTCACCATCAGTGTAGTTGCCATAATCCTTATAGCTTGCCGATACACCGAAATAGAAAACTTTTCCACCACCATGAAGCATGGCATACTGGTTCACTCCCAGCGGGTTATTGCTCAGTGAAGTGCGGAGTTTGGCATGAACCTGGAAGTGGTCGTAAGGCACAGGTTTGAAAGTGTTCAGCCTGACTGTTCCGCCAAGTACGGGGCCATAGCACAGCGCATACGGTCCTTTGATGATGTCGATGGATTGGATGTCATCGCTTTCGATATGTGAAGTCACCGGGTCCATGCGGTTGGGACAGCCGCCTTCCACCCTCAGGCCGTCGTCGGCCATCACCGACAACTGGCTGAACCTGAATCCCCTGATGACGGGATCGATGGAGGAACCACCTTTCTTTATGCCATTTACCCCCGGAACATCGCGCAACATCATTCCGACATCGGGAACAGGAAGCTGGTCGATAGACTTTTTATCAATTTTAACCAGCACCTGCAGCGGAGTTCCGACAATTTCCACACTGTTCAGGTGAATGGTATCGGCAGGCTGTTGCGAAATGCCAGCCACAGGTATCATCATGAAAATCATGAAAAATATTGAATACCCGGAGAGAACGGTTAGCAGCTTCATTTCCTGAGAGTCCTGTTAAATGGTACAGTTAACAGTCATTACATTACCGACGAAAACACATCGAATTCAGGAGGGTCGGTAATGGCGCGTTTAACGGCGCAGAGCTGTGCCACATTTACAACGGCATCCCTGTATTTCTCAGGAAAATCAGCAGGCAACTGAATGTTAATCCCGATTTTGGAAGGGAGTCGCTTTTCGGGGTCATATTCTACGGTTTGTATTATCCTGATGTTTTCTGCAGGCAGGTTACGCTGGTCGCAGAAGGATTTCACATAAATGCCTGCACAGGTGCCTAGCGAAGCAAGGAAAAGGTCGAAAGGGGCAGGGGCGGAATTCTCGCCACCGGCACCAACCGGTTGATCGGTACTGACGGTATGTCCCTGAAAATGAGCGGAAACCTTCTTGCCGCCATCGAGTGTTATCGTGAGAGTTTTCATGATTTATGGTTTTCCGGATTGGAGCTTACTAAGTTAAACATTAACTCAATCCCTATATACGAACATCCGGCAAACGGAGGTTACAACCATGAAGAGTTCATCAATAACTGGCATAATAGCCTGTTTTAACTGCATGACTGATTGCAGGCCTCATCAATAATAATGGTATGATAATCAGGGGACAAACCTCAGTCCCTAAGCCTTGGTATTTTGATTTTGTTTCCTGATAACCAGGCTCAGGAAAATTTCGGTAATGCCAATAATGAAAAACATAGGTTGAAGGAAGGAACTCATATTGACTGAGAAAACCTGCACAGTAATCCACACCAGCAGGGCAAAACCAAGCGCCAGGCCAAACAACCAGGTATATTTCTTTTTCAGGATGCTGAGAATTCCTGCCAGCAAATGAAAGACTCCATTTACGGTAAACAGGTAAATTCCGGGTACCAGGAAATTTTGGAAGTGTGAACCGGCAAGCATGTCGGTGGTCATGCCAAGGCTTTTACCGGTCGGATCGGTGATCATTGCATAGCCGGCCGGCAAAGCGCCAATCGCAATAAAGATCTGGAGCAGTGCAAGAACCAGGTACAGGTGTTTTTTCATAGTTTCAGGTTTGTACTTGTAGAGGTAAACTTTAATTCCAAAAATATAATATTTCTATCTATGGCGCACAATCGACGGCGCGCGTCTTTCCTTCATACGCGTGCATCGATGGCGCGCGTCTTTCCTTCAGACGCGCGTCCTCAATTTCTCAACGCGAAATCAATTTCTGGTTTTCCTTCGTTGGCGCGCGTCTTTCCTTCAGACGCGTGCCCTCTATTTCTCAACGAGAAATCAATCCTTCGTTGGTGCGCGTATTTACTTCAGACGCGTTCCAATATGATATCCAATGGAGCACTTAACCCGGCATAATTTCTCGCTGAACTGAAATAATAATCTTCCGGAGTCGAAACAAGCCCCGCGACAACGGGGTTCATGTGTATGTAATTCAACTTTTGGAAAAAGAAAGCGTTGCTGAAGATTATCTCAGGATGATAGCCGTCCTGCCATACTTTAATATGTGTATTACGTTCAATGTGTGTGGCTTCCTGTCTGAAAATTTCCAGAAATCCAGCTTTATCGGGGTCGCATTTGCACACCTGAGCCATTTTCACAGCAGTGAACTTTTTGATATCCCTGATAATTGACCCGGGAGATGCTTTCTCTGATTGAGCTATTAAATGCAAATGACTTGGCATCAGGCAATAACCAAAGAGAGTCAGCCCCTTGTGAGCCATGCAATGCTTCAATGAATCTATAACTATTGAGGAAAATTCAGGCATTGAGAACAAAGGAAGCCACCGGACAATGGTAATCGTTATAAAGTAAGGGGCATCGGATTCGAAGGTCTTATATTTCTCTGACACTGGAATACGGGATAAGAATGTAAATTTAGCTGTTTTCGGCAGGAATGGTAATTTAATAGAACAATATTAAGAAACCATGCGCACGCGTCTGAAGGAAAGACGCGCGCGAACTGCGCACGCGTCTGAAAGAAAGACGCGCGCGAACTGCGCGCGCGAACAGAGTAATAAAATCTTACCCTATCCCTTATTCTGTGTAAGTATCAGCCTGAGGGAGGTGTCCTTGGTGATATAAGCCCAGGCCCAGTTAAGGAAAATGATCACTTTGTTGCGTACGCTCAGAATTAGCATCAGGTGCAGGAACATCCACACATACCAGGCAAAATAGCCCTTGAACTTTACAAACGGGAAATCTACCACGGCTTTGTTGGTACCAATGGTTGCCATAGTGCCGAAGTTGAAGTATTCGTATGGAACCGGCTGCTTTGATTTACCAATGAGTTTCAGGTTTTTTGCCAGGCGTCCCGCCTGTCTTATTGCCACATTGGCAACCTGCGGATGGCCTTTTGGGTATTTTGGCGTTTCCATACAGGCAATATCACCCAGTGCATATATGTTTTCACAACCCTGCACCTTATTATAACGATCCACCCTGAGGCGTTTGCCGGGGGCATACATTTCAGCGTCAAAGCCCTGTATTTCGTTGGCGGTTACACCGGCAGCCCATATAACAGTACTGGTCTTTATCTGCTCACCTGTGTTGAGTGTGAGTACTTTACCGTCATAGTCCTTGACAAACCGCTCAGTCATAAGTGTGACGCCGAGGTTTTCGAGATAGCGCCTTGATGCCTGCTGCGCCATGGCGCTCATGTTTGCAAGCGTGTTACCACTCCCTTCAACGAGTATGATCCTGAAACGCGAAAAATCAATGTCGTGGTAATCTTTCGGCAGGATGTTCTTTTTTATTTCCGCGAAAGCGCCCGAAAGTTCCACGCCGGTGGGACCGGCGCCCACGATCACGAGGTTGAGCAGGCTCTCCTTTTCTTCTTCAGTCGCTGTAATGATCTTTTCGAACGTCAGCAAAATATGATTGCGGATGGTGATGGCGTCGTACGTCGACTTGAGTGTAAATGCATTGTCACCAATGTTCCTGTTGCCGAAAAAATTGGTTTTACAGCCAATGGCAATTGCCAGGTAATCATAATCGAACTCGCCAATGTCGGTGATGATGCGGTTGTTTTCCCTGTCGACACGTTGCAGCTCACCAATGCGAATGCTGATGTTCTTCTTGTAATTAAAGATATTCCGCAAGGGAAAGGAGATGCTCGAAGGTTCTATCTGCGAGGTGGCAACCTGGTAGAACAGGGGCTGAAACTGGTGATGGTTTATTTTGTCGATGAGCAGGACGTCGAAAAGGCGTTCGTCAAGTTTGCGGGTGAGATGAATGCCGGCAAACCCGCCGCCGACAACTATTACTTTTTTCTTTTGCATTTCTGTGTCAATAAACAACAGCGCAGGCTGTGTGCTGAATTTCCGGCGTGACATTCCTGTTGCCGGGAGAACGCATTAAAGCCGTGTGTGAAATCGGGAACCAAAATTAGTGAGGAAATGAGAGAACAGATCAGTAAATCTGATTAATCATTTAAATGAGTGCATAATTATAATCCAATAACTGCGTGAATTAGGTGAGCTGCTCACAATACTTTTTGAAATTGTTGAGTATGCTTTGCCAACCCTGCTGCTGTAAATCAGGTGAATGAACAGTCTCGGCTTCAAACGTTTCAGTGACTTTGGTCTTACCATTTTCATGGGTGAAAGTTACGGTTACCTTGCGGCCGTCGGCTATGTGGTAAACGATCAGGCTATTGTTAACGACTTCGTCATATGTGCCGCTGAAGTCAAATCCTTCGCTTCCGTCACGGGCTTCCATCCTGGACACGAATGTGCCACCGGCACGAAGATCGTTTTTCGCCCAGGGTGTGTGCCAGTCGGCGGAAGCATTGTTCCACTTCACAATGTGCTCAGGCTCAGTCCAGCATTTCCAGGCTTCAACGGGTGTAACATTAATTTCAGCCTCAATCGTAATAAGTGTTTTATTCTCCTGCATTCCTAGAATTATTTTGCAGTGCAGTTAAACATCCAGTGAATACCGAATTTGTCGGTGCAGCTTCCATAGTATGCACCCCAGAAGGTATCATTGAGGCCCATTTCTATTGTCCCGCCTTCCGATAGCGTGTCAAAAAGCCGTTTTGCTTCATCCCTGCTGTCAGGGTCAATCATGATGTAAACATTGTTGCCGAAGTTCACATGAAATCCCATGGATTCAGGAGCATCGGTGCCCATGAGCAAATGCCCGCCCGGCAGTGCCAGTTCAATGTGCATGATCAGGTTTTTGTTTTCTTCGGCCAGGGGAGGGGCGCCTTCGGCAGGAGGGAAGTCGCCGAAACGTGCCACGCCGCCGCCGGTGAATTCGCCGCCGAAAACTGATTTATAAAAATTGAAAGCTTCCTCGGTGTTACCGGGGAAGTTGAGATATGTGCTGACAGTTGCCATGATGATTTGAATTTATCATCAATACAACGATGCAATAAAGAATTTGTTCGGGGAATAATTAATCAACTGACTAACTGTGTTTTCGCTTTTAGCGCGCGTCTTTACTTCAGGCTTTTCTTATAATCCGCAACCTTGATGATATCGGCCAGTTGTTCCGGGCTGCTTACCATCACGGTGAATGGCAGGAACTTACCCACCGGCTTGCAATTTTTGAAATCTTCTTTCTGTTGGGCAGCAATATCAAGATTGTAAACGCCGGCAGCACTCTTTTCGTTGAAATAGAAAGTGATTTTGAAGAAACCATCCCAGTAAGAGAGCCAGAAAACGGTTTTCTTTTTATGGATGCCTTTACATAACCATGCCTTGCCGTCGCGGTAATAGTTGATTTCAGGCGTATAACCCTGCTTAGGGGATGTGACGGTATTCATCCACCCTTCATAGGCAGGGTAACTATGTTTGAGCACTTTTTTCAGGACTTCCGCGTCCGGGGTGATGTGTTCATCCCGCATCATCATGGTTTCCATGAGCAGGTTATTTAAGGTTACCGGTCAATTCCAGGGTATGATCGATGAGTTCCGGGCCGCCAAAAGTTCCGTGTCCGGGAATTACAATTTCCGCTTTAGGGAAACACACTTTCAGGCGTTTGATGGTCTCGGGGTATTCCTGCAGATCGCCGTCGGTGGTGTTGCCGAGATTTACCGAGTCCATACTTTTAACCATACAGCCTGCAAAAAGTATCTTCTCCGAAGGGATCCACACGGCAATATTGTCGGTGCTGTGGGCCGGGCCCGGGTAATAAAGCAGGATATCTTTATTCCCCAGCCTGAGATGCAGCGAGTCGCTGAAAGCCTGTCCGGGAACAGGAAGGCCGTGTATCTTCGCCTGTTCGATGGTGAGTATGTTGGCGTATGATTTTATCTGCCGTTTCCGAAGGTATGTAAGTCCGCCCATGCAGTCGCTGTGCCAGTGGTTGGGCACAAATCCGGTAACCCTGGCTTTCAGTTTGTTTTCTATGTACAGGACGAGTGTTTCGGTAAGGGCATCATTGGCAGGTGTGTCGAAAAGGAAAGCTTTGCCTTTATTGATAAACACCAGCCCGTTGGAAGCAACCCTGCCGTAGCCCGGAATTTCGCTGTGCGAAACATGTATGTATGCGTTTGCACTCAGCCTGATCAGTTCGATGTCATCCGATACCCTTACTGAGTTGCTTATCTGTGCACCTGCTGTAATCGAAATGAAGGCCAGTGACAGTGCGAAAACATATTTTTTCATTTACTATTTACTTTGGACAGGTAAAGGTAAATGGAATTTGGTTTTGTGCGATTGCACAACAAAACGAAGGACAGGCTGATCCGGGAAAAGTATGAGAAGATGAAGCTATTTCACCGGCCTGATGGGTATCCACACTTCCTCTTCCGAGGAGGGATCGTTGTTACGGTATTTCTCACCCAGTATTTCAAAATGCGGGCGGTTATCGGCGATGTATCCCGAGGCCGGCAACCATGTTTGAAAAATATACCCGAAGGTGCGCGGGCCTTCCGAAGCAGGCCCTTTGTGAATGAAAACAGCATACAACCCTTCGGGAATTACCAGCGTTTCCATTCCTGCGGCAACTGCCTCCTGATCCCTGACTTCCACTGCCGCCCATTTCTCAAACTCGCGGGCGGGATTAAAATGGTCGAAGTAGTCGTCAGCAAAAACCTGAACGGAAAAGAGATTGTTGCCCACAGCATCCTGAATGTTTTTCCGCACAGGCATGAAACTGCTCCAGAGTTCAAAGGTCCGGTCGTGGACATACGACATGGTTAAATGCCTGCCTGCAAGCAAAGTACGGGGCATGGTCTTTAATTCCGGAATCAGATTCATGGTTCTGCTGGTGGTATTACATCAATAGGAACATCAATAAAACAAATACGGCTTAATGTAAACAGGCTTTCCTGACAAATTCATCTCAGTGCTGCTCTGTGCCCTCAGTGCCTCAGTGGTTTATATTTCAAGCAGATTTTGAATATCAAACTTCCTGATATCCGAAAATTTTGCCATCACTTTCGGCGCTTTCTCCGGATCGGCCATCAGTTCGTTGAGTATGGCGGGGAAAACCTGCCACGAAACGCCATACTTGTCTTTGAGCCAGCCGCACATACTCTCTTCGCCGCCTTCGGTAAGCTTTTCCCAATAGTAATCGATCTCCTGCTGTGTTTCGCATTCCACCACGAACGACACTGACTCGTTGAACCTGAACATTGGCCCGCCGTTAAGGCCCATATGCTTTTTGCCGTTGATCTCAAATATCACGACAAGGTCGGTGACGGACAGGATGCGTGAGTTTTCAAAGATGGCGGTGTAAAATTCAGCCGCTTCTTTGGCTTTACCATCGAACCAAAGGCAGGGATAAACCGGGTTTGTCATTTTTTCTTCGATTTCAGAATGATGTCATTTTCATCGAGCCTGTACCGCACGATGTTTCCAACCAGGGCTTCGGGAATTCCTTTTTCGAAAGGAAACTGAATAGCGCCTTTTGAGGTTTTATATTCAGTGAGTTCGGGCGCAAAAGCATTCATTGCCACCACCGAGGCAGGGTAGAAGCCGATATGTGCCTTGTGGGCGGCATAATACACCAGCATCCTGCCGGTTTTAAAGGCAGGCATGTTATAGCTTACCAGCTCTTTGGCCTGCGGAGCAGCCTGCCTGATCAGTTCGCGCATCTGTTTCAAGAGTTTCGCGGCATTCTCCGGCTGAGCAGCAATGTACTCATCCACTGTAGTGTATTTCTTTGAAAGTGAGCTTTCCATAGGAACTGTGGTTTTGGTGCCAGGAATTGGGTGCTGGATGTTTGAGGTTTGATGTTTAATGTTTGATGTTAGAGGGTTGAGGGTTGATGTTTGATGTTTGAGAGGTCAAAAGTCATAGGTCAAGTGTCAAAGGTCAAAGGTCAGAGGTTAATCCCGAAAGCAATAGGGATCAATTATAAAACTTCAATTTCTCATTTTCAATCCCGATAGCCATCAGCATCAATTAATTTTCAATTTTCAATTTTTCATTTTCAATTGTCAATTGTCAACTGTCCATTGTCCATTGTCCATTGTCAATTGTCCATTACAAGTTCCCCGTACGACCTGTCAACCATATCTTCCTGCGACAGCCCGAAGAATTCAACAAATTTATTGCATTGTTGTTTGAGCTCTTCTTCGGTAAATTCACCCTGGGTGTCTATGGCTTCCACTTCAATGAAGGTTCCCAGGTTCACCACGGTGTCGAAATGGAATTTCACGTTGCCGATAAAATAGATCCTGCGTTGCTTATCCACAACGGCTTTCACTCCCAGTTGTTTCACCAGTATCTGCTTCAATCCGGCGTCGGGCTGGTGTTTGTAAAGGATCACCGCCGATTTCTTTGAGCCGGCAATATTATCGCGTTCGTAGTGTATCAGGGCATTTTCAATGTTTCCTTCACGCAGCTTGAGCCTGCCGGTGGCAGCGTTG
>Ga0209099_1004578_pt1 | contig 10417 bp, 9 predicted proteins | sample AD_JPNHW2_MetaG_FD_184430 | JGI IMG/M metagenome (GOLD analysis project Ga0209099, IMG submission 184430) | Active sludge microbial communities of municipal wastewater-treating anaerobic digesters from Japan - AD_JPNHW2_MetaG (SPAdes) (version 2) | ecosystem: Engineered > Bioreactor > Anaerobic >...
CATTACTATATAATCTGTATTGAGCGTGCTCAAAAAAGGCAGGTTGTCAATAAAAAAACTGAGCATGCTCAAATTAATTACATACTGAACTGTTTAAGTGTTTTTTTGCTTTACACTTATGGTTTTTAAAAATATAGATTAAATATAAATCGTTACAAAACATTAAAGGATTTGCCGTGGAAAACGTTAAGGAAAAGATACTAAATATCTCAAAAGATTTATTCATCATTCACGGATATAAGAATACAACAACCAGGCAGATTATTACTCAAGCGGGAATTCTAAACGGCACCCTTTATCATTATTTCAAGAATAAGGAAGAGATCTTTAAATATATAGTTCTAAGCGTTCTTGATGAACTTGCTGAAATAGTTGACAGGCTGACTTCAAAGGATAAAAGCCCTGCCTTAATATATGCGTGTATAATCGCTATAGATTTTTATACCGTTAAAAAACATAAACAGATTGCGGAACTTTATTATGAAGCTTACAGTCTCTGGACAATATTTAATGCGCTTGTAAAAAGAGCAGCCATAAGAAATAAATCGCTCTTCCAGATATATAACACTGATTCAACCGATGAGGATTTTTATCTAAAAACTACAATCGTAGAGGGGGCAATGTACGGATTTATAACGGATAATTATCATAAAGGAGACATATCTTATAATAAAAGTATTATAACTATATTAAAACTGTCTTTAAGCATTTTCAATGTACCGGAAAAGGAAATTGAAAATGCCATTACAAAATCCATGGAAATTATAAAAAAGAAAAAGATTGTGATAAAGGGGTTCACTGTCTAAGATATCTCCTTTAACCTTTTTCCAGTCTTATGCCACAAAATATTTACTTTCGGGTATTCCAAAAACCGCTATTTTATATGATTCCCGCGAAGACTTCGACAGGCTCAGTACAGGTGCGTGAATCTATTTTTTTACTTAACTTTTGCAAGGGGTGGAACCACCCACCCCTTCGCGATCAGTGGAACGTTTATTTGACATCCTGTCAGCATTCCACACTAAGGACATCGTGTCCTGTCGCCCGCGTCTCCTCAACGGCGGAGGACCTTGTCTTTGTTGTGGCTCCAAACTTTCAGTAACACTGCTGATGAACGTCCTGTTCAGCTGCAGTGCAGACAGCCGGCGTCGTACCGGCTTTTCTTTTGGTTTAATTAATTAGAAAACGTTTCATTAAGTAAGTATGTTAAATTTTTTCTGCCTGGAACTATCTTTTGTCTGAATCAGGATTTTCAGGATGCAGGGATTTACAGGATTCAATTTTTAAGCGCTTAAATATTAAGGAGGGATATTAATACAAAATATTCATATCCCTCCTTTGGTTATATCCATGTTAAAAACAAGTCTTTCATTTAAACAAATTTAATACTATCAGATAACCGAATTCCTTCCTTCCCAGTACTTTTTACGCAAATCCTTTTTCAAGGGCTTTCCGATGAAAGAGCGCGGAATCTGTTCGGCAAAATCGACAGATTTCGGCACCTTGAATCCGGCCAGTTCCTTTCTGCAGAATTCAATCAGCTCGTTTTCAGTGACAGTAATTCCCTTTTTCAGTACAACCACGGCCTTCACGGCTTCGCCCCATTTCTCATCAGGCACGCCGATTACCGCAAGATCAGCTATGGCTTCATGCCTTTTGAGAACATTTTCCACTTCGACAGGATAGATGTTTATGCCTCCCGAGATTATCATATCGTTTTTACGATCAACTATATAATAATTACCATCATCCCCGAGCCGTGCGATATCTCCAACAGTACCCCATTCATGGTCAAGATACGCCTCCTGCGTGGCCTCGGGCTTGTTGAGATATCCCTCCCACATGCTGAACCCCCTTCCGTAGAGAATCCCCGGTTCACCATCTTTCACAGGTGCCCCTTTCTCATCGAAAATCTTCAGTTCAAGGTCGAACAAGGCTTTGCCTATGCAACCGTCCCCTTTCAGCCCGTCGCGATAGCTGCAGCGGGTAATGAAACCGAACTCGGAAGCTCCAAGCCAGTTGGATATTTCAGCTGACTTGAAACAGTCTATCATTTTCGCGGCAGTAGTGTTGTGCAGCGGCGCTCCGCATGAAACTACGTGGCGAAGCGAAGATGTGTCGTATTTAGAACGCACATCCTCCGGCGTCATAAATGTCCAGTCGTACATAATCGGCACCATGAAAAGCCATGTGGCGCGGTATTTTTCAATATAGTAAAAAACCTTATCAGGGATAAATGACGGAACTATTGCAATCGTCCCCCCGGAAAGCATCGCAGAGTAGGCATATCCTATAGATGCCGCAGCATACAGCGGTGCAATTGCCAGGTAAATGTCGTCCTCACACAGGCCCAGTTCATGGCATACCGCGTTTGACATATGATAATCGCTCTTAAGAGACCGCGCGGCTGCTTTCGGGTTTCCAGTGGTCCCGCTGGTATACATGAGCATATGTACATCCTCCGGCTTTACTGACGCATCGGGATCATTGGGGCTTGCAGAATCCAGCAGGGAGTAATATGAATGGACTCCCGCAGGCGCACCGTCATCTATCATGATTATATGTTCAAGGGCGGGAACTTTATCTTTCACTGCTACTATGTTATCGTACTGTTCTTTTGTTTTCAGAATGATCGCTTTTGCACCGGAATCATTAAGCTGATAGGCGACCTCCTGCCCGGTGAGCCTGAAATTCCCGGCAGTGCTGATAAGCCCGATCTTGTTTCCAGCGATGTAAGTCTCCATGTATTCCAGGCAGTTGGGAAGAAAAACCAGTACCCTGTCCTCTTTCTTCAACCCGAGACGGATAAAGGCATTTGCAAGCCTGTTGCTCCTCTCCCATACCTGCCTCCAGGTAAGCATGACATCCTCGCAGATTACCGCGGGTTTTTCGGGATTTTTCAGGATATTCATCCTTAGAGTGCTTGTAGAATCGTCTGAATAGCTTTTATTTCCCGGCTTTCTTCCAAAATCCATATGAGCCTCCAGTTGATAGATTTAATGACAGACCGTAGTCGCAGACTATAGTCTGTCAAATTCCGGCAATGTCAATAATAAATTCAATTTTACGTTATTATGGAGGAATATTAATTCAGGCATGATAAATCATTGTTATTTAATGAAAATTGAGAAGAAAACATCCGGTACCGGCATAGAAGGAAGCTATTGAATCAGCTTTTGTAAGAATTTATTTATTTTTAAGCCCGTTAAGGAAAATTTCAAAAGAACGGTCCATGAAAGTTTCGATATCAAATCCGCCATCCTCCATGCACCAGTCGTAAATAATGCCGCGGGAGATGCTCAACACCAGCCTGGTCTGCTCATCCGGGGTCATCTCATTCCTGAATTCGCCTGCGGACTGCCCTTGAGCAATGGCACCGCAGATAGTCCGGTAAAACGGCCTTTCCGGGGACATGAAAAAAGATGTGCCTGTATCGATCTGGCTTTTGTAAATCTGGCGAACTAAAACCACGCCTTCCGAGGCAGCCCGATGCGCCTGGAAACGCACTGTAAAAAGAATCCTCTCAAAGCAGCCCGTACCATCGGGGAGATGTATGGCCTCTTTCAGAAAATCCTCGTCTATTATATTGTACGCTTCGATGACAATATCGTCCTTGGACTTGAAATGATGGTAAAACGCCCCTTTTCTGACACCTGACTGGCGGCAGATTTCATCCACTGTGACGTTATCAAAACCGTACTGCCTGATAAGGTCAAAAGCCGTAGTATAGATACGGTTCCGCGTCACGCCTGCCTTCTGCTTGCGCGTGGAAATGTTTTTTTCTTCTGGATCAATCATGGATAAACAATCACAAAATACTGCCATATTTTTCAAGGTATTTATTGGTTTTTTTCTATTTCTTTTCAGAAAGTGTGGAGATATGCTGATCAATGGAGCGGCTGGAGTAGAAAATGTTTAATCATATTTTTTCTGTATCAGTATTCCTGAAATAGATTTCTATATCACTGTTAACAGCCGGATCAAATACCTTTATCTTTTTTTTGCTGTGACCGGAGTTGCTGTAATAAAAGAGATTCTTTCTGTTATCAGAAGGATCTTTAACATTATAATGAACGCGGTTGCGTTCATTATAATAGATAGAATTATATGGGCGTTCCGTGTAGGCTTATGAAGTTCAATTCCCGATTTTTCTTTTACAATACGGCTTAACGACTCCCGAACCTCATCTATGCTGTAGTAACAGACGCAGAGTATGACAGCGCTCTTACAGTATCGCAGTCGGTTGCGGTGATTTCGATGGCGGGATAATCACCCCTAACCCCGTTGATAAAGAAAGGGGGGAATTTTTTAAAAAGACACACAATGTATTATACGCAATCTTAACCCCCTTTCCCCACCAATGGGGTCGGCGTACCCGCCGAAGGGATCAATTTAACGCATCGTCTCTGTGTACAAAACTATTTGTCACTAATACGCAGAACAATCAGAAAAGACCCGATATTCACAATAAACATTATAATAAACGATATAATCAGATATGGGCTCTGATGTATGCAGGCAGGTATGTCAAAGAAAATTTTCATAATCCACAAAAGCACAATTATCACTGCGTTGATTTTAACGGATTTTCCTGCAGCGGGAGATATCCCGTTCTTCAGCTGTCCTGATATATCAAAAAATGAATCCCTGTTAAGTATCCCTAATATCATCAGCGGAATACCGAAAATAAAAAGAATCACACCCCCGAAAAGCCCAATCCCCAAAGCATTATAGTACATAACACCCGGATCTGCAAGCATTACGTCGGAAGGATCTTTAATGCTGTAATAAACGGAGACATGTTCACCTGACTTAAAACGCGTGATTCTCCCGCTTTGGGAAACGTTCTCTTTAAAGATTTCATTATCAGGATATACAGTATATTCGACAACCGGATTTTCCCCGGTTATATAACCCTCAGTGGTTTCATCCGAAGTAATAATTCCTGATGTCAGTACTGACCCCTGAATTTTCAGATTAACAGGCTTAATTTCTTTATAATAAGCGACCGCTGCAAATGCGAGTCCGATCATGGAGATTATAATCCCTATACTCATTCTTTTTATTAAAGCCATAGTGCAGACCTTTTCAAAATTAAATTTAATCCGGGAAACTGCGCCGCATGTCAGCCGCAGAATCAGACCTGTTACAATTTATATTTTAAAAAGCTTATATTCAAGCAGGATATTACTTTTCTATTAAAATTTTACCACTGTTTGGACCGTTGATTACGGCTGATTTATGTGAAGGGCTATGGTTTTGAAGCAGGTGAACAATCAGCGTAATCAGCACAATCAGGTTAATCAACGGTTCAGACATCTTTGCCCCCTCCGGGGGTGCGGGGGCGGGAATCTCAAAAATACCTCGTTTCGACAGGCTCAACGACCGGACTTCTCCTGGAACTGAACCATTTGAAACTATTCGACACAACAGATCCCGGCCACTGAATCTGCGATAACCGAACCTGCGCTCACTGAGTCTTCTGTCACTGAGTCTTCGGTCACTGAGCCTGTCGAAGTGCCGAAGTGTAGAAGTGCCAATCACTAATTTTAAATAAACCCGTACACATTTTAACGGCATTTTGTGTCAGCTATGCCTACATGCCGCTTTCCTGAAAAGAAAGATATATCTTGTCATTTATACTACGACACCATGTTATTTTCCTGTACTGTGAAATTACTCATTAGACGACATGCATTTTACACTTCAGCAACTTGTAAATAAATCAAAAATATCAGGTAATATGTTAAATGTATAAAAACTATTGGTTAATTTTATGAGTGAGGGGAACATGCAGAACACACAATTAGCAAAAAAACAACACGGCCAGGCATTCAAAACATGGCAGGAGGAGTATAAGTCCAAGCTGACAACCGCACAGGACGCTGTGAAAATGATCAATAGCGGAGATGTTATTGCCATGCAGGGTGGAACAGGGATTCCGCCTGCGATAGCAGACGCTCTCGGCAAACGCGGCCCGGAGCTTAACGGGGTTAAATGTCTGCAGGGTTTCGCTGTTGCTTTTCATGAATATATGAAGCCTGATCACCGGGACAGCTTCAGGGTCGAAACAGTCTTTATCGGGCCGGCTGAGCGGTTCTGTATGGCGATGGGAACAGTTGATTTTGTTCCGAATCATCTTAACAATCTCGGAAGATGGATGGATACAAAGGACATAAATGTAGTTGTAGCAGTAGTCACCCCGCCGGACGAAAACGGTTTTATGAACAGATCCTGTTTCGGCGGCCTGTGCCCGGAGCGTACAATCGAAAATGCGGATGTTGTCCTTGTTGAAGTCAACAAAAATACTCCATGGCTTTGCAGCGATGCTTTTAAAGTTCACGTTTCACAGGTCGACGCTATTGTCGAAAATACCGCCCCGCTGTTTGAGATCCCGGAAATTCAGATAACCCCTGTTGAAGAATCTATTGCGCATATAATAGCCGATATGATCCCGGACGGTTCGTGCATTCAGCTCGGACTTGGCGGACTTGCAAACTGCATAGGACATTTTCTCAAGGATAAAAAACATCTTGGAGCCCATACCGAGGTAGTTTCAAATTCTCTGATGGAGCTTATCAAATGCGGTGCAGTTGACTGCAGCCAGAAAAATATTATGAAAGGAAAAATCCCTTTTACATTCTGTGTAGGTACAAAAGAGCTCTGGGAGTTTATGGACCACAATGAAATGTTTTTCGGTTACGAAATTGAAAAAGTCAACGATCCGAATTTCATCTCACAGAACGACAACATGGTATCCGTAAACAACGCGCTGATGGTGGACCTCACAGGCCAGATAGCTTCCGAATCCATTGGTACAACGCAGTTCAGCGCCACAGGCGGACAGGTTAACTATGTTCATGGAGCCCAGCGTTCAAAAAACGGCAAAAGCATACTTGCACTGCCTTCCACACGGGTCGACAAAGACGGGGTCATGCATTCGCGCATTATGCCGATGCTCCCTGAAGGGACTATCGTGACGACTTCGAGGAACGACGTACAGTGGATTGTAACCGAATACGGATCTACATGCCTTAACAACATGCCTGTATCATACAGGGCAAAGGAGCTTATAAGAATATCACACCCCGATTTCAGAGACCAGATGACTTTTGAAGCCAAAAAACATAAATGGATCTGATTCAGAACACCACGGGCCTGCTGCAGCAGGCCCGCAGGTATTTTTACCGGCACCACGGCTCACTTCTTTCTTTAAGGGAAACTGCATTTAACATCAAACGGTATATGTGCAATTCTACGGGCTTAAAAAATATTATTAAAGGTAACATAATAAACCTGGACTTTACATGAACCACATTATTTTCACCAGCACATAAGGGGATAGATCTCCTGAACAAATGCGGAGTCTCTCTTAAGTTATACTCCTTTCTTCAATTACTGATTTTCATTCTTTCTTTTGAATTTCCGTATCCCGGATCATGCTTCCGGTTCTTTAGTATAAATGAATCTGTTCTCCGGTAAATCGCTTCTTCTTTATAACTATCTCCTGTAGTATTCTTATGTATGCAGAAGGAGTTTTCTCCTATATCACTGGTACCCTTTTCGGGGGCAGATCATTGTATGCATAATGATTAATCATAATCTGGAATCAATCAGGGCTCTATTATGCCATCTTTTAATCGGCAGCACAAAAGCCGGAGTTAATACAATAGAGAAAGTCTTCTAAAACCATTTGAAGATATACGAATATTTTTTAAAAAAAAACAAACCTTACATCGTAATTAAAATAGTGCACCGGACTTTGGTTTATTTTCCGATAATAAAAATACAAACCATCTTAAAAAAGTTGAAATATTATCACTAAATGTTTTATTTGCTATTAAAGACAAAAGACTGTAAAATGTTTTAATTTAGATTCTGTATGGATTAAATAATGAAAAGAACCATAGCTGTATTCTGTATACTAATACTTCTATTCTTTGTTTCCTGCGAAAGGAATGATATGTATGAATTCGCCAGCAGTTCAACAGAATACAATGGACCGCATTTTGTAGCTGTAGGTGATTCAGGGAAGATATATTATTCTTATAACGGGCAGGTCTGGATAGAGGCACTTAGCCCGACAGCAAATACCCTTTACGGAATAACCGTCGGAGATAAAGAATTTGTAGCGGTCGGACTGTCGGGAACAGTTGTTATATCAACTGACGGCATAAACTGGAACACTATAACTATTTCCGGCGCAGCACCGGTTTACTGCATCGCCTATGGTAACGGCACCTATGTCGGAGCAGGATCATGGTTTTCAATGACACAGCATTTCTGGTCATCAACAGACCCGGCTGCATGGAATGATCATAGTTTTGCTCAGGTTTCGGGTAACCAGATGAACGGTATTGCATTCGGGAATGGAAGATTTTATTCACTGGGGAATAATTATTCAGGCTGGTATTCAGATGATAATGGAGCTACATGGACTGCGTCTAATCAGATCGGCAGCAATTATTGGGGCGTCGTATATGCAAACAGTAAATTTACTGCAGTCGGCGCCGGCGGAATGATACGGGAATCCGCAGATGCCGGTACCGGAACATGGGTCAATGCAAATGGAGGGACATTCCCCGGCCAGATTCTTGCTGTAACATATGGAAACGGAAAATATATAGTTGTTGGTTCATCCGGTGATTCAGCGTGGTCGCTAACCGGAACCACATGGACGAACGTTAACACAGGTACCGCCAATGGTCTTAATTCCGTCACATACGGGATGGGAATGTATGTCGCTGCAGGTGATGCGGGGACAGTGGTATACTCAGTCGATGGCCTGTCATGGACAGCAATAAATATTTCAAGTGCCAATCTTCGAAGTGTAGCCTATAGAGAGTAGTGTTGCTTTTGATTCCCTGAGTAATAATCTCCGGGAGTACATCCGGACCTATTTATAAAACTCTGTTTAAAGTCATTAGAATGACCCCGTCCGGTCACTAAACCTCTCCGGTCATTGAGCCTGTCGAAGTGAACACACAGGCTTAAATCCGGGATCACTGCTGTACATTCTCCGCATATAGTAATAATTTTAACCGTTAACTTACTCAGCTAACGGTTAAAATCAGATGTTCCGCAAACCGGTACCCCTCAGGGTATGGCCGGGAGATATATAAAATCTATTTTTTTGCTTTCTTCGCTTCAGGTTTAGTTTCCAAAGCCCTTAACGTTCTTCTGACATTTATAGCAGGATATAAATCTTTTATTTTTGATTCCAGGGCTGTTACACGTTCAAATTTATTTTTATTCCAGTCATATACAGCAGTTTCAAAAACACTCTGATCACCATTCTCATATGAACACAAAACAAACAGCTCCCGTTCTTTATCCTTGTCGGACTGATCAAAAAAAACTGACTGAACTTCCTGTGCCGCTTTTGCGCCGAACCTGATTTCGCCGAGCATCATTTTATTATACTTACCCGGTTCAGCCGGGATAAGCAGCATCAGCTGTACCTTCCCGTTATTTCCTGTAATGTACGGAACAATGATTATTGAACCTTTAGATCCGTCAGCCGGACCGAACACACCTTCAGTGATCCTGTGATTATATACGCTCTTGGCCGGTAATAATTTTATTAAATCACTTTCCATATCACTGTTATCATTAATTACATAATCGTACTTAACTTCTTTGGCCGTTTTTTTGTCCTTTTTGTCCTTTTTGTCATTCTTGTCGTCTTTCGTCACAGCTTTCTTCAGATCCTTCTTAAAACCTGCTTCTGACTGGATACTCACAGCAAATACTGCTATCAGTACAATAGTAAGTAGTTTTGCAAATTTCATACTAGCCTCTCTATTATTTTTCATTTTCCGGGAATTATTATTAAGTAAACTCTCTCGGGAGTTATATTAGACTATTACTGTAACCATAATTCCGGAAATTATTAAAATCAATGACTGTATAATGTCAAGATTTATATATCACGCAAAATACTTCGTAAACGCTGCCAGATTCCGGCTTACATGTATCAGCTCATGGATGTAATGAGAATATTAATGGACAGCCCGCAGCGGGAGAGGGCTATAATAAAAGAAAATAATATTTTAACAAAAAATCAGCAGCATGCCCCTGTTATAGTAAGCTTTATACCAGATCATGAGTGGTCCGGGAAATCAGGAGTGTAAATCTTTTATGAGTTTATTTAAAGATTTCATAGTCAGCACAAAATTCCTTACGCTTGCATTTTTTACATTGTGATCCCATCCAGATAGTATCAAACTGTTTCATGACCTGCTTCACGAATTCCCTGTCTTCAGAAATAATTCCTGCTTCAAAATTTCTATTCGCTGAACTTTTTGCGCCCATACCTGCTCCGGTAAGATTTGCGCTTCCGGTATAAATGAAAGTTCCATCGATTATAACTGATTTAAAATGAACACGGGGGCAAAGGATTCGTTCTAATCCGCCT
>Ga0209099_1004581_pt1 | contig 10414 bp, 6 predicted proteins | sample AD_JPNHW2_MetaG_FD_184430 | JGI IMG/M metagenome (GOLD analysis project Ga0209099, IMG submission 184430) | Active sludge microbial communities of municipal wastewater-treating anaerobic digesters from Japan - AD_JPNHW2_MetaG (SPAdes) (version 2) | ecosystem: Engineered > Bioreactor > Anaerobic >...
CGGAGAGGGTTTGTTGAGATGTTGTCTCACTGGTGCTGTGAGACCAGGCCTGCCCCCCCGGCGCAGTGAACGGCATCAAGGGTAACGAAAGGGACTGACCCATGAAGAAGTTACTATTGGCCTCACTGGTAGTTGGGATCCTCTCCGTCGGACTGGCGAGCACTCCCGCCATGGCGGCGGGCTCGGCGTTCGTGAAGATCCCGTTCAATTTCTTCGTCAAGGACAAGGAGATGCCGGCCGGCCGCTATGAGGTCCGTCTCGAAGGCGAGCTGGGCAACCGCGTCCTCCTCCGGGACACCGCCGGCGGTGGGACGTCACTGCTGCCGATCGTGACGCGGCTTGCCGACACTGGCGCCACCATGGTCCAGGTTATCTTTGACACGGCGGAGGGGAAGAACTTCCTTTCGGAGATCCACTTCCCCGGGAACGACGGGTTTGCCCTGGCTGGGGCGCCCGGGATGCACACCCACACCAAGGTGAACGCCTCGGAGTAGGAGGCGCAACGTCGCGGCGCGGATACTGTGGGCCGGAGTCGAGCCTGAGCTCCGCTGCCCGTCGCCGCCCCGGGCCTGCCGATGCGGAGTATGGCGCCGGGCTGGAACCTGGAATCCCCCGCCCACTTCGGGTGGGCGGGGGAGCGGAACGCTCAGCGAGCGGCGGACAGGCGCTGGCGGAGCGAGGCGAGCTCGTCGCGCAGTGCTTGGGGGAGTCGTTCGGCGAATCGGGCGTAGTGCTTGTCGATCTGCTCGCAGTTGGCGAGCCACCCGTCCCGGTCGATACGTAGCAGCTCCTCCATCGCACCCGGGGCGGCGTCGAGGCCGACCATGTCGATGGTAGATGGCGTCGGCAGCATGCCAATGGGGGTCGGCACGGCCTCGCTCTTGCCCTCGCAGCGCTCGAAGATCCACTTCAGGACGCGGCTGTTCTCGCCGTAGCCGGGCCACAGGAACTTCCCGCTCTCGTCGCGGCGGAACCAGTTCACGTAGTAGACCCGCGGCAGCTTGTCGGCGCTGGTGCGGCCACCCATCTTGAGCCAGTGGGCGAAATAGTCGCCCATGTGGTAGCCGCAGAACGGCAGCATGGCGAAGGGGTCGAAGCGCAGCTCGCCGACCTTGCCGGCCGCTGCGGCCGTGGTTTCCGAGGACATGATGGAGCCCAGGAACACCCCGTGCTGCCAGTTGAACGCCTCGCACACGAGAGGCACCACGCCGGCCCTGCGGCCGCCGAAGAGCATGGCCGAAATCGGTACGCCCTTGGGATCCTCCCACTCCGGCGCGATGACGGGACACTGCCGCGCCGGGGTCGTGAAGCGGGCGTTGGGATGGGCCGCCTTGCGCCCGCACCCCGGCTGCCACGGCCGCCGGATCCAGTCCGTGAGGGACGCCGGCTCGTCGTCGGTCATCTGCTCCCACCACACGTCGCCCTCGGGGGTCATGGCGCAGTTGGTGAAGATCGAGTTGGCGCGGGCCGTGAGCAGGGCGTTGGGGTTGGACTTCATGGAGGTGCCCGGCGCCACGCCGAAGAAACCGGCCTCGGGGTTGATGGCATATAGCCGCCCGTCGGGGCCGAACTTCATCCATGCGATGTCGTCGCCGATCGTCTCCACCTTCCAGCCTGGCACCGTGGGGATGAGCATCGCCAGATTGGTCTTGCCGCAGGCCGAGGGGAAGGCGCCGGTGATGTAGCGGACCTGGCCCTCGGGGCTGGTGAGCTTGAGGATAAGCATGTGCTCGGCAAGCCACCCCTCATCGCGCGCCTGCACCGAGGCGATGCGCAGGGCGTGGCACTTCTTGCCGAGCAGTGCGTTGCCGCCGTACCCCGAGCCGTAGGACTGGATCTCGCGGGTGTCGGGGAAGTGGATGATGTACTTGTTGGTGGCGTCGCACGGCCACGGCGAGTCGGGTTGTACTTCCTTGAGCGGGGAGCCGACGGAATGCAGTCCGCGGACGAAGTGGGTGCTGTCACCCAGCACATCCAGCACCCTGGTCCCGACCCGGGTCATCGTGTGCATGTTGGCGACGACGTAGGGCGAGTCGGTGAGCTCGACGCCGATGCCGGCGATCGGCGAGCCGACCGGACCCATGCTGTACGGGATCACATACAGGGTGCGACCCTTCATGCAGCCGGCGTAGAGCTGGCTCATGATGGCACGCATCTCATTCGGATCCTTCCAGTTGTTGGTCGGGCCGGCATCGGACTGCGAGGCGGAGCAGATGAACGTGCGGTCCTCGACCCGCGCCACGTCGCCCGGGTCGGAGCGCACGAAGATGCTGCCGGGGCGCTTCTCGGGGTTGAGCTGGATGGCGGTGCCGGCCTGGATCATCAGGCGCAGCATCTCCTGGTACTCCCCGGGCGAGCCGTCGCACCAGTGAATGCGATCGGGCTGACAGTGCCGTGCGGTCTCCTCGACCCACCGCGCGAGGGTCGGGTTGGATGCTGGGCTACCGGTCGTCGGAATAGTCATTCGGAGCCTCCTTCACCATGCCGTTGGGCATTAGAGCCTGCGCGCGCCGTGGCGTCAACCGCGTGGCAGGCGCCGGCGTACCACTCCTCGAAGGGTCAGGGCTCCGCTCGACGAGCAGCTCTGGCCGGAGGCCCGCACGGTCAGATGCCAGGTGTAAGTGCCCGGTCGCTCATAGGAGTGAGTGGCCGTGGCGCCGCTGCCGGCCGGCGATCCGTCGCCAAAATCCCACGCGTAGGTCACCGGTGAGCACGCCGGTGTCTCCGCGACACGCAGCGTCACGGTACGAGTCGACGGCGCGAGGGTGGTCGTCACGGCAGGGCACGGATCGAGGGTGCAATCGGCGAACGTCACCGGCACGGCGGCGGCACGGGCGCCGCTGGGATTGCTGTGGACGAGCAGCAACAGCCCACCAGAGCCACGCCCGGTGAGCGCCTGGCGATCCACCCGCACGGGCAGCGGCTGCCCGGGCGCCAGCGGCAGGGGTGGCATGCCGTTGGCCGGCGAGAGTCCAGGCCGGGCGACGTCATAGGTGAGCGTCGGCGAGGTGGAGGAACGCGTGGAGTTTGGCAGCGAAACGCCGACCGTGAAATCGAATTGGCTGGCCTGATCGGTGAGCCCCAGGGCGCTGGCCGGGAGCGCCAGGACCATCACCTCGGTGCCGAAGACCGACATCGCACCGGTCCCTGGAGGCACCCGGTCCCGGGTGACGAAACTCAACGGCTCAGAGGTGAGAGGATTGGACAGCTCGGCGCCGAAGACGTCCGACTTCCGTGGGTTCTCCTCGCCCCTGGAGACGATGGCGCCGTAGTCCGTGGTCGCCAGTCGCCACTCCGGGACACGGTCCTGGTTGGTATCGATGCCGATCGAGATGTCGACGTCCCGTGGGGACGGCCATGGACCGTGAACGGCGAGCCCGAAGAAGACGGTGGCGTTGGCCACGCCGCCCCGCTGCGGAGCGTCACTGGTCACCCCGAGCCACCGGATGACGCCGAAGCGGTCCCGACTCGGAGGCGCGGCCGGGTTGGTCCACACCAGCTCCAGAGGCGAGACCATGGCCACCGCAGCCGTCGGATCGGCTCCCGGCGTGCCCAGCGTTTGACCGGTAAACGTCAGGTTGGCGGTGGTCGCGGACGTGCCGACGGTCAGACCCGCGGGTGGAACGTCCAGGGCGAGGGAGCTGGTCGGTCGGATCACTGCGTGGAGTGGTACCTGGGCCTGCTCGCCTTCGCCTGTGGCGACGACGACGTGGCCGCTCTCCTCGACCAGGTAATGTCGTGCCATCCCGTCCTGCGTCGCGTCCGCCCCAGGGTCGCGCACCGCACGCACCGCGGGGGCGTCCACGACCAGCTCCACCGGGAACGTCACGGAACCTCCGGTCGGCACGCTCAGGGTCGTCCCTTCGGGGAAGTTCACCGAGATGCCCGGCACCGCCACTACGGGTCGAAAGGAGAGCGCCAGTGCCTGTGCAACCGCAGCTTTGTTGGTGACTCGCACCGTCCGGCGCACGCGGCTGACTCCCACGGCCTCGACGGTACCGAACGACAGGGCCACCCGTCCGGGGGCCTCGGCGTCGCAAACCACCAGGGTGGCCGCCGCCGCGGCGGCTGCGTCGACGCGGCCGGCGCCGACCCGGCCGGCACCGTTGGCCGGACCCTCGGTCTGGGCGTGCACCGGGAGGACCGGCACGGCGGTGCCCATGATCGCCGCCTTGAGCTCGGCCGAGGTCCAGGCGGGGTGAAGCTGGCGCAGGACCGCGGCCACTCCGGTAATGTGCGGCGTTGCCATGGAGGTTCCCGAGGCGGTCATGCCAAGGGAGCCGCTGCGCGCCGACGCCGAGGTGATGGCGACCCCGGGAGCCGTGATCTCGGGTTTGAGCGCCAGGTCGCCACCGCGCGGCCCTCGCGAAGAGCTGGACGCCACGGTGGCGGCCAGGTTGAGGATGCGCAGGGCGGCCGTCACACCGCCGGCCAGTGCGCCTCGCAGCGTCGCCCCGTCGGCCTGGGAGATGAACACTGAGGGGATGGTGATCGAAGTATCCTCACCACCCATGGTGAGCAGCGGGCCGACGCGGTTGTCGGCGACGATCGCAGCCGCGGCGCCGGCAGACTGGGCGTTCTTCACCTTGACCGTGAAGTTGCAGGTGCCGCGGTCGACCAGGGCGATCCTGCCAGCCATCTCGCCCGGATTGGCGAGTGTCGCGCAGCCGTCGGCGGGTATGGAGGCGACCACCGTGGCCGAGATTCCAGTGGATGGCGGTGTCGGACCGAACTCGGCCGCGGCGCTGGGCACCTCGCCGGCGAGAGCGGCAGGGGTCTCGACGAGCAGCCGTGCACCGTCGACCCCGTCGTCAGCACACGATGCAACCGACAAGGCGTTGTCGGCGCTCGATGGGCTGCCGACGACGGTGTAGATGTCCCCGTTGTTTCCTGCCGCCACCACGACCACGGTGCCGAGCGACACCAGGGTGTCGATGGCGTGTTCGCCTGACGGATCGGCACCACCAAAGGCGGAGCCGAGTGACAGGTTGACGACGTCGAGCCGGTCGGTGAGGTTGCCGTCCTGGTTGGGGTCGCTGGCCCATTCGAGGCCGGCGATGGTCATGGCGCTGCTGCCGCTGCAGCCGAAGATCCGGATGGTGTAGAGCTGCGCCTCGGGGGCGACGCCGGGACCGATGAGGAAACCGGCCGGATCGAGCCCCGCCTGCCACGGTCCGGCGTAGGTCAGGCCGCTCGAGGTCACGCCGTAACCGGCCGCGCTGCCGGCGACGTGGGTGCCGTGGCCGTTCTCACCACAGTCCATCGGATCGCCGTCGGGTCTGGCCGTGGAGGCCGAGCCCGTGTAGGCGTCGCCGACCAGGTCGGTGCCGCCGACCACCTTGGCCGTCCAGGGCACGACGTTGTCGTCGAAGCTCTGTCCCGAGTAGGAGCCCGGGCCCCCGAAGTCGCGGTGGAGGTAGTCGAGACCCGAGTCGATGATCCCGATCCGCACACCCCGGCCGGTCGCTCCAAACCCCGACCAGGCCGCCGGCGCGCCGATCCAGGGCACGCTCGTCGAGTTGCCCAGGGTGTGCCACACGAGTGGGTTCACGGCCCGCACGCCGGGGAGCGCCTCGATGCCCGGGATCGACGACTCGTCCACCTCCAGCGCGATGGCATTGAGCACTCGTTGGGTTCGGAACACAACCGTGGCCTCGATGGGGGATGCCGCGAGGGCGCCGAGAAGGACGCGCTGCTCGTCCTGGACGAGAGCCATCTGTGCCCGAGTGTCAGCGACGAGGCGCGCCAGGCCGCCCGTCCCGGCAGAGCCGAGACCCTCGCCTGCGCCGGATTCGCGGGCACGCCGCGTCCACACCTCGGCCGCCGGTGGGCGGGTCAGCTCGACGATGACCCCGACGCGGCCATCCCCGAGTCCGGAGCCCGGACGGAGAGCCAGGGCCGGAGTGGCGGCGGCGAGGGTTGTAACCGCGCCCGCCACCACCTTCATGAGCACGCTTCGAGTCCGCATCGGCCTTCTCCCGGACCGGCAGGATACCCCAGCCTGCCCACAGGCACGGCGTCGATCAGCCGTGGCCAGGGGTATCATCCGATGCAGTGACGCGGCGTGTCTTGCCAATCCTCCCGGAACTGGACGCTGGCCGGTGCTGGTGCGTGCGATGCGCCTGCTGCCGGGTCGAGCCGGGGCGCTGATGCAGAGCCCGCCCCGGACCGATCTCTGGCGCCAGGCTGGCAGGCCGTGGTCCGTGCCGGGCATCTGTCGTGGCCGGGCAGCTCGGCTCGCCGCGGCGCTGGGTGTGGTGGCGCTGGGGCTTGTCACGCCGGCGTGGTCCGGGGAGTACCTGGTGCGCTCCTATACCCGGGCCCAGGGACTGCCAAGCGCGACCGTCAGGAGCCTTGACCAGTGTCCGGACGGGCAGGTGTGGATCGGCACACCCGGCGGGTTGGCCCGGCACGACGGCGCCTCGTGGAAACCCATCGGCTCCCCGGACCCGCTTCCCTGGTCGGACTACATGTACGTCCGATGCCTCGCGGACGGCCAGGTGGTGGCACTCGCCCCGCACGCCAGAGCCACCCTCGCGGTCTTCGACGGGCGGACGTGGACGTTCCACGACGGCCCCGAGATGCTGGCCTGGGCCGTGCTGTACAGCGTGCCCGGGCTCGCCGCCACGCTTGTCGACGGAAGGCCGCAGGTCCTCGTGGCGGCCGGAGCCGACGGGGCGTACCTCTGGGACGGGCAGTGGCAACATCTGGATGCGGCTGCCGGGCTCCCCGGCCACGAGGTGCGGGGCGTCGTGGCCGTCGCCGGCACCTTCTGGATCGCTACCGAAGGGGGCCTGGCCCGCCTCGACAGGAACGGCCTGGACACCAGCGTGAACCTGCTGATACCTCCTCAAGCGCGCGAGCTGCGCGGCATTGCCCTCGGCCCCCGGGCCGCCACGGCACCACCCGACCTGTGGCTGGCTGGTGTCTCCCGGGTCGATCGCCTGCGGGGCGGCGTGTGGAGCCCCTTGGCCCCACTTCCAGGGCCGCTCGCCAAGCAGGCCGGGACGATCCGGCTGGCCGCGGCAGGCGACGGAGCGATGATGGCCGGGGCTGGACTGGCGCTCTTCCGCGTCGAGCCGATGACCGGCGCGTCCGAGCGTCTCGACCTTCTCAGCGGTCTGGTATCGCTCGGAGCCAATGACCTCCTTTGCGATCGGGAGGGGCTCGTGTGGATCGCCGGAGACCGCGGGCTCTCCCGTCTCCTCTCGCGCCGCTTTGCGACCTATCGCAGCCGGCACGGGCTGCTCGAGAGCGAGGTGTCGGCGGTCGCCGAGGTCTCGCCGGGCGTGGTCACAACACCGGCCTCTCGGTGCTGGCCGGCGAGAGGATCCGGGCGATTCCGTTCCCATCGCTGGCGGGCGAGTCAGAGGCCAGCCAGCGCGTCATGGACCTTGAGCCCGACGGGCGTGGCGGCGTCTGGATCGCCGCCAGCGACCGGGGCCTGGGGCATTTGAGCGCGCGGGGCGACCTGTCGTGGCCGATCCAGGTCCCCCCGTCCGGTGACGTCGTCACCGTCCGGATGGCGTTCGGCAACGTGATGTTCGGCGGCAGCCGGGGGCTGTTCCAACTCGCCGGGCCCCGCGCGCTGTCTGCCAAGACCGCACCTCTCACGGCCCTCCGCCGCCTGGTCCGGCGTGCCGACGGCTCCTTGTTGGCGCTCACCGACGGCCGCGGTGTGTGGTCTTGGGATCCCCGGGGGGGTGCTCGCAGGCTCACTCCCTCGACGCCGGGCCCGAACGAGAGCGTCTATGCGGCCTGGGAGGAGCGTCCGGGGAGGGTGTGGATCGGGTCGCGTGGCGGTCTCGAGATCCTCGACGGGGACCGGCTCGTGCCACCGCCGGCGGCGCTTCAGGCCGCGCACCCGATCTACGCCATCGCGCCGGACCGGGCGGGCGGCGTCTGGCTCGGGTCTGACGGCGGCGTGACGCGCTGGGACGGCCGTGAGGCGAGAACCTTTACTCCGGCGGACGGGCTGGCCGGTTGGGAGAGCAACCGTGCCGCCTTGCTGGTCGACGGTGCGGGCAACGTCTGGGTCGGCACCGAGGCGGGGGTTTCCCGCTACCGGCCCGAGGCCGACCTGTCTTCGTCTTCCCCACCGCTCGTCGCGGTCGAGACCGTCGAGGCCCAGGGACGGAAGTGGGCGGCCGGCCAATCCGTGACGCTTCCACACGACACCAGCGAGCTGACCTTTGCCTGGCGGGCCGTCTCCTTTCTCGACGAGGACCGGCTGCGCTTCCAGACCCGCCTGGAGGGCGCCGACCGCGGCTGGAGCCCTGATCTGGGGGCCAGAGAGCGCACCATCCGCTTCTTCAACCTCCCTCCGGGCCACTATCGCCTGAGGCTGCGGGCTGCCAACGCCGCCGGTCTCTGGTCCGCGGCAACGGCCAGCGGCGTCGTCACCGTCGCGCCCCCGCTGTGGCGCACCTGGTGGTTCGCCCTCCTGACTCTGCTGGCGGCTGGGAGCGCCGTCATGCTCGGGATGCGCTCGGCCGTGCGCTGGCGCTACGCCCGCCGTCTCGAGGCTGAGGTCGGCCGCCGGACCAGCGAGCTCGGGGAGTCAGAAGCCCGATACCGGCGCCTCTTCGAGGACGATGCGGCGGTCCGATTGCTGATCGACCCGCGCGCCCGCACCGTCGTCGAGGCCAATCGCGCCGCCTCCAGGCTCTTCGGCCCGGCAGTCGATCTGGCGCCGGGGACCAGTCTGTCCGGTCTTTCGTTGCCGGGCCTCGACGACCTACTTGGGGATGCGCCGTCACGGCCATCCGGTGAGACGCTGCAGGCCGTCCTGCGGAGGTCCGGCGGCGAGGAACGGTCGATCGAGATGTGGGTCACGCCACTGGTGCTCCAGGGTGCCCCGCTGTTCCTCCTCACGGCTCGGGACGTCACCGAGCGGCGGGCCCTCCAGGAGCAGCGCATCCGGACCGACAAGCTCGAGTCGCTGGGAGTGCTGGCCGGCGGCCTGGCCCATGACTTCAACAACATCCTCGCAGCGGCGCTGGGCAACGTCACCCTGGCGGGGCGCCGGCTGCCCCGGGACCATGCCTCGCAGCCCTTCCTGGAGGGCGCCGAGGCTTCGCTCATGCGTGCCCAGCGGCTGACCAGCCAGCTCCTGGGGTTCGCCCGGGGCGGTGTGCCCCTGCGCCGGCTCGCCGATCTGGGGCCGATCCTCGAGGAATCGGCGCGATTCGTCCTTGCCGGCTCGCCGTGCGCCCTGCGCGTGGAGGTCGCGGCCGGCCTCTGGCCAGCCGAGGTGGACGAGGGCCAGCTCAATCAGGCGATGGGAAACCTGGTGCTCAACGCCGACCAGGCGATGCCTGGAGGTGGCGAGATCACGTTGCGGGCCTCGAACCTCACCGTGGGTGCGGAATCGAGGTTGCCGCTCCCGCCCGGACCGTACGTGCGCATCGCGGTCTCGGATCACGGTCCCGGTATTCCCGCCGAGCAGCGTGCCCGGGTCTTCGACCCCTACGTCACGACCAAGCCGAACGGCACTGGCCTCGGCCTCACGTCGGTCCACGCCATCGTCAGCCGCCACGGCGGTCACGTCGAGGTCGAGGACGACGGACGGCCCGGGGCGACCCTCGTCATTTACCTGCCGGCGCTGCCAGGCGGACGCGTCGAGGAGGAGGCGACGCCGCCGCAGCGCTTGCCTCACGGCAACGGTCGTATCCTGGTCATGGACGATGAAGGCGACCTCCGACGGCTCTACCAGGACGTGCTCTCCGAGCTCGGGTACGAGGTCATGGCCGTCGCCGACGGAGAGGCCGCGATCGCCGCATTCAAGTCGGCGCAGACCTCGGGCCGGCCGTTCGCGTGCGTCCTCATGGACCTGACTATTCCCGGCGGCATGGGCGGGCGCGACGCCGTGGCGCAGTTGCGGGAGCTCGACCCGCGCGTTCGAGCCATCGTCGCCTCGGGCTACTCCACCGACCAAGCGCTGGCCGGCTATCAGCAGGCGGGGTTCGTGGCGGCCCTCACCAAGCCTTTCTCCATCAACGATCTGGAGGAGACCCTGGCGCGGGTGCTGAGCGATCCGGCCGATCCTGCCTGATGCGTGCCCCCGACGCCGGCCCGGCCAACCGGTCGCCGGGTAGTCGGAGGCTACCGTTCCCTGGCCGCGCGGACGCGCTCCTTGATGCGCTGGATATGGCCGCGGCCGAGCGCCTTGACCTCGCAGCCGAGCTCGAAGTACCGGCGGATGGCGGCGTCGTCGAGGATGCCGAAGCAGTCGATGACCGCGAGCGGGTGGCCGACCCACGCCACCACCTGGTCGGGGTCGAGCCCCAGGTAAGGCTCGTGGCGCACCGCCAGGACCAGGGCCTCCACCCCCTTGAGGGCTGCGGGCAGGTCCCTGGAGATGCGCATGTGAACGAGCTCCTGCTGATTGCGGAAGAAGCGCGCCCAGGAGTGG
>Ga0209099_1004582_pt1 | contig 10414 bp, 4 predicted proteins | sample AD_JPNHW2_MetaG_FD_184430 | JGI IMG/M metagenome (GOLD analysis project Ga0209099, IMG submission 184430) | Active sludge microbial communities of municipal wastewater-treating anaerobic digesters from Japan - AD_JPNHW2_MetaG (SPAdes) (version 2) | ecosystem: Engineered > Bioreactor > Anaerobic >...
CGCCGCGGACGTCTTCATGTATGCGAAAACTCGGTGGGAATCGGAGTGCATATCGATGGTTCTTTTGCAGAGTATGTCAGGATACCTGCCACCAACATCGTGCCTCTCGACCACCGTATCCCGGATGAATGGGCTGCAATAATGGATCCCTTCGGCAATGCAACACATACGGCTCTGTCGTTCCCGCTGCTTGGTGAAGATGTACTTATCACCGGATCAGGCCTTATAGGAAGCATGGCTGTTGCAATTGCCAAATATGCAGGTGCAAGATTTGTGGTTGCCACTGACCTGAGTGACTATCGTCTGGAGATTGCAAAGAAGATGGGAGCAACACTTACCATTAATCCGGGTAAAGGTGAAAAGGTAGCTGATGCCGTTAAAAAACTTGGCCTGAGAGGCTTTGATGTAGGTCTCGAGATGTCGGGCTCACCAAGAGCATTCACCGAAATGATAGCCAACATGTACAACGGCTCAAGCATATCACTTCTGGGCATCCTCCCAAACAATTTTGAAGCGCCATGGAGCGATATCATCTTTAAGGCAATTACACTCAAGGGTATCTATGGCCGCGAGATGTGGGAGACATGGTACAAGATGGAGATGATGATCATAGGCGGAATAAACCTCGACCCTGTCATCACCCACCGCTTCCCCATTGACGAATTCCAGAAAGGCTTTGATGCCATGGAAGAAGGTAACTGCGGTAAGGTGATTCTTTCCTGGGATTAACAATATTGATAAAAACCATGTAGGGCCATTCCATGGAATGGCCCTACGAAATCAACAAAAACGCATAAATAAATTCATCACCATGTATACCGATTTTCAAAAATTTCTACAGGGCACCATAGCAGAGATCAAAGATGCCGGACTGTACAAGAACGAACGCATCGTCGTCTCTCCGCAGGGAGCAGAGATAAAGCTTGCCGACGGCAAGAAGGTGCTTAACTTCTGCGCAAACAACTACCTCGGGCTCTCAAGCAATAAAAAGCTTGTTGAAGCAGCAAAGAAAGCACTTGACACCCATGGTTATGGTATGTCATCTGTTCGATTCATCTGCGGCACCGGCGATCTTCATAAGGAGCTGGAAAAGAAGATAGCTGATTTCTTCGGGACAGAAGACACTATCCTCTATGCAGCATGTTTCGATGCTAACGGGGGTGTCTTTGAACCACTGCTGGGAGAAGAAGATGCCATCATCTCAGACGCACTTAACCATGCATCTATTATCGACGGCGTAAGGCTTTGCAAGGCCGTTCGCTATCGCTATGCCAATGCCGACATGAAAGACCTGGAGGAGCAGCTCAAGGCAGCACAGGCACAGAGATTCAGATTAATCGTCACCGACGGCGTATTCTCAATGGACGGTAATGTTGCCCCTCTTGATAAGATATATGAGCTGGCAAATAAATACAATGCCATGGTGATGGTTGACGAGTCGCACTCGGCAGGTGTTGTCGGACGCACAGGAAGAGGCGTTACAGAGCTTCACAACCTCAGGGGTAAACTGGAGATCATAACCGGCACACTCGGCAAATCGTTTGGAGGAGCAATAGGAGGTTTCACCACCGGTAAGAAAGAGATAATTGAGTTACTTCGTCAGCGTTCAAGACCATATCTCTTCTCCAACTCCATACCGCCGTTTGTTGCTGCTGCAGGCATTAAGATGTTTGAGATGATGTCTGAAACCAATGAGCTTCAGGATAAGCTGCATCACAACACTGAGTACTTTGTTGACAGGATGCTTAAGGCAGGGTTTGACATCAAGCCCACACAGTCGGCTATTTGTGCAATAATGCTCTATGATGCAAAACTGTCACAGGATATGGCTGCAAAGCTGCTTGACGAAGGTATCTATGTTACCGGGTTCTATTATCCTGTTGTACCGAAAGGTCAGGCCCGTATCCGTGTTCAACTCTCGGCAGGTCACGAACAGGAGCATCTCGACAAGGCCATAAAGGCATTCACAAAGGTCGGGAAAGAATTGGGAGTGATTAAATAGTCGAAAGTCCAAAGTCTAAAGTTAAAAGGGTTGTTGAAAGAGACGTACTTTTGACTTTTGACTTTTGACTTTTGACTAAAAAAGCGGAGCCCTCACGGGTCTCCGCTTTTTTTTCGAGATATGGGTTTTTGAAAAGGAGTTTTCAACCGCACTTTGACGTACCGCAGTCGGTACATATAAGGCACCCCTCCTGGTATACCAGCGATGCTGAACCGCAGTTACCACATTTCCCCTTTGCCTTTGTTCCGTCGGCAATATAACGTTTCAGTGAACGCTCAACACCATTCTTCCATGTATTGATTGACTCACTGTCGAGCCTCATTGATGCCACCAACTCAACAACGTCGTTGATAGGCATGCCATAACGCAATACACCCGAGATAAGCTTTGCATAGTTCCAGAAATCTGGTTTGAACATATGCGACAGTCCGCCTAATGTGTTCTTGTAACCATATTTGTCTGTATACTGGAAGTCATAACGTGTATTGCCGGCTTCATCCTTGTTCTTGATGATCTTTCCTCTTGAGATGCTTTTTGGTATCGGGAACATCTCATCATCCTGTATACCAGTAAAGATCTCATACGGAGTGCCGTTTTTCAGCCCCACAAATGCAATCCATTTTTCTTCGTTATTCATAAAACGGATAACATCGCAGTCGAGTATCTTGGGACGTTCAGGTGAGATATCCTCCTTCTTATCAGGTTTATTGGATACCAGGACTCCGGAACGGCAGCCGTCGCGATAAACGGTGACACCCTTGCATCCTTCTTTCCAGGCTGTAAGGTAAAGCTCAGAGACAAGGTCTTCCTTGACTTCTGACGGCAGGTTAATGGTAACACTGATTGAGTGGTCGACCCATTTCTGTATCTCTCCCTGCATACGTACTTTTGCAATCCAGTCCACATCGTTGGCTGTAGCCTTATGGTAAGGCGACTTTGCCACGATAGCATCTATATCGCTGTCGAGCATGTTCTTAACCTCTTCGGTATCGTACCCATTGGCTTTCATCCATTCGATGAACTTATGATGGAATACTATGAACTCTTCAAAGTGGTCTCCCATCTCGTCAACGAAGGTAGGCTTGACATCCTTGTCGTTAGGATTAACCTTGCGTCTGCGTTTATAGAACGGCATGAATACCGGCTCTATACCGGAAGTTGTCTGGCTCATTAGACTGGTAGTGCCTGTTGGAGCTATGGTGAGCAGTGCTATATTTCTGCGTCCGTTCTTTTCCATTTCGGCATACATCTCAGGATCAGCCTCCTTCAGACGGTTAATGAACGGATTGTTTCTTTCTCTCCCGGCATCGTAGATAGGAAATGCTCCTCTCTCTGTTGCCATCTCAGAAGAAGCACGATATGCTTCAACAGCAAGCGTCTTATGCACCTGAACCGAGAATTTTGTAGCTTCATCAGAACCGTACCGCAGGCCAAGTGCTGCAAGCATATCGCCTTCGGCAGTGATTCCGATACCGGTGCGTCGTCCTTCGCCGGTCTTATGACGTATATTTTTCCACAGGTTAAGCTCAACCTGCTTCAATTCAATATTCTCAGGGTCGTTGTCAATCTTTGCAATAATGGCATCAATCTTCTCCTGCTCAAGGTCGATAATGTCATCCATTATCCTCTGTGAAAGATGAACATGTTTTTTAAACAGGTCGAAGTCAAATGATGCCGAGGGAGTAAACGGCTCTCTGACGTAGCTGAAGAGGTTAATCGCAAGTAACCTGCAGCTGTCATAAGGACAGAGAGGTATCTCTCCGCAGGGATTTGTGGAAACGGTTTCATATCCCAGGTCGGCATAACAGTCAGGAACGCTTTCGCGCTTGATTGTATCCCAGAAGAGAACTCCCGGCTCTGCCGATTTCCATGCATTATGAACTATCTTGTTCCAGAGTTTCTTTGCATCGGTCTCCCTGACAAATTTAGGATTATCACCAGTGATAGGATATTGCTGTCTGAATGATGTCCCATTCATTACAGCATTCATAAACTCATCGGTTATCTTAACAGACACATTTGCACCGGTAACTTTGCCAGCCTCGAGCTTTGCATCAATAAAACTCTCAGAATCGGGGTGTTTTACTGATATTGAAAGCATAAGGGCTCCGCGACGGCCATCCTGTGCCACCTCACGTGTTGAGTTGGAATAGCGTTCCATGAATGGCACAACGCCGGTAGAAGTAAGTGCGCTGTTAAGAACTGGTGTTCCTTTAGGACGTATATGGGAAAGGTCGTGACCTACACCTCCGCGCCTTTTCATCAGTTGTACCTGCTCCTGGTCAATCTTCATAATCCCGCCATAGGAGTCTGAATCGCCCTTGTTGCCAATGACAAAACAGTTTGACAGTGAAGCGATCTGGTAATCGTTTCCGATGCCGGTCATAGGACCACCCTGTGGAATTATATACCTGAAGTTCTTAAATGCCTCGAAAATTACCTTCTCAGAAACAGGATTGGGATACTTCTGTTCGATTCTAAATATTTCAGAGGCGAGCCGATGATGCATATCATCCGGATCTTTTTCATAAAGATTTCCGTAAGAATCTTTGAGGGCGTACTTGCTGGTCCATACTTTTGCTGCAAGGTCGTCGCCGTTGAAGTATTCACGGGTTGCCTTTACAGCCTCATCAAAAGAATATATTTTCTTAGTAACGGGCTTAACAGCAGGAGCCTCCCTCTTTACCGTGCTTTGCTCTTCCTTTTTCATCTTCTTATCCTCATTTTCCAGGATATCTTGTTCGCTATGAGCAACAGAGGGCTCGTGGACAATTGATTCTCCCATAAAATTAACTCTGAAAAAATTCTACAATCTGAAAATTAGTGCTTTAAAATATCGCCGTATCAAACATTCGGGTAATGCTAAAATAGGAAAGCAAAAAGGAGTCGTCAAGTGTTAAGTTATACAGTTATCAACACTCTTTTCCACATTATGAACCGGGTCGTTAATATGCTGTCAATGTGTGTTATAGGGGCCGGGGGACTCTTAACTCCCAATTAATCAAACAACCAGAATGATTTTATAAAAAAGAAGGCTGCCTCGCTTTGAGGCAGCCCCTTTTATTATCTGTAATGCAACTTATGTTGTGTGTCACATTACTTATGGTATAAAGTTTCGTATTACTTCACCGCACTTACGTGGCTGTAATAAAAACCATTCATAAGTTCAATTGTGCCATTATAGGAACCCTTTGTTGCAATTAATGTTAGTGTATCTCCTACTTTCAGACCTTTGGCAGCTATCAAACCTTGTTTGGCTGTACCTGTTGCACCATAACCGGGAGAACAGCCATACACGTAGACTTCACTGGTGCCGTCGCTCAAATTAAGATTACCATATGTCGCATTTGCAATAGATGTAATTACACCGGTTACCATAAAATATGTATTGGCATCGTCAGGTTTAGCCAGCACATCTGTAACGGTTGCCGTTGTTACAGAAAAAAAGCTTTCCAGAACGGCACCATTTACTTGTGCAGTTCCATTATATGCACCGCGTGTTCCGACAATTGTAATAATGTCACCTACTTTCAGACCTTTTGTGGCAAAATCAACAATTTTATAAACATATACCTCACCGGAGTAATCTCTAATGTTTAATTTGCCGGTTGCAGCATCGGAAATGCTGGTAATAACACCTTTCAAACGATATTGTTGTGCAGTGCTGACTGCAGCCGCAAGAAACTCGGCAACAGATACATTTAAAATCGCTCCTTTTTGGGTAAGTTTTGTTTGTGCACTATAGTCTTTAGTCCCGTCAGTAGTGTGGAACGCGAGAGTAGTTACACGGTCTCCGCCTGCATTGGCAGCGGCATTGAACTTCACAACAGATTTAGTTCCAGCTGATTGGATAGATGAAATTGACAACCAGGAACTGGCATCTGAAGGAATTTCTACCGATACGCCTTGTCCTTTGCAGGTAAGGTATGCAATAAATTCACCACCTTCTGCCGGAAGCGTTGCGTTTTTTACCGAATCAACTTTCACAAGTGATTTATTAAGTTTGACAACTGTTACATTTACCAACTCCACCGTTGTTCCATAGGTAGTTTTTGGTCCCTGAACAGTTACTTCATCACCCACTTCAATTCCTAAACTTAAAAAGTTTTTCGTAGCGCCCTTCGCATCAAGAGTACCATAGATATAAACAGAACCTGTTGCATCCTTTAAATACCAGTTACCGTAAACTGTGTTGTCTATTGACGTACAAATCCCGGTTACCTGATAGGTCTTGCTGTCTGGTCCGGCAATTACCTCTGCACAGGTGGCAGATGAAATTACAGACAAGCCCTGGATGACGTTTATTCTCTGAGTTTCGCTTCCACATTTAATTAAAACCTCTGCAGAGCGACCATCGAGGGTTGATGCGGCTGTAAAAGTTAATTCAGACTCTCCGGCACTACCTGTTGTTGAAGAGATAGTCAACCATGTAACTGCATTTTTAGGAGTAGTTACCTTCTCTGCTGTCCAGCTATCATTAGCTTTTACGGTAATGGATGTAGAACCACCCGCTACCGGAATAGACACATACGACGACGATACCTGAATTCCATCAAGCAACGTCACAGAATCTTCTTTTTGACAGCTTACCATCAAGGCAACTGCCACAAAGAAGAATGGGAAAAAGTATTTTAATTTCATATTGCCATTACTTTTTATTAGTTGAACATATATTTTACACCGATTAAAGCGTACCAGCACTGACCCAATGTGTAGCTTGGTGTGAATGTTTTGGTATGACCATTGATTGAAGAGGGTGTGGAGAATGTAGCCACACCATCAGCGTCCACACCTGCATATTTGAGGATACGAGCTTCCGAACCGATTTCCGGATTCAGATATTTGGCGACGCCCCATTTAGAGTTAAACAAGTTCATCGCATTTTTGAGATCAAAGCTAAGTTGCAGTGTATGTGTGTCTTTGCCTGTCTTAACAACAAAATCGTGTTTGTAGCCAAAGTCAAAGCGATGAACCCACGGAGAGTAAACGCTATATGGCTCTGCATATTCCCCCTGGTGATTCTTCAAATACTTATTGGCATGAACATAGTCCATAAAGCGGGTTTTGTCGTCTTCCGAAACAAATCGGAATTGGTTGCTTTCCACTTCAGCATCGGTAGGAACATAGATTGCATCGTAGTTATAACCGTCACTGTTGATATCGTTAACCATCATGTATGAGTAGTTTGCTCCACCAAGCCATGTTTCATAGATAAGGCTATAGTGATTACCGCTGTTGTCGTGGGCAGTAAGCGAAGCCACCAAACGATCTGGTGTGTTATATTGGGAATTGTGTAATTTGATGTAGTTGGGGCCTTCCACTGTGGGCACGTATGTAAATGCAGATTCTGCAGCCGATCCTGGCATACCAGTCACATCTTTGGCAACCGTGTGTGCATAGGCAGCCATCAAACTGAGCCATTTTGCCGGTTTAGCGTTGATAGTAATGTTGCCTGACCAGCCATAACCGTCTTTTGTGTTTTCCAGCATAAAGGCTTTCGTGTTGGTACGATAACCTGCAGGATAAATCGGACGATTGTCAACACCGTTGAAACGGGCAAAACCACCAACATTTGGAATACTCCAGTCAGAAATAGAAACACCGTTGATTGTTTTGTTGTAAATTCCTTCTACCGTTACAGATAATGGAAAAGATGTTTTGAATGCATAATCAACAGCAATTGACATTTTCCATACTTGCGGCATTTTGAATTTAGGATCTACACCGTTAACAGCAGATGGAACTGTCCCTTCTTCGGGAGTAATCGTTGAAGGATATCCCAATGCTATTAACTTATCATAAAGTGCAGCAGTAGTAGCATTTCCGTTACCATCAGTTACAAGACCGCCGGCAAAATCATTCATTGTGAAACCCATCTTTGCAGCATTAGCAGCATTAATTTGTGCCTGATACTGTACCATTCCACTATTAGTAGGCATATTAGTAAAGAATACAAGCGGTAAATTACCTGAGAAAAGACCGGTCCCTCCACGAACTTTCAGGCTCTTATCGCCAAATGCATCCCACACAAAACCTATGCGAGGTGAAAGGATGATATTTGCTGAAGGCCATTCTCCTGTGTCGATATGACGACCATTGTAATCAAGGTCTTTGATAGCCTGGTTTGTCATCAAATCTTTATTATTGAAGAAAAGCCCATCGATACGAAGTCCGTACGAAAGTTTGAAATTATCTGCAACGTTCCAGTCATCTTGCGCGTAAACTCCAATTTTATTTGTTGTTATGCGAGCTGCCGGATTTTTCTCTCCGCCATAGCCATAAGTTAAGTCTACAATTTCAGGTGCTGCTCCGGTTAAGAAGTCTTCAAGACTGGAGTAGCGATAGTATCCTGTACCGTTACGCATATAAGCATTATCTGCCATTTTATATTCGTAAGCTATTCCACCTACAATTTTATGATTGCCTAAATAGCGTGTGAGTTCGTCTTTTATATTCCAAACGTTGTTGTGAACGCCATTGTTCCATGTAAAAAGTTCATATCCAAGAGACATGTAGGCTTGTCCATCTTTTAAAATATCGATGAAAGGAAATTCCTGTGAATCTGATCCGCGGACATCATCAAGTTTTGAGAATGTTGCCAGAAACTGGTTAGATAATTTATCAGACAGACGGCTGTTTAAGTCAAGAGAGTATGAATTAACAAGATTGTTCATAGAATACATCGAGTTTGCAAACGACATTGAGGCTTGTGACATTCTTGCCTCAGACATACGAGTGCCTCCGTCCATAGATGAAGCATTTGGAGAACTCCAGGAAAGGTTTTTTGTGTAGTTATAACGCAATGCCAGATGATGTTTGTCCGTGATATTCCAATCCAAACGCGCAAGAAATTTGTAGTTGTTTTCATCAGCAGGGAAACTTGTAAAAGATCCCGGATCATAACCATAGTTAGTTTTAACATAATCAGAAACTGCCTGAAGATCGCTTACTGTTGTGCGGGAAATATAATTATTGGCATCGGCGACACCATCCGTTGAAGCTCTCCAACGATTGACAACAGTTGGTGTTTTAGACCTTTCACCGTTCACAAATAAGAACAATTTGTTTTTGATAACAGGTCCACCAAAAGTAAAACCATAAGTTGTATTGCGGTCTTTGTCACGTGCGCCTGCGATTTGCTTATTATTAACAGCATCACCGCGCATGTTTTCATTTCTGTGATAAACATAGGCACTGCCTTTGAAGGTATTTGTACCGGATTTTGTAATAGCGTTTACACCACCACCTATAAAGTTAGTCTGACGAACATCATATGGAGCGATTACAACCTGCAATTCTTCGATTGATTCAATAGAAATTGGGTTGCCTCCACCGGGCAGAGCAGAACTCAAACCAAAGTTGTTGTTGAAATTCGCTCCATCCACTGTAAAGTTAGCCGTACGACCATCTGTGCCTGCAAAGCTCATTCCATTCCCTCCGTAAGGTGAAAGGCGGGTAACATCAATAATACTGCGGCTTACTGTAGGCATTGTAGCTATCTGGCTATTTGTGATATTCGTTACTGCGCCGGTTTGCGTGGTATTGAATTTTGATGTCGCGTAACCAATCACGGTAACCTCTGTCATCTCGGTCGTGGTTGGTTCCATGGTCGAGTTAAGGGTTGTATTTTCTCCGAGCGCCAGTGTAATCTCAGTGTAACTCTGGGTTTTGTAGCCGATGAAAGTTACATTGACCGTATAGGGGCCTCCGGGACGCATACCCTGGATTGAAAACAAACCCTGAGTATTGGCCACGGCACCATAAACGGTACCGGAAGGCACGTGTGTTGCAACTATCGTGGCACCCGGCAACGACTGGCCGTCAGCCTCCGTAATCTTGCCACTCAGAGACGATGTTGTCACCTGTGCAAAGGTGGTCGAAACAACCATCATTGCAAAGACCAGAAATAGTGTTAGTCTTTTGTAGTTTTTCTTCATGTTTTTAGGTTATTAGCGTTTCTCTTCTTTGGATTTTGAATTTATTGTTTGTTAGTGATTATCCTTTATTATTCAGCCTCTGTGTCAATCTTTAGTTTATTGGGGAATACAATTTACAACTCCTTGTGTTATCGGGATGTTTTTAAAAAACTCTACTTTTTAACAAGTTATAAACCATAAATTACTGCTGATTGTTAAGATTATTCGCAAACACTATATTGAAAACCTTTGCGGTGGCTCCTGTATTTTCAGCAATATAATTTTTTGCGGTTGCACATGCCATTGAGTATTTACTGTTATCGCTCTCAAGAGACTCCATGATTGAATAAAACTCATCATAATTGTTGAAGGTAAAAGCTCCTTCTCTCTCAATCATCTCTTTTGCTTCAAGGAAAATTGTGTGGTTAGGGCCGAAAAGTATCGGTATCCCCCAGCATGCGGGCTCAAGAATATTATGAATGCCTTTGCCGAATCC
>Ga0209099_1004586_pt1 | contig 10409 bp, 8 predicted proteins | sample AD_JPNHW2_MetaG_FD_184430 | JGI IMG/M metagenome (GOLD analysis project Ga0209099, IMG submission 184430) | Active sludge microbial communities of municipal wastewater-treating anaerobic digesters from Japan - AD_JPNHW2_MetaG (SPAdes) (version 2) | ecosystem: Engineered > Bioreactor > Anaerobic >...
CATTTTCTACAACTTATACTGCCTAGTACTGGTGGTGATCGGTATTTTGATCGTATTTCACCAGCTTGACGTTGTGCCCGTTCATGTTCTGAACTATTCCATTCTGCTGGCGCTCATTTATATCCTGAGTTTTTATGGACTAAAACAGCGGAGGTTGTTCGCAAAGGAGCCCTCCATTCCACCGGTTGATGAGCGCTACCGCAGTTCAGGCCTTGCTGCTGAAAAGAAGGAGACCATCAGGGCTTTGCTGACCAGTTATTTCAACAATGAGAAGCCATACCTCAACCCGGAGCTGAATATGCACATGCTTTCGGAGGCTTTGGGTGTGCCGAAACATCAGCTAACCGAAGTACTCAACAGTGAGATCGGGAAGAACTTTTTCCGTTTTGTGAATGAGTACCGTGTGGAAGCCGTGAAGAAAAAACTCATGAACAACAGGCGCAACTATAGTGTTGAAGCGATCGGTTATGAATGCGGATTCAACAGTAAATCAACATTTTATACCGTTTTCAGGCAGATCACCGGCATGACGCCGGCTGAGTTTGAGAGTTCGATAAAGGCTAATTAAAAAGGCCGATCTTCTCTAATTCATTTACGTCAAAAAGGCATGCATCGATTTGAGCCGGAGCCCAACTAACCAGAATACCGGAGCCTAAAACAGGTAGCCTACTCTGAAAGAAAATCCGTCTTCCAAAATAACACTCGCCATATCGCGTATATCTCTGATATATAAGCAATCAAGTGATATTGTTCCTGCTTGTCTAAAGATGAAGGCAACTCCACAACCAAGTATCGCAAAATAGTCGGTTTTTGCATATTCAGACATAGGATATTCCTGAGTATAAGATGGATTACCCAAATTTGATGACATCAATGTATAGTCCGATTTGAGATTTGAGCTAATCCTGATCCCGGTTGTAATAAATGGCTTGATCTCCTTTAGGGGTAACTCATAATTCAGAAAAAGAGTGTTGGCAAATCTGTATTTTGACATATGTACGTGCATAATTACCGGATTTCCCTTGAGGTACATGAGATTGTTGGTTTCAAATTTCACATAACCAAGCTCCGGAGAATAAAGCAGATTCATCCTTTCGTTGAGGAAAGGCAAATTTATTTTGAAATTTAAACCAATCAATGGATAGGCTGAAACATTAAAATCGCTTCCAATCAGATATGAATACTCTGGATGAGGTACACCATTTAATTTTGCCAAATCAATACTCATACCGGCTACGAGTCCTAGTTGCCATTTTAATGATGGAAGCTTTTTTTCAAAAACGATGCATTCTTTATCAGTACATACAGCTTCATGATATTCTTTGGCTATCCGAATCAATGATTTGTGATCAAGTGCAATATCATCAACTTCTCTGCTCACTTTCAGGCTTTTACTAAAAATATATTTAAGAACACCTTTGTATCTCTTAACATCACTTGCATAAATTTTTTCGTCAACAACCACTTTCTCTTCATTATCCTTAAGCAGAATCAACTGATTATTACCAGGATCAATAAAATAATTGTCGCCGGAAGGTGATAAATAATAATAAATATCAACAATGCCATCAATCAGGTATTCCAGAAACAGTTGTGTTTCAATACTGTCTTCGGTGAGTATTTTTTTTGATACATAATACTTTGAATCAATGAACCGGTAAGCTTTGATATCCTCAGGCGTGAATTTCTCTTCCTGATCATCTTTCGAAAGTTTAAAGACACATTTTCTCGCATTTGCCTGATTCCCTTTGTAATCAATCAGTCCGGTCAACGTATCTCCATTATTATAGATTATATATCCGGGCCTGAAATCCGACTGTGCAATCAAACTCCCCGAAAGAAATACAATGATTGTCAAACTGATAGAAAATTTTCTCATAATAAGCAGAAATACAAAACAACACATCAAATATCAATAAAAAAGAATATTCGGGCAACCATATCTCATTAAAACATCTGGTAAGCTGTCCGGATTTCCAAATTTCCAGAATCCGGACACCAACATCTGCTCCATCTTTTAAAATCCGGACTTCACCGCTCTCCTTAACAGTTATGTTTGCCGGGTGTTTAACCTGATTTTTCCTGCCATGAAGAAGCCGGCATCAGCGTTTATTATCATCTCGCTAATCTCCCTGAACGTCCGGGCACAGGGATTATTCGAAAGCTCCCAGGCCGACAGCGCCGCACCTGCCCCGGCAGCCAGCACCTTTAATCTCAACGGCTATGTAAGAGGCACAGCTTACGGCGGTTCCAAAACAACCGATTTCGCCAATCTTTCCGGTGAATTTGCCCTGAAAGCAAAGATTTCACGCGGAAGCACTTTTCTGTATGCAGATGCCCGCTTCCGCGAAGGCCTCTTTTTTGGTGAAAGAAAGGCGGAAACAGAACTCAAGGAAGCCTATGCAGGTTATACCGGTGAAAGGCTCTCGGTTTACCTGGGAAACCAGGTAGTAAGCTGGGGCCGTACCGACGGCTTTAATCCCACCAACAACATCACACCCAACGACTATTTCTACCTCACACCCGAACCCGACGACCAGAAACTCGGCAACTTTATGCTCAGGCCAAAGATCAGGCTGAACAACCAGGCGGAGCTCGAAGCCATACTGATACCGGTGTTCAAACCTTCCGTTTACCGCTACGACCTGTTCGACATGGGCGGGAGTTCAAGCTTCATGCAAACATTAATACCCAACGCAAAAGCCAGAAATGCTTCCATTGCGGCAAGGCTCAATTTTGAGCTGCCGGCAGCCGGGTTCTCAGTCTCCTATTTTCACGGCTACGACCCATTTTACGGTTTTAAGGCCGATACCATACTTTTTCAGCCCTCGCCTTATGTGATCTACAACCCGGCAGTGTATAAGAAAAACACCATCGGAGCTGATTTTGCCATACCGGTTTCACAATGGATCTTCAGGGGTGAAGCTACTGTAAATCTTACAAAAGACTACCTTGAAAACCAGCAGATACCGAACCCCGACCTTTCGTATGTACTTGGCATAGAGCGAACTATCTCGGGATTCACAACGATATTCCAGTATATAGGCAAGTTCACTTTCGACTTTCAACCCATCAGCGAACCCGTGCTCACCGATCCTTACAACCCGCTGGCGCAGATGCAATATGCCATTGAAAGGATCAATTACGAAACGGAACTCTTCAACCGCAAAATATTTTACCAGCAGGAAGAAACCAATCATGCCCTTTTTCTTTCAGTGAACAGACTGTTTGCCCACGATGTGCTCAACGCCGAAATCTCGGGTTATTACAACATTACTTCCAGGGAATACTTCATTCGCCCTACCGTCAAGTGGAATATTACCGATGCACTCACCGCAAACCTCGGCGCAAGCATCATGAAAGGCCCCGATATGTCAGTTTTTGAAAAAGCAGGTAAAGTGCTCAACGGAACTTTCCTCGGGCTAACGGCTTCATTTTGAATCTGGAATTAAGAGCCACTAAGTCACTGAGGTCACAAAGAGGCACTTAGGGAAACTGGAATTAAGGAATCAGGAAATAAGAAACTGGAAATAGGAAATAGGAAACAGGAAACAGGAAACACTGAGTCACTGAGGTCACAAAGAGGCACTTAGGGAAACTGGAATTAAGGAATCAGGAAATAAGAAACTGGAAATAGGAAATTGAAAATTGAAAATTGAAAATTGAAAATTGGAATCAATCAGGAATCAGAACTCTTCAAATACAATAAACAGTCACCCTGAGCACTGAGCAAGTCGAAGTGTCGAAGGGTCAAACTCTTACAAACTCCCCATGCCCAAAGACATATTATCCATCCGCTACCGCTGGTACTTTATCGCTGCCGCTGCAATCATCACGCTGCTGATGGCTGTGCCGTTGAAAGATTCAAAGATCAATACCGACCTCAACGCCTACCTGCCGGATGACATTCCGCAGAAAGTCAGCCTCGACACGCTGGAGAGCACCTTCGGAACCACCGATCCGATCATCATGTTTTTCGAAACCGACGATATACTGAAAGGAACGACACTCATGCGGATTGAATCACTCACTTCTTCACTGCAACAAGCTGAAGAGTTCAAGGATGTGGTTTCGCTTTTCACCACGAAAAACATCCGGTCAGAAGATGGTACCATGATCGTGGATCCTGTGGTGAAGCACATTCCTGAAAGTGAAGCAGAGCGTGAAGCACTGAGAAAGCAAATACGCGGTAATCCGCTGGCATACAAACTGGTAGTCTCCGACGATTTCAGATACTCTCTCATCATGTTCAACCCGAAACCGGGATATTCTGATGACGTACTCTTAAAAAAACTGGATAAACTGCTGAAAGAAAACCCCGGCTCTGAAAAGGTTTATTTCAACGGAATGCCTTACCTGCGCGACGAAATTCAGAAGAAAGCCATCCGTGACCTTACCCTGTTGATGCCGCTGGGCATTCTGATCATGATCGGGTTCCTGTACTTTTCATTCCGTGAAATAAAGGGAGTGCTTGTCCCGCTCTCGGTGGTGGTGATGGCTATAGTGCTGGCCATGGGGCTGATGCCGCTTTTGGGTTATGACCTGAGCATAATCGCGGTGCTTGTGCCCATACTCATGATAGCCATTGCCAACAATTACGGCGTTCACATTGTAACACGCTACCAGGAACTGAATGCGCGCTATGGCAACCGCAGCATGACCACCATGCTCAACGAAGCCATGTATTATCTCCGCAACCCTATACTGCTGACCGCTCTCACCACCATTGTGGGAATACTTGGCATGACCACCCATATCATGCTGCCGGCTAAGCAAATGGGCCTTGTGAGCGCTGCCGGCATCACTTTCGCCCTGCTGCTGAGCCTGTATTATGTACCTGCGATCATGTCGTTGCTCAGGAAAGGTAAGCCGCAAAAAAGCTTTCTGGTTCCCAGTCATACGCTCGTGGATAAGTTCCTGGTTTGGGCGGGAAACGTTACCACGCGAAATCCTAAAATGGTCATTGCGGTTTTCATGGGATTTTTCCTGCTGACAGGGGCAGGGATTTACCGGCTGCATGTGAGTTTCAACAATGAGAAGATCATGCCTGTTTCCCATCCCCTGCGGATTTCAACCAATATCGCGAACGAACATCTTGGCGGCACAAAAGTCATCTCGTTGCTCTTCGAAGGAGATATCAAGGACCCGGTGGTTCTTAACGAGATGGAACGATTTACCGGCGACTTGAAGAAACTTCCCCAGGTTGGCAGCGTAACCTCCATTGCCACGGTGATCAAAACTATCAGCCGAGCCATGAACGACGCTGGTGACCCTTTGTACGACCGTATTCCCGATACGCGCGACGCTGTGGCACAATACATTGAATTCTACAACCTTAGCGGTGATCCTGCTGATTTTGAACGGCTTGTGGACTTCGATTACACCAGGGCAAATATGAACGTACAATTCAAAGCCGATAACATTGAAGAGTTCAATAAGGTCGAAAACACGATCAACAGCCTGATGAGCGCTTCGAAATTCTGCAAACTCAAAGCAGGACATTGCCTGGTGGAGAAGCAGATGGCCCGGTCGCTGGTTAAGGGGCAGAACTACTCCCTCATTTTTGCTTTCGCGGCTATCATCCTGTTGCTCTGGTGGATATTCCGCTCGCTGAGAGCAGGCTTTATGGGCTCAATCCCGCTGGTTTTCAGCGTGGTGAGCACCTTCGGACTGATGGGTTGGCTTGGGCTGGAACTGGACATTGCCACATCACTTCTTTCGTCAGTAGCTATTGGTATCGGGGTGGATTATACCATTCACCTCTTCTGGCGGCTGAAGACTGAGCTTTCGGATGGTGTTGAGTATGCCGAAGCAGTGAGAAAAACGCTTAAAACCACCGGCCGGGGAATTGCCATCAATGCTTTCTCGGTCACCATAGGCTTTGCCGTACTTTTTGTTTCCGGACTAACCATTCTGAAAGCATTCGGGTTCCTCATCATTTTTTCACTTACGTTATGCCTTCTCTGCGCCCTGATGCTCATCCCGTCAATCTGTTTGCTGATAAAGCCTTCATTCCTTGAAAAATCACCCATTAAGAACTTCAATCATATCAATTGACTATGAAATTAAAAAACATTCTTCTTCCTGCACTGTCCATCCTGGCATTCACGGGCCTCAGGGCACAGGATGCCCGCACGATTGCCGACAAAGCTTCGGACGTGATCAACCCCGGCTCCATGGAAATGACTTCCACACTTAAAATTTATGATAACAAGGGCAATGTGCGTGTTCGCGAAGTGAGCAATGCCATGGCCAAGTTCAGCGGGACGACCAAAACGCTGTTCAAATTCCTTTCGCCGCCTGACGTAAAAGGCACAACGATTCTCATTTACGACTATGAAAACAAGGACGACGATATGTGGATATATATGCCTTCGCTGCGCAAAACACGGCGCATCGTAGCTACCGAAAAAGGGAAAAGCTTCATGGGATCGGAATTCAGCAATGCCGATATGAGCAAGCCAACCATGAGCGATTTCACTTATACGCTGAAAGGCAGCGAAACACTCGATGGCAGAGATTGCTGGAAACTGGAGTCGAGGTGCGCCGATGCTGGTGTGGAAGATGCCAATGGTTACAGCCGCAAGGTTGCATGGATTGAAAAAAGCACCGACCTCACCTGGAAAATTGAGTTTTACGATCATGCTGACAAACTGCTGAAAGTTGAAACGTTTGGCGATTACCGCAAACAAGCCGGTGGTAAGTATTTTGCCTTTAAACTCAACATGCAGAACGTTCAGAATGGCCGTAAGTCGGAGATTGTCATCAACAAATACCAGGCAGGGTCAGTACTGAAGGAATCGGCATTTTCGGCCACCACGCTCGGGCAATAACACCCATGAAAAATGTTCTCCCGGTTATAGCGTGCCTGGTTGTCTTTTCGTTTTCTGCATCGTTTGCACAAACCCTCACCATCAATATTGGGGGGATCACCTGTAGCATGAAACTTTTAACATGAAACTTTAAACTCATCTACACCCTCGCCTTCCAAGGCAAATCAGGCACGCCATTTATAAAGGCAATATATCGTGCCAGGACAAAAAGATAGTCGGAAAGCCGGTTGAGGTAGCGGATCACAATATCATCCACAACTGTTTCGGTGGCCAGGCGAATGCAAATCCTTTCGGCACGGCGGCATACAGTACGGCATACATGACTAAGTGAAACCAGCGGATACCCGCCCGGCAGCAGAAATGATGATAACGGCTGCAGCGATTCATTCATGCGGTCAATCTCTCTTTCAAGATGAAGAACATCTTCTTCAAAAAGCTGAGGCAGTTTTCGTGCAGTTTCTGTCCCCGGCTCAGTGGCAAGAATGGATTCGGCGGTAAACAGCCTGTCCTGGATTTCGAGCAGAACATCCCTCAGTTGTTCGTTAGTAAGCTGGTCACGAAGGTGGCCGATAAATGAATTTAACTCATCGAGTGTGCCATAAGCTTCGATACGGCTGTGATACTTCGGTACACGTTTTCCCCCGATAAGCGAAGTTTCGCCTTTGTCGCCGGTTTTGGTATATATCTTAAAATTATTCTCCATGAAAGACTTAATAATTCGCCGGAAGGCTATCAGGCCAGGACCTTGTTCTTGCGCGAGCTGTAGATGTTTGAATTGATATAGTCATCTGAAATCTGTCCGTCCATGAGCCTGATGATGCGGTGGGCATGACGTGCAATGTCTTCTTCATGGGTTACCAGGACAATCGTATTGCCTTCCTCATGAATTTGCTCAAGCAGACCCATAATTTCGTGGCTGGTCACCGAGTCAAGATTCCCGGTGGGCTCGTCGGCCAAAATGATACTGGGATGATTCACGAGAGCACGTGCAATGGCCACACGCTGCCGTTGCCCGCCCGAAAGCTCGTTGGGCTTATGATGGCCGCGGTCGGTAAGGCCGACATTTTCAATTACAACCTGTGCGCGCTCCAGCCGTTTTGCCTTGGTAATGCCTGCATAAATTTGCGGAAGCGCCACATTGTCGAGCGCCGTGAGCCTGGGAAGCAGATTAAAGGTCTGGAACACGAACCCAATCTCCTTGTTCCTGATCTCGGCCAGCTCAAGGTCATTGAGTTTGCTGACATCCTTCCCGTTGAGAAAATACTGGCCACCGGTTGGTGTATCCAGGCATCCAAGCAGGTTCATAAGGGTTGATTTTCCCGAGCCAGAAGGCCCCATCAGGGCAACAAACTCGTTTCTCCTGATCTCGAGCGACACCGAACGAAGCGCTTTAACCACTTCAGTACCAACTTTATAGTCGCGGGTAATATCTACAAGGCGAATAACTTCACCGTCCATAACTGACAAATTTTTACTTTTTACAAATATAGTCCGATTTTACGAACGAATACCGCTTTAATACGATTTCTGATTCTACAGTTCTGATTGATTTTTTTATCGTATTACGAAATGCTGCTTTGTAAGTCCTTCGCGGAAAAACAGCATTCCGAAACGGAATACGTCCACCGAAATCTTAACCTGCGCAAAGCTGCAAACTTCCTTCCAGGCCTTTTCCATGCCTGCTGACCAGTGGATATCGTCGATTACAACCACCGAATTTTCAGAAATTTTGCGCAGGATCATCTCAACATATTTTTTTGTCGGCTCGTATTCGTGATGTCCATCGATGTAAGCAAAATCAACTGTTCCGGTTCGCTTCAAGACTTCGGGAAGAATATCTTCAAAACGGCCTGTCAGCATTTCAATGTTCTGAAGGCCGAAATCAGCAAAATTTTCGCGGGCAACTTCGGAGGTTGTGCTGCAGCCTTCGATGGTGATAACTTTTGCCCGTGGCTCTGCTGTGGCAAGGTACAAGGTGCTTATACCCAGCGAAGTGCCAAGTTCCAGGATATTTGCTGGTTTAAACCTCGCAACCAGCCGGTGAAGCAATTCTCCCGATGCATGGTCAACCGAAGATCGGGCTCCAATCTGTCCAACTGTTTTTAAATGAAGCGTATATGGCCGGCTCCCTTTCCCCGAACCGAAATCGGTAACTTCAAGCAGGCGTTTGCTTTGGCACAGTTGCTTGCGCAATGCCCTTATTTTTAAACACTCAGTCGGCACATGACGATCTTCAAGTACTTCTGTCACAAGAGAATAAACAAAAGGAGAGTGAATTCCGTACTTGGTTTTTGCCGTGAGCAAATAATTGAGATATCTGAAAACCTGCCTGATTTTATGAACCATGGGAAGAATACTCCTGGAATTTTAGTCATTAAGTAAACAAACATTCATGCTGTTCGTTATTTTTGCCCCGAACAATTGCAGGATGAGTAAACAACAGTTTATCACAAAAATAGGCAACTATCTTTCGATGGTGAAATTTGCCCACACCATTTTTGCACTTCCATTTGCATTATTCGGATTTTTTATGGCTGTGGGCAGCCCCGATAACAATCTCAACTGGCTGCTGCTTTTCCTGGTGATACTGTGCATGTTTTTTGCCCGCAACGCTGCCATGAGTTTCAACCGCTGGGCCGACAGGGAGTTTGACAAGAAAAACCCACGGACCGCCATCCGTGAAATACCTGCTGAGATCATCAAGCCCGGTTCGGCACTCACCTTTTCGTTGCTCAACGGTTTACTCTTCATCTCGACCACCTGGTTTATCAATCACATGTGTTTTTATCTTTCGCCTGTGGCGCTGATGGTGATAATGGGTTACAGCCTCACAAAACGGTTCACTTACCTCTCACATTTCATTCTCGGACTCGGACTGGCTCTTGCACCTACCGGGGCTTTTCTTGCAGTAACTGGGCATTTCGACTGGCTGCCGGTGATACTTTCGGCTGCAGTGCTCTGCTGGGTTTCAGGATTTGATATTATCTACGCCTTGCAGGATGACGATTTCGACCGGGAAAACCAACTTCGGTCAATTCCGGTTCAGCTTGGCAGAAAAAGGGCCTTGATGCTATCCTCCGTACTTCATGTGATAACGGCTGCATTATTACTCCTGCTTGGATTGCAGGGCAATTTCGATATTTTCTACTGGATTGGGTATGCTGCTTTCTCAGGATTGCTGCTTTACCAGCACCTCATTGTTAAAGCCGATGACCTGCGCCGGGTGAATGTAGCTTTTTTTACCCTCAACGGGATTGCCAGCATTATTTATGCCTCATTCGGCATTGCCGGAATCATTTTCTGATTCTGCCGGTTTCCGTTCTGACAGTTTGAACCCTGAAAGAAAATCCAGCACCATTTTATCGAATTTTTCTTTGTCTTCTTTATGAAATTCATGTTCAATGAGCAGGTAATATAAAGGTAGCCCCTTTAATAATTCTTCCGTTTTGCTATTGCGTAACCGCATGGCATCCTTTTCGGTTGTAACGATAATCTTCTCCCGCGAATGATAATTGGTAAAGCGCTGTTTAATACCTGCAAGTTCCTGATGACTGAAGTCATGATGATCAGGAAAAG
>Ga0209099_1004587_pt1 | contig 10408 bp, 8 predicted proteins | sample AD_JPNHW2_MetaG_FD_184430 | JGI IMG/M metagenome (GOLD analysis project Ga0209099, IMG submission 184430) | Active sludge microbial communities of municipal wastewater-treating anaerobic digesters from Japan - AD_JPNHW2_MetaG (SPAdes) (version 2) | ecosystem: Engineered > Bioreactor > Anaerobic >...
AATATCTTATAACACAAAATAATGAAATACCCATGAATAAAAATCCAATAAAAGCAGATCTTCTTATCTCAAACAAAATACTGGATTCCTGAAAGGAAGAACTGTAAAATAAACTATTGGGCATTACCTTAAATAAATCAGAAAATTTGATTGTGTATAGCGAAATAACTCCTTGCCATAAATCATTAGGATCGAAAAAATTAGGAGACATTTTGGTTCGCAAATAAAATAAAATTAAAGGGGCAATTATTATTAAATATATGGCTGCACAACATGCAACAATAATAATTTTTTTGTATTTAATCTTTCTGAAATAGTTTAATGAATATATAAAAACGACAACAAAAATGATTGAGCCGTATGCAAAAGCATAAAGTGAAGTATAAATTTGCAAACCCATCAAAACAGATGAGATCAATAAAAACTTATTTTTTTGAGTCTCCTTATGCTTTAATAAGAAAAAGATTGCTAAAAACGTTAAAAAATAAAAAAAGACATGGATGTCGTCTATATTTATAAATACAAAATTTGAACATGTGAGAAAAAAACCGGCTATAATTGAAGCATGAAAATTTTTCGTAAAGTGGTATGATACCAAAAACATTCCCAGTCCGTTAAGTGCAAACAGAGTAACAACAAAAAAATACCAGCTATAAATATCGCTGCATCCGATCAATTTGAAAAACATAATTATTATCAAACACCCAAATGAGCTTTCACCATATTGAAATATATTTTCAACAGGAAACATAGACGTGGTAAAATGGGCTCCGGTAAAAATACAACCTAAATAATTGAACATGCTGTTGGATATCGTTACCGCCAGCAATCCATCACAATGAGCACCAATACTGTTATTTAAAGGAAATTGAAGAAATAATAGCAAATAAAACAATGCATAAATAATGAAAGCAAAAGCAGCAAGTTTTCTTAGCTTCATAATTGGCGCTTGATTTTAAAAACTTTTATTAAAGTAGTATTTTTAAGTCCGAGTTTGGCCCTTTAGTAATGCCACAAAGATAAATATTAATTCATAAAAAATCAATTAAACCCGGTCCTAACTATTGTATCTGAAATTATACTTTATAGATCAATCAAGGTCTTTTATGCTTCAAGTAATCTATTAGCAAATTCGCAAAACTTTTTTATAATGTACTTATTTTTCAATAATTTTGAACGCGTCGTAAAAAAAATTCATTTTAAATTTAAACTATAAGAAGATTTTATGACTTCTATAAAAAAAATTATTGACCAGAGAACTTTTACTGAAGAAGTTGAATCCACACTTAAGAAAATATACCTAAAGGATAAAATCACCTATCCAAATCTTCTTGGGAAAAACAAGGATTATGGGAAATTTCTGATTATTTCGACAGAAAGGAGTGGCTCTTCGTTTTTGACAACTTTATTACAATCACATCCTTCAATTGTTTGCTATACTGAGTTATTTTCAGTAGAACAATGCAGTTTTGGTTATCCTTTTTTCTTATCAGAAAATGATAAAACAATCCTATTGCTTAGAAATAAAAACAATATAAAATTTCTTAAAAAAATTGTATTTCGGGGATATTTCGATGATTTCAAAGCAGTTGGTTTTAAGGCTCATTATTATCAGTTAGCGAATCCTTTTTTTGAAAAAGCATTCAAATATTTAAAAAAACATAGTGAGATTCAAATTATTCATTTAATTCGAAGAAATTTTTTGCTGACACTTGTATCCAATGAATTAGCAAAAGAAACAAAGCAATATTTTAAACCAGACCCCATTATTGCTGAAAAAATTAATAACTCGGGATTATTAAACGAGCAGTTCTCTGGCTCAAAAAGGGAAAAAGATTCAGAGTTTTCCTGTATTTCTTTGGATTTTGAAAAAGTCAGGAATTATTTTGAGACAACTGAACGTTCAATTGAATTATATAAACATGATTTTCGCCAACATGATATTATTGAAATCTATTATGAGGATCTGGTGCAAAACTTACAAAATGAAACAAATAAGCTATTGAATTTTCTGGGTGTTGAAAACAAGCCGTTATCCAGTGTCCTTATTAAACAAAACACAAGAAACATCAAAGAAATACTGTTAAATTACGAGGATCTGAAAGAAAAGTTTGCTAATTCGAAATGGTCTGTTTTTTTTACTGATTAATTATTTGTTTTTATTACACCCTAATGGTACGCTAATATTTATAAATTAGGAGCAGCTATTAATAGCTCATTTTGTATTTTTGCAAAAAGATTATTTTGAAAAAATATATTTCCATAGCAGTCCTGTTTTTTCTTGCATCCTTTTCGTTTTCCCAAAATTCTGTTTCATATAAAGTAACAGGGCTGAAGAGCGAAAAGGCCTATTTATCTGCCATTTATGGCAGTTTGCAAACAATTGTTGATTCCTGCACGATATCAAAAGGTCTGATAGAATTTAAAAACACATCCGCCCTCCCTGTTGGTGTGTATCGTATTTCCTTTGAAGACAGCCTCTACACCGATATCATAATTAATAATGAAACAATAATAATGTCAAATAATGTGGCTGACCAGCTCGACAGCATCAAAATCATCAGCTCGCGTGAAAATAAAGTCTATTACGATTACTGGCGCATGTCAACCTATATTAACGATTCCGTTCAGATGATCACAAAAATTGGTAATGCCATTTACGAAGCGAACCACCATAAACTCACTCCCGACCTTGACAGCATGGCGCGGAAAGCATATAGGCTGACGGCAACACTCGACAGTTTTACCAGCCAGCTAATTAATGCAAATCCCGGGTTGTATGCAAGTAAATTACTAAAGGCATACATTACTCCTGACTGGACGGAGTATAAAAAAACGCCGGGAGCAAAAATTTATAAAAACAAATCTGGTTTTTTAAAAGAGCATTTTTTTGATAATATCGATTTTTCTGATTCCACTTTACTCAACTCTGAAGTTTTTTATGTTTTGTGCAACGATTATCTCACCAGATTTGTGGATCCCGAAACCGATTCAAATTATATTGCTGCTGTTGATTTTATTTTAAATAAAGCATTACCATACCAGCCTGTTTATAAATACATTCTTAATTTGTTTGTGAACACGTTCAGCGATACCGAATGGGAGGAAACGTTTATACATCTCATTGATAATTATGTATTAAAAAACACTTGTGGCCCCGGTGAACACGACAAAAAAATGTCGGAACGGGCAGCGGCATTAAAAAGGCTGAAACCAGGAAATAAGGCCCCGGAAATAATTTTAAATGATGTAAATGGTACTTCAAGAAACCTTTATGAAATAAATGCCAAGGTTATCCTAATAATGTTTTGGTCGTCGGAGTGTGAACATTGCGAAGAAGTGATACCGCAGATCATTCATATTTATTCTGTTTATAAACCTTTAGGGCTGGAAGTTTTTGCTGTTTCGGTTGACACAGATAGGAAATCCTGGACAAACGCGGTCAGTAAAAATGGATCTGATTGGATAAATGTTTCCGATCTAAAGGGCTTTCAAAGTCCGGTCATTGCTGCTTACAATGCATACAGCACACCGACTTTTTATTTGCTTGATGCAGAGAAAAAAATAATTTCACATCCTTATTCTCCCAAGCAAATGTCGGATGGCCTGCAAAATGCTTTCGGAAAATAATTTTTTAATTTTCGTTAAAATAATCTGCTATTTTCTCCATGATGATTGATGTGGCGCCGGCATTATTAACGACAAAATTGCGGCATATTTCCGAGCATTTTTTCCTGAAATTATCATCAATAGAGAGTTTTGAAACGATCTGTTCAAATCCTTCATAATTATTAACAGGAAAAGCGCCTTCAAGTTTAATCAAATCGATCGCTTCCTGAAATTTATGATAGTTTGGCCCAAAAACAACAGGGACACCGAAAGTTGCCGCTTCAAGGATATTATGAACGTTTTTACCAAAACCGCCGCCGATATAAGCAAAACGCGCATATTGATATAAATGCAATAAAATGCCAATACTGTCAATTATCAGAACATCTGCTGTTTTAATATTTTGTTCATTTGCCTCTGAAAATTTTAATGAAGTTGCTTTTAACATTTTCTGAAAAAAGCTGATGCGTTCCATATTTATTTCATGAGGTGCAATAATAAATTTAAATCTCCCTGTAAATTTATTGATAATGTGTACCATCATATCTTCGTCCGGTGGCCATGTGCTACCGGCAACCATTATATCTTTATTTCGGCAAAACAGTTCGATAAGCGGGAAAGCCTTTTTCTGTGATGAAACACTTAAAACTCTATCGAAACGTGTATCTCCTGAAACGGAACATTTTTTAAGACCGATACTAAGTAGTAGTTTTTTTGAATTTTCATCCTGCACAAAAATCCAGCTTATTTTTTTCAGCATTTTACGGAACCATCCGCCATACCATTTAAAAAAATGTTGTCCCGGTCGAAATTTTACAGAAAAAAAGAATATCGGAATATTTTTTTTATGCAGTACCTGAATATAGTTAAACCAGAATTCATATTTTATAAAAAAAGCCATAGCAGGGTTGACTATTTCAATGAATTTTCTGGCATTATGGCTCGTATCGGCTGGCAGATAACAAACATAGTCTGCCCCGGTATAATTTTTCCGGACTTCAAATCCCGAAGGAGAAAAAAATGTCAGTACTATTTTGTATTGCGGATAGTTGGAGCGAAATTCTTCAATTACCGGCCGGCCCTGCTCAAACTCGCCCAATGATGAGGCATGAAACCATATATATTTATGTTCCTGCTGAATTGCATTTTTTAAATGTTTTTGCCAGTCTTTCCGCCCGGAAACCCATTTTTTGGCTTTCTGGTTAACTAACGAAGCCGTTTTAATAAAGCCTGTATAGAGATGTATGGATAAATTATATAGAAGGAACATCCCTGCCTGTTTTAGTAATAATATCCCTTGGGAGCTCTTTTGTAAAGTGGGATCAGCCATCCGAAGCGGAACGAATAAAAGAAATCATATTTTTGTTCCTTATCGCGGCTCATAGTGTTAAAATTATATTCCCTGCGGAATTTAGTAAAGGCTTGTGTAAATTCAAATCCGGCATAAAAAGAAATAAGTCGTTTGTTTCCCATATACATGTAGCCGATAAATTCTGTGGCCGATATTCCATTGGCTAATTCGTCATAACCTTTTCTGTAGTCACCCCTGATCGATGGAATAGTATTGCCGGGATTATTAATCCTTATTTTGTGTTGCAAAAATCCGGGTTGTAATGAAATCATAATGCCACTGTTCGGATTAGACCCAAAAACGGGAAATATTTTTCCGGCTTTCAATCCAATTTGAAAACCCTGTTCACCAAAAAAAACATTACCATATTCTCCGGCCTGAGTAATAAGAAACCCATCAGATGTTGAAATGCTTGATAATATTGACATTTCATCTTTTACTTTGTTTCCAAAGAGATAATTATATTCAACGCCAAAAAGCCAGTTTTTTTTTGTTTTTATTTGAAAGCCTCCACCCACGGCTGAGTTGCTGCCAAATCGCGTTGCAATATTACCAGAGGTAAGCTGGTAGGCATACGTGGCATAAAACATAGTTGAAAATATGCACGAATCTTTTACGCTAACTTGCGTTTTTGCCTGAAGGCAATATACTATTAAAACCGATAAGAGGATCGTTTTTCTCATTTGTGTTTATGTCCGCAAAAATAACCAAAATAAATACTGAATAGATTAACAGACCTTAAATAATAATATTGCACTGTTCATTTTTTTTTTGATATTAGCTAAACTTTATCAGCCATATTAAATGTTTAATCCCTAAAAACCCTATCTTTGCACCCTTAAAATACAAAATCCTATTTAACACAATACAAACATGCGCAAACTAATGATGGTTGACCTAAAAAGTCAATATGAAGAAATCAAGCCGGAAATTGATGCAGCCATCCGCGAAGTTATTGATTCAACAGCATTTATAAATGGACCCGCCGTTAATAAATTCCAGCAAAACTTAGAAACTTATCTGGGTGTTAAACATGTAATCCCCTGCGCCAATGGCACAGATGCTTTGCAGGTTTCAATGATGGCTTTGGGTTTGAAACCCGGTGATGAGGTAATTACGACTTCTTTTACATTTATTGCAACAGCAGAAGTTATTGCATTATTAGGATTGACGCCGGTTTTAGTTGATATTGAACCCAACACCTTCAATATTGATCCGCAGGCAATAGAACGCGCCATAACACCCAAAACCAAGGCAATTGTGCCGGTACATCTTTTCGGTCAGTCGGCTGATATGGAAGCCATTATAAAGATTGCCGAAAAATATAATCTTCATGTTATTGAAGACAATTGCCAAGCTATAGGAGCTGATTATATTTTTACAGACGGAACTAAGAAAAAGACCGGAACCATAAGTATTGTGGGCTGTACTTCGTTTTTCCCATCGAAAAATCTTGGCTGTTACGGCGATGGTGGCGCGGTTTTTACAAATGATGATGCCCTGGCAACCAAATTACGCCAGATTGTAAATCACGGGATGACTGTCCGTTATTACCACGATATGATCGGAGTAAATTCACGTCTCGACAGTATTCAGGCCGCCGTTCTTGACATAAAACTCAAACGCCTTGATGAGTATGCACAAAAGCGCAATCAGGCCGCGGCTTATTATGATAAAGCATTCGAAAATGAACCCCATTTAAAAACACCCGTCCGTTTTAACAAATCAACCCATGTTTTTCATCAATACACGTTGGTTACCAATGGAATAGATCGTAATAAGCTTCAGGAATTTCTGACATCAAAAGGAGTTCCCGCCATGATTTATTATCCGGTTCCATTACACCTGCAAAAGGCTTATCTTGATCCCCGATACAAAGAAGGTGATTTTCCTGTAACTGAAATGTTATGCAAAACGGTAATTTCGCTTCCGATGCATACCGAACTGGATGAGGAACAATTAAATTATATAACCTCTTCCGTTCTTGAATTCTTTAAACAATAATTTTATATGAATAAAGATTTTTTTGCACACGAAACCGCTGTAATTGACGAGGGTTGCCAGATCGGGAAAGGCACGAAAATATGGCATTTCACGCATATCATGCCGGATTGCCGGATCGGCGAAAATTGCAATATCGGGCAAAATGTTGTCGTGTCGCCCGGAGTGATACTTGGAAAAAATGTAAAAATTCAAAATAATGTTTCACTCTATACTGGCGTAATTTGCGAGGATGATGTTTTTCTTGGACCTTCCATGGTCTTTACCAATATTGTGAATCCACGAAGCGCTGTTATACGCAAGGATCAATATGTAAAAACCATCGTAAAAAAAGGTGCTTCCATCGGGGCAAATGCAACAATTGTGTGCGGACATGATATCGGCGACTATGCTTTTATTGGGGCCGGAGCAGTCGTTACCAAGGAAGTTCCAGCTTTTGCTCTGGTTGTTGGCAATCCGGCAAAGCAAATAGGCTGGATAAGTGAATATGGCCATCGTCTTGACTTTGATGAAAAAGGAATTGCTGTTTGCCCTGAAAGCAAAGAAAAATATCAGTTTATCAATGGAAAGGTTTCGAAAATTATTTGAAATGAAAAAAATTGTTTTTGTTTTTTTTATAAGCCTTAGCATTTGTTTTACCAGTTGCAAAGAATCGAGCTGCGATGAATGTCTTAATCAAAAAAAATATTACTGTAACGCCTTATTCGAGTACAATTGTAACAGCGCTTTGCTAACTACTAACATTGACAACCTTATAAAGTCTTGCGGACAAGACGAAGCTAACAGCTATATATCAACAACTGCACATCTTTGCACTGTAGACTCATTAACATGCCCCGAGGGTTGTGACTAAAAAATGATTAAATCCATGTCAGAAAAAAATAAAATAAAATTTGCGGTCGTTGGTTGCGGACATATTGGAAAACGCCACGCCGAAATGATACAACGCAATCCGGAGGCGGAACTGGTAGCGCTTTGCGACATTAAGCAAAAAGAACTTCTTGGCATTGATAATTTTGATGTTCCTTTTTTCAGCAATATAGATCAAATGCTGGATTCTGATATTGAGTTTGATGTTGTAAACGTTTGCACTCCTAACGGATTACATGTTGAACATTCTTTCAAAGCGTTGAGTGCCGTGAAGCATGTTGTTTGTGAAAAACCTATGGGACTTACCAAAGAATCCGTTGAGCAAGTGATCCACAAATCGCTGCAGGTTTCACGGCATCTTTTCCTTGTGATGCAAAACCGGTATTCCCCTCCATCAGTATGGATAAAAGAAGTTGTGGAAAATAAGACGCTGGGAGATATCTATCATGTTCAGCTTAATTGCTATTGGAACCGTGATGATCGTTATTATAAAAAAGGAAACTGGAAAGGGACGGAAGACATGGATGGCGGAACACTTTTCACACAGTTTTCGCATTTTATTGATATTATGTACTGGCTTTTCGGGGATATTGCCGACATCCAGGGTGTGTTTACAGACAACAACCACAAAGACCTGACTGCTTTTGAAGATAGTGGAATTGTCAGTTTTAGATTTATCAGGGGAGGCATGGGTTGTATCAATTATTCCACCTCTGTTTGGGATACAAATCTCGAAAGCAGCCTGACCATCATAGGAAGCAAGGGCAGCATAAAAATCGGCGGACAATATATGAATGAGGTCGAATATTGCCATATTAAAGAATATGAAATGCCCAAACTTGATCCTGTTAATCCAGCAAATGACTATGGCTCATACAAGGGTTCGGCCGCTAATCACCATTATGTGATCGAAAATGTTGTAAATACGCTGAAAGGCAGAACAAGTATTTCAACAAATGCTCTTGAAGGGCTTAAGGTTGTTGATATTATTGAACGCATTTATGCTATCAGAGATAAAAAATTCAAAAAATAAAGTTATATCTTAATAAATTATCAAAAATGAACACTTACGAACAACTTCTGGCAAAACAAACAAAACTTTCTGTCATTGGCTTAGGCTATGTCGGCCTGCCTATTGCGCTGGAGTTTGCAAAAAAAATCAAGGTCATCGGTTTCGATATTAAAGAAGACCGCGTTGAAATGATGAAAAAAAATATCGACCCGAGTGAAGAACTTCCCACGTCTGCATTCGAAGGATGTGATATTCTTTTTACAGCTAAAACAGAAGACCTGAAAGACGCTACATTTCATATTGTTGCTGTGCCCACACCTATTGATAATCATAATTTGCCAGACCTGAAACCTTTGCTTGCCGCAACGCGTACTGTTGGTAAGGTCCTTAAAAAGGGAGATTATGTGGTTTACGAATCAACCGTTTATCCCGGCTGTACCGAAGAAGACTGCATTCCTATCCTGGAAGAAATGTCCGGATTGAAATTCGTAAAAGATTTTAAAGTCGGTTTTTCACCTGAAAGAATTAATCCTGGTGATAAAAACCATACTATTACTACGATTACTAAAGTTGTTTCCGGTTGTGATGACGAATCGCTTGATATTGTCGCAAAAGTTTATGAGCTTGTTGTAAAGGCAGGGGTTCACAAAGCTTCCTGTATCAAAGTTGCCGAATCGGCAAAGATCATTGAAAATACCCAGCGTGATGTAAACATTGCCCTGATGAATGAGCTTTCTATCATTTTCAACCGTATGGGCATCAACACTTTTGAAGTTCTGGAAGCCGCCGGCACAAAATGGAATTTCTTGAAATTCTATCCCGGCCTGGTCGGTGGGCATTGCATTGGTGTGGACCCGTATTATCTTACATTTAAAGCCAAAGAATTCAGATATCATGCTCAGATTATTAATTCCGGGCGTTTTGTTAATGATTCAATGGGTTTTTATATTGCCAAGCAAACTGTAAAAAAAATGATCGCTGCAGGGAAAAATGTTCTTAACTCAAGGGTGCTGGTCATGGGGGTTACCTTTAAAGAAAATGTAAGCGACATCCGAAATTCGCGTGTTGCCGATGTTATAAACGAATTAAAAACATACGGAGTTCTTGTTGACACTGTTGATCCTTTCGCCAGTGCAAAAGAAATTAAACATGAATATGGCTTCGAAATGTCAGAAAGCCCGAGTGGAAAATATGATGCTATTATCGTTGCTGTTTCCCATGATGAATATGCAGCACTAAAAGAAGATTATTTCAAATCGATGGCTGCTGATAAATGTATTCTCGTTGATATTAAAGGTATTTATCGCGGGAAAATTAAAGAAATGACTTACTGGAGTCTGTAATTTATGAAAATACTGGTTACCGGCGGTACCGGTTATATTGGAGCCCATACAGTTGTTGAACTGCAACAAAACGGTTACGATGTTGTTATTATTGACAACCTGTCAAACTCGTATCCGGAGGTAATTCAGTCCATTCAAAAAATCACCGGAATACTGCCTGCTTTTGAAAAAATCGAAATGTGCGATAAAGCGCAGTTGGGTGATTTTTTTAAAAGAAACCGG
>Ga0209099_1004588_pt1 | contig 10408 bp, 2 predicted proteins | sample AD_JPNHW2_MetaG_FD_184430 | JGI IMG/M metagenome (GOLD analysis project Ga0209099, IMG submission 184430) | Active sludge microbial communities of municipal wastewater-treating anaerobic digesters from Japan - AD_JPNHW2_MetaG (SPAdes) (version 2) | ecosystem: Engineered > Bioreactor > Anaerobic >...
ATTCTTCATGAGAAAGATGATGCCATTAAAAGGATTTTCAGGGCGGCGCCTGTAGGCATAGGCCTTGTGGAAAACCGGGTGATTTTTGAAGCGAACGAAACTTTATGTAAAATGACAGGCTATGCAAAAGAGGAAATTTTAAATCAAAGCACCAGGATCCTCTATCCGTCTGATGAACAGTATGAATATGCGGGAGAGGCCACATATCACCAGATAGCTGAGAAGGGTACCAGCACTGTTGAAACTGTGTGGCAGCGTAAAGACGGGAGCAATATTAACATAATCCTCAGTTCAACTCCTATCAACATTAATGATCATACCGGGGGTGTCACATTCACTGCTATTGATATAACAGACAGAAAACTGTTTGAAGATGGAATGAAGCAATACAACTGCGAGCTTGAAAGTGTCAATGAGGAGTTTCAAACGACACTTGAAGAACTTGAGGCTGCGAATGAAGAGCTTATCACAACTAATGCTTCATTGATAACGAGTGAGGAGCGCTACAAATCGATTGTGGAAAACACCCACGGAGGGATAGTGATCATTAATAATGAATCTGTCATTTCATTTGTTAATGAAGGATTGTGTGAGGTCAGTGGATATAATCCCGAAGAGATGATCGGACGTAAATTTTATGAATTTATTAATAAGGATGAGAGGGAAACTGTAACTGAAAAATATCTGTCCCGGCAGAACGGGGATGATGTATTATCCGTTTATGAACTGACTATTGTACAAAAGGATGGCAGCCGGAGGATATGTGAAGTGAGGATTTCACTCTATACGGATGCATTTAGAAGAGTTTTTACTGTAGTGCATCTGCTTGATATTACAGACCGGAAAGCGGCTGAAGATGTGCTACGAGAGAGCGAAGAGCGTTTCAGGAAAATGTTCTATGATCATAACGCTATAATGCTTCTCATTGACCCTGAGAGCGGAATGATTGTTGATGCTAATAATTCAGCCGTTGATTTTTATGGATACACCCGTGAAGAACTGGTTCATATGAAGATATCTGATATTAATATGCTCTCTCCTGAGCAGATTGAAAGGAATCTCCGGCTGGTTTTAGACCAGGAGAAGAACTCTTTTATTTATCAGCATAAGATTTCAAATGGCGAAATTCATTCAGTAGAAGTATTTTCAGCGGGAATTGAAATCAGAAATAAAAAAATGCTTTTCTCCATAATACATGATATTACTGAAAGAAAAAATCTCGAAGAAAAACTTCAGGAGAGTGAATCAATTTTCAGAAATCTCACCGAGTCATCTCCTGCGGCAATTATGATTCATCAGGGTAACCGTTGGGTATACACAAATCAGTCAGGTGAGGAAATCTCCGGCTATTCAAGGAATGAATTATATAAAATGAATTTCTGGGATGCCGTTGCGCCTGAATACAGATCCATTGTCAGGGAGAGAGCCGAAATGCGTCAGGCTTCGAAGAATTTCCCCCTTTCTTATGAATTTAAAATTATATCAAAGCAGGGTGCCGAGAAGTGGGTGTCTCTTAAAGGAGGATCAATACAGTACAAGGGGCAGCCCGCCGGAATTGTATCAGTGATGGAGATAACCGCCCGTAAAAAAGCGGAAGAGGAATTGTTTAAAACTATTCAGCAGCTTGAAGAATCGGTGCAGAGGGCCAATTCTCTCGCCCTTCAGGCCGAGTCTGCCAATATGGCAAAGAGCCAGTTCCTTGCGAACATGAGCCATGAGATAAGAACGCCGATAAATGGCGTAATCGGGATGCTGAGCCTTCTCCTTGACACCGATCTTGAACCTATGCAGAGAAAATATGCTGAAATCGCCGGATCAAGCAGCGATACCCTTTTAACTATTATTAATGAAATACTTGATCTGTCAAAGATAGAATCTGAAAAATTCCAGCTTGAGAGTTATGACTTCGATCTGAAAACTATTATTGACGGTGTCATTGAAATGCTTTCGCTTAAGGCCGGAAGAAAACGTATTAGTCTATCCGCAGAGATCAATGCGAATGTGCCTCTTCTGCTGAAAGGCGACTCGGGCCGTATAAGGCAGATCATTACCAATCTTACTCATAACGCTATTAAGTTCACCGAGCAGGGGTGTGTATCAATACATGTTTCTGTTGAGGATGAAACAGATTCCGATGCAATGCTTTTATTTAAAATTAAGGATACAGGCATAGGTATTCACGAGGATAAGATCAGGGAACTCTTTATGCCTTTTACGCAGGTAGACAGCGCGATGACACGGAGATACGGCGGTACTGGGCTCGGCCTGGCAATTTCAAAAAAACTTTCTGAACTCATGGGGGGGAGTATTGAGCTTGACAGCACGCCGGGTACCGGGTCGGTATTTTATTTTAGAGTGCCTGTAGAAAAACAGAAACATACTCCGAAAAGAAAAAGAAAAACCGAGCTCATCACTGAAGCAGATTTTAACCGTGAGTCAATAAGAATACTCCTTGTGGAGGATAATGAAACAAACCGTCACGTGGCATCGGCAATATTAAATAAGCTGGGATATAAATCAGATTATGCGGTAAACGGAATTGATTGTATCGAAGCTTTAAAAGTCAATGATTACCACCTGGTACTGATGGACTGCCAGATGCCTGAAATGGACGGATATGAGGCTGCAAAAAATATCAGGAACGGAAACTCCGGCGTGTTAAATCCTGATGTAACAATTATTGCCCTCACTGCTCATGCCATGGAGGGTGACAGGGAAAAATGCGTTGATGCCGGGATGAATGATTACCTGTCTAAACCTGTTAAACGCAAGGATATTGATGAAATGATAATGAAGTGGCTGGTGGATATTAAAACACCATGATTCCCGGATTATAATTATTAAGACATAAACTCTGAAGGGTTGCAGAAAAGGTTATATCGGCATAATTTAAGCTTATACATTTTTACGATAAAATTTGACTATTTGAGCAAATTCAGTTAAATTTCTCCTTTGGCGTATGCTTCTATATTTATTCCCGGAGTAATGAAATATGGAGTTCAGCAGGGGCAAGAAACTTCTTCTTGTGGAGGATGAGGCTATTATCGCAATGGTAACAGCCAGAATGCTCAAAAGAAACGGTTATGATGTTATTACTGTAAATAACGGCAGGAAGGCTGTTGAAACTTCTCTTGCTGATACTTCTATTGAACTCATACTTATGGATATAGATCTGGGCCCCGGTATAAACGGACCTGAAGCGGCGCGTCAGATTCTTCAGATTCAGAACCTCCCGATTGTTTTTCTTACTTCGCATTCCGAGCAGGCAGTAGTTGAAATGGTAAAAGAGATTACCCGCTACGGGTATGTGATAAAAAATTCAGGTGATTTCGTTCTTCTCTCTTCAATTGAGATGGCATTTGAGCTGTTCGCATCTCATGAAAGGCTGAAAGCTTCAGCGGATGTTCTTCGCGAGAGCGAGGAGAAGGTCAGAGCCAAGCTTGAGAGCATACTTTCTCCGGGAGGGGATATCGGAGAGCTTGAGCTTGCTGACGTTGTTGATGTTAAGATGCTTCAATCCATCATGGAAGATTTTAATTCCATGACTGAAGTCGGTATGGCGATAGCTGACCTTAAAGGAAACATACTTGTTGCTACCGGATGGCAGGATATCTGTACAAAATTTCACCGGATAAATCCCCAGTCATGCAGTAACTGCTTAGAGAGCGACACTGTTCTTTCCGGCGGTATCGACGCCGGAACTTATAAACTCTATAAATGTAAAAACAATATGCGGGATATGGCCACACCGATTGAGATTGGCGGTAAACATGTGGGCAATCTTTTTCTTGGGCAGTTTCTTTTCGATGATGATATTATAGATTATGAACTATTCCGTTCCCAGGCGCGACAGTACGGATTCGATGAGAAAGAGTATATCTCTGCACTGGAGCGCGTGCCCAGGTGGGGGCGGGATACCGTTTTTACTGCGATGACATTTTATATTAAACTCTTGAATATAATATCTAAATTGAGTTACAGCAATATCAAGCTCGCAAAAACATTGTCCGAGCGTGACCGTTACTCCGACCTTCACAAAGAGAGTGAGATACGTCTTAGTGATATTACTGATTATATGGTGGATCTCGTTGCGCGCATTGACAGGGATGGTTTTTTTACGTACGTTTCCCCGTCATACGAAAGAATTTTAGGATACAGGCCGGATGAGCTTATAGGGACATGGTCTGCGGATATCGCTCACCCGGCTAGCAGAGAAAAAAATATTAAAGATATCAGTGATATATGTACAGCGGGAGAAGGTTGTGCCGAGTTCAGGATGAGGCATAAGGATGGCATTTACCGCTGGTTTGAAGCGGCCGGCAGAAATATATATGATGAGAATGGTATTTATGTCGGGGCTGTGCTGGGAGCCAGGGATATTACTGAAAGGAAAATAGCAGAAAATAAATTAATTGAAAAAGATAAACAGTACAAAGAGCTTTTTGAAAGCATGATAGATGGTTTTGCCTTTCATAAAATTATCGTTGATGAGTGTGGAAATCCTGAAGATTATGTTTTTCTTGAAGTAAATCCCTCCTTCGAAAGATATACCGGTTTTAATGCAGCGGATATTATCGGGAAGAGGGTTTCAGAACTGATGCCTGATCTTGAGCCTTACTGGATTGAGACATACGGGCAGGTGGCATGTACAGGTGTACAGCTTTCTATAGAGAATTATTCACATGAGCTTAATAAATGGTTTAAAGTCACAGCGTATTCACCCGAAAGAGGTTATTTCGCGACAATATTTGAGGATATTACAGACCGTAAAAAAGCGGAAGAACTTTTAAAGGAGAAAGATGAACGGTATAAGCAGCTGTTTGAATCGGTAGTCGGATATGTGTACACGGTTTTCATTGAAAATAAAAATCCTGTTAAGACTGTACATGGCCCCGGATGTGAGGCTATAACAGGATATACTCCGGATGATTTTATTGATGATCCAGAGCTGTGGTATAAGATGATATATCCTGATGACAGGGGGCGGGTAATTTTATTCGCTTCGGATGTTATCAATAAAAATATTTTCAATCCGATAGAACACAGAATTATTCATAGCGATGGTTCTTTGGTATGGGTGCGTAACACTCCGGTTCCACATTATGATGACTATAATAATCTCATTGAATATGACAGTATCATTGCGGATATTACTGAAAGAAAAAAAGCCGAGATATCCATGAAAGAGAGTGAAGCGATGCTGCTGAACATTCTCAATTCTTCTCCGGATTATATCTATGTGAAAGATGCTGATCTTAAACTTGTTATTTGTAATGAAGCATATGCATCCGCGTTGAAAAAAAAGCGATATGAAATTACCGGTAAAACAGATATTGAAAACGGCTGGGATGAAGAATTTGTCAGGGGAAATATTCATAAAGGTATAAGAGGCAGTGAACTTGATGATCTTCAGGTTCTTTCCGGAGAGAAGATCACGTCAATGCATGAATATGCCAACTTGAATGGGCGGATTCATATTCTTGATACAGTAAAAATTCCTCTTTATAAAAACGGAAAGATAACATCAATACTCGGCATAAGCAGAGATGTAACTGAACATATTGCGGCTGATCGTGAAAGGAAAGCGGTTGTTGATATATTGCGTATTATTAATGTAAGTAATGACCTGCATGAATTAATGAAGACCGTTATTGTTTTTCTTAAGAGCTGGACTGGATGTGAGTGTGTAGGAATACGCCTGCGTAACGGAGATGACTATCCATATTTTGAAACAGAAGGATTTCCGGCAGAATTTATAAAATTTGAAAATACACTTTGCGCGTATGATTTAGCGGGGCAGCTTCTCAGGGATGAAATCGGCAACCCTGTCATTGAATGCATGTGCGGAAATGTTATATGCGGCAGGGTGGACCCGTCAAAATCATTTTTTACAGGGCATGGAAGTTTCTGGTCAAACTGTACAACCGATCTGCTTAAGTCCACTACAGATGCTGACAGGCAGGCGCACACAAGGAACAGATGCAATGGAATGGGTTATGAATCCGTCGCGCTGATTCCACTGAGAGCGGGTAATAAAACTTTCGGATTGATACAGCTTAATGATAAAAGAAAAGCAATGTATACAGAAGAACTTATAGCTTTACTCGAACGTCTTGGAGATAATATTGCTATTGCGCTTTCAGGTATGATTATAAGAAAAGAGCTCGAAGAAAGTGAAGAAAGATACCGTCTTATCGTTGATAAAAATCCCCAGGCGATATTTCTTGTAAGAAACGGAAAATTTATTTATGTAAATTCCGCTGCCGCTGAAAAAACAGGCTATAAATCACCCGATGATATTGTAGGTATGAAATTAGAAAAGATAATATATCATGAAGATATTGAAGATATAAAGAAAAGAACTAACAGCGTCATGGACGGAGAGAGCTATCCGAAAAAGGTTATAAGAATTCTGCAGGCGGATGGCACACTCCATTATACAGAATCCGCATCTTTTCCTGTTAACCTTCCCGATGGATCTGTGATGCTTATTATGGGACAGGATATAACCGAGCAGAGGAAACTGGAAAAAGAGATTAACCTGAATCTGGAAAAGTTCAGGACGGTGGCTGATTTCACCTATGACTGGGAGTTCTGGATCGGAGCTGACGGCAGAATGATTTACTGTTCACCTTCATGCGAAAGAATTACAGGTTATACAAATGATGAATTTATCAACGATCCCCAACTGCTTAACAAAATTGTTTTTCCGGAAGATCCGGGAGGTCCATGTATTAATGGAAGTGAAGTCAATGAATTACCGCAGACAAATGAAATTGAATTCAGGATTACACGGAAGGACGGGAATGTAATCTGGATAGGCCATGTATGCCGGGCCGTTTATGATAAGGCAGGTAATTTTACCGGAAGAAGAGGAAGCAACAGGGATATAACAGAGCAGAAACTCACACGGATGGAGAATGAAGCTGCCAGGGCCAGGCTTGACGACATGTGGAACATGGCGATGCATGCAGATGAGAGCCTGAAAATTATATGTGATCAGATAATCACAACCATAGTCCGCATAACGAAAAGCCGGTATGGTTTTTACGGATTTATTAATGAATATGAAACTGAAATGACTATATATTCCTGGTCAGGCGAAGCCATGAAAGACTGCACCATGGCACATAAGCCTCAGTTATATAAAATAGATGATTGCGGAGTATGGGCTGAAGCAGTGAGGAGAAGGAGCGATCTGATAATAAATGATTATAAATCTGATAATCCGGCGAAAAAAGGTTATCCTGCCGGGCATGTTGAGCTGGAAAATCTTATGGTGATTCCTGTCATTATTGACGGCAGGATAAAATCTGTAGCTGCAGTAGCCAACTCTGAAAAAGGTTATAGCGATAATGATAAAATTAATATTAAAATCTATATGACAAATATTGAGTCGGTCATCCAGAAGAAGCTGGCGGATGAAAAACTCCGTGAATCAGAGATGAAGCTGAAAGTGCTGATGAACTCAACGACAGATGCGGCATTTCTCATGACAACTGAAGGCATAGTGCTGGAGTCCAATACAACTCTTGCTGAAAGGTTCGGCTTAACTGTTGATCAGATAAAGGGGACGAATATTTACAGTTATTTACCTTCTGAAAATACAGTCCAATGGGTCAGCAAAATGGAAGAGGTGGTAAAGACTGGTGCCCCTGTAGTTTTTGAGTATGTCAGGGATGGTTTTTATATTGAAAGCCATGTATTTCCGATTAAAAATGATTTTGGTGAAGTAACAGGAGTTACAGTCTTCAGCAGGGATATAACCGAGAGGAAAGAATCTTTCGAAAAGATAAACTCTCTCCTTAAAGAGAAGGAGATGCTGCTTGGAGAGGTGCATCACAGAATAAAAAATAATATGAACACAATATCTGGGCTTCTTATGCTCCAGGCGGAATCAATAAGTGAACCTGCGGCAGTAAATGCACTTAACGACGCGCGGAGCCGTGTTCAGAGTATGATGATAATGTATGATAAACTTTACAGGTCGGAAGACTACCGTAAAATGTCAGTAAAGGAGTATCTTGAAAAGTTTATTGATGAGATTTTTTTGATCTTGGAAAATTCTAAGCAGGTTAAGATTGAAAAAGATATTGAAGATTTTGTGCTCGATACAAAGATTCTTTTCCCGATCGGGATCATTATAAATGAGCTTATTACCAATGCTTTTAAATATGCTTTTCCCGCCGGAAGAAAAGGAAAAATAATGATTTCTCTCGGCAGGTTAAATGATGTTATCAGTTTATCTGTCAAAGATGACGGAGTGGGAGTGCCGGATAAAGTGGCATCTTCGAATTCTGGAGGTTTCGGCTTGAATCTTGTTTCTGCTCTTACAGAGCAGATTGGCGGTGAAGTTAAAATCAGAAAAGATAACGGAACTACAGTGGAGATTTCTTTTTCTTTTTGAGATTGGCACTCCAGCGGACTCAGTCAAAGTAAATTACAGTTGTGGATCTTTGTATTCTTTTTTCCACATCATGGCGTCTCTGCTGAATGTGAGCGAATTCTTTAATTACTTCTCGGGATTTAATCCTTTTTAATAATACCTCGCCTGTATCAGTATGGTAGTAGATTCTTCTAGAGTCTACCCCTCCAAAATTATAATTAGTGATAGGGATTTTTTCAGTTAACAGAAAATCCACGACAAATTCGATGTTCCGCATCCCCATGCAGAATTCGGAAGAAATAGTGGATAGTATTGATGCTCCTCCGAAAACCTTTGCAGTGAGTTTGTACCTGTCTGCTCCAAGTTTCATCATCTGATTTATAAGAAGTTCCATGGCATTTATTCCGTATCTGGAATCGTTGCTTTCAATTCCCCTGGGGCAATCTCCCGGAAGGAGAATATGGTTCATTCCGCCGATTTTATTCCCCGCGTCATGAAGGCATACTGCCGCGCATGGGCCGAGAATTGTTGTAATAACTGCCGGTTTTTTGCTGGAATAGTAGTCCCCTATATGTATGTTTATCGAAGGTTTCATTTTTTCCCCGGGCAAAATAAACTTAATTTTTACCTGTAATCCAATAAATATATGAGGTAGTCATTGAGTCTACTTTATTTTAACATGAATTGAATTATTTAATCCGGTTAAATTGTTTTTTACCTGTAAATCAAAGTAAACTCCTCAAAAACCGGAGGAGGAGGGTTATTGCTTCATATATATATTAATTTACGGGATTGGGAATATGGCATGGCAACCGGTTTCAGATTCCTGGTTTTAATAATTTATTTGAAAATCCCCCAAAATCTATTATATTAAAAAATGTATAAAACCAATTTATAACCGGAACCTGATTTATGAATGATGGAAGTGATAAAACTATTCTCCTTGTTGAAGATGAGGCTATTATTTCAATAATTGCTGCTAAAGCTGTTAAGAAGTTCGGTTATAATGTGATCTCTGTAGATTCAGGAGAAAAAGCTGTTGAGATGGCTGTCTCGGATCTGAGTATAAATCTTATCCTTATGGATATTGATCTGGGTGATGGTATGGATGGAACAGAAGCAGCCCGGCAGATTCTTGCCGTCAGGAATATACCTATAGTTTTTCACACTTCACATTCTGAACGCGAGATGGTTGAGAGGGTAAAGGGCATCACACGTTACGGATACGTTATAAAAAGTTCAGGGGATTTTGTACTGAACTCCTCCATAGAAATGGCATTTGAACTTTTTGAAACTAACCGGAATCTCGAAAACACTTTCATTGCAATGAAGGAGAGCGAGGAGAAATATCGTGCGGCATTTATGACAAGCCCTGATGCTGTTAATATAAATGCCATGGACGGAAGATATGTTGATATAAATGAGGGTTTCACAAAATTAACAGGCTACACAAGGGATGATGTTATAGGACTACTCTCCTCAGAAATTAAAATCTGGGCAAGGCCGGAGGACAGGGTAAAGCTTATAAAAGGGCTGACTGAAACCGGATATGTTGAAAATCTTGAATCTTTATTCCAGTGTAAAGATGGTTCGGTGAAAACAGCCTTAATGTCGGCACGTGTGATAAAACTGAAAAATGAGCCTCATATACTTTCAATAACAAGAGATATCTCTGAAAGGAAAGATTATGAACATAATATAAAGGCCAAGAATGAAGAACTCGGCTCGCTTAACCAGGAGCTCGTTGCAGCTATGGAAGAACTGGAAGCGGTCAATGAGGAGTTTGAGGCTATGAATGAAGAACTGATAGTAACAAATCAGGATCTGCAGAATAAAGAGCAGGCTGTAAGAAATGAACAGTTCTTTACGAACAGCCTGTTAGACAGCCTTCCCGGCATCTTTTATCTCTATTCTTATCCTGAGCTTCGTCTGAAACGATGGAATAAGAATCATGAGACACTCCTCGGGTTTGATCCGGGTGAGATTAAAGACCGTTATATTCTTGAGTGGCATAAGCCTGAG
>Ga0209099_1004590_pt1 | contig 10402 bp, 11 predicted proteins | sample AD_JPNHW2_MetaG_FD_184430 | JGI IMG/M metagenome (GOLD analysis project Ga0209099, IMG submission 184430) | Active sludge microbial communities of municipal wastewater-treating anaerobic digesters from Japan - AD_JPNHW2_MetaG (SPAdes) (version 2) | ecosystem: Engineered > Bioreactor > Anaerobic...
ACCGGGAGGGGAGGCGGGAAGAGACGTGCATGCCTCGATCTTACCGGCTTGGGCCATAATGGATGCCCATCCCCGGAGGTTCCCATGGCACGCGTTCCCAGGGCGGCGGTCATCCTTGCAGGCTGCGGCCATGCGGACGGCGCGGAAGTCCGCGAAGCCGTGTTCACGCTGCTCGCCCTCGACCAGCACGGCGTGGCCTTCCAGTGCGTCGCGCCCGACGCCCCCCAGGCTCAGGTCGTCGACCACGCCACCGGCCAGGTGACGGCGGGAGCCTCGCGGAACATCCTGGAGGAGGCCGGGCGCATCGCCAGGGTCGGGCAGTGCCTGGACCTGGCCAGGGCGGATCCCGCGGACTACGACGCCCTCCTGCTGCCCGGCGGCTCGGGCCTGGCCAGGAACCTGTGCGATTTTGCCCTCGAGGGACCCGATGCCGCGGTGCGGCCCGACGTGGCCGCCTTCGTCGGGGCCTTCTTCGACTCCGGGAAGCCCGTGGGGGCCATCTGCATCGCCCCGGCCCTGGTGGCCCTGTGCCTGGCCCGGCAGGGGCGGAAGGCGCGCCTCACCCTGGGCGACGGCAAGGATGTCCGCGCGGCCATGGAGAAGCTGGGACACGAGTTCGCGAGCGTGCCCTCGGCCCGGGAGGTCGTCGTCGACGAGGCCCTGAAGCTCGTCACCACGCCGGCCTACATGTTCGGGGACGCGAGGCTGGACGACGTCTGGACCGGCATCGAACGCTGCGTCGACGAGGTCGTGCGCAGGATCTGAGAGGAGGCTTCCCATGCCCGTCCAGGCCGAATGGATCCGCTTCGGCGAACACGCCGGGTTCCTCGCCCGGCCCGCGCGGGCGGAGCTTCCCCTGCCGGCCGTGCTGGTGATCCAGGAGATCTTCGGTGTCGAGGCGCACATCGAGGATGTCGCGCGGCGCCTGGCCGCCGCAGGCTACGTGGCCCTGGCCCCGGATCTCTACGCCGAAGGCGGGGTCCGGCCCAAGGCCCTGGAGCGGGAGCGCATCGCGGAGCTGCTCGCCTCCATGGATGGCGCCGAGGCGCCGGCGCTTCCGGAGGAGGTCAGGGCCCGGGTCGAGGAGACCCGGGCGGCGGTCTTCTCGGCGCCGCGGAACCTTCCGCGCTTCATCCCGGTCCTGCGGGGCGCCGTCCGCCATCTGCGGCGGGAACGCCCGGAGACGCGCGGCCGGAAGCTCGCCTGCGTCGGGTTCTGCATGGGCGGCGCCCTCTCGGCCCTGCTGGCCTGCGAGGAGCCGGAGCTCTCCGGCGCCGCCGTCTTCTACGGCAGCGCCCCGCCCCCGAAGCTGGTCCCTCGCATCCCGTGCCCGGTCATCGGCTTCTACGGAGCCCTCGACGAGCGCATCAACGCCGGCCTGCCGGTTTTCGCCGAGGCCATGCGGAGGGCGGGGAAGTCCTTCGAGCCCCGCGTCTACGAAGGCGCCGCCCACGGCTTCTTCAACGACACGAGGCCCGTCTACGACGTCGGAGCCGCCCGGGATTCCTTCGCCAGGCTGCTGGACTTCCTTCTCCGGACGACCGCCGCGTGAGGGCCGACTGCCTGGTCATGGCCAAGCCCGCGGGGCCGCGCTGCAACCTGCGGTGCGCCTACTGCTACTACCTGCCCAAGGCGGGGATGTTCCCCTCCGAGCCCGCTCCCCGCATGTCCGACGCCCTTCTGGAGACCTACGTCCGGCAGCGGCTGGCGGCCTCCCCGGGGCCGGTCACCCACTTCGAGTGGCACGGGGGGGAGCCGACCTTGCTGGGCCTCCCGTTCTTCCAGCGCGTCGTGGAGCTGCAGCGGCGCCACCGGCCGGAGGACCGGAGGGTCACCAACGGCCTGCAGACGAACGGGCTGTTCCTGGACGAGGCCTGGGTCCGATTCCTGGCGCGGGAAGGCTTCTCCGTGGGGCTGAGCCTGGACGGACCCGCGGAGTGCCACGACGCTTTCCGCACGACCGCAGCCGGGGAGGGGACGCACGCGCGGGCGGTCCAGGCCTTCTCTCTGCTCCACCGCGCCGGCGTCCATTGCGACGTGCTGTGCGTCCTTCACGCGAGGAACGTGGGCGAGCCTCTGGAGGTCTACCGCTTCTTCAGGGACCTGGGCGTCACCTACCTCCAGTTCCTGCCCCTCGTCATGCCGGAAGGAGGCGGCGTCAGCGCGTCGACCCCCTCGCCTGAGGCGCTGGGAGCGTTCCTGTGCCGAGTCTTCGACGAGTGGGTCGTCCGCGACCTGGGCCGGATCGTCGTGCAGCTCTTCGACGAGGCCCTGCGTCAGCCCAGCCTGCTTCCCCACGCGCTCTGCATCTTCCGGGAGACCTGCGGCGAGGTCGCGGCCCTGGAACACGACGGCAGCCTCTACGCCTGCGACCACTTCGTCGATCCGGAGCACCGCCTGGGCAACATCCTGGAGCAGGACCTGGCTCGGCTCGTCTCCCTGCCTCTCCTGGAATCCTTCGGCGCCCGCAAGCGGGATGCGCTGCCGAGGCAGTGCCGGAAGTGCGATGTCCTCACCTGGTGCCGCGGGGGCTGCCCGAAGGACCGCATCGCCCGCACGGCCGGCGGGGAACCGGGCCTCAACTACCTCTGCCCGGCCTACCTCCGCTTCTTCCGCCACTGCCGGCCGGTCCTGGTCCGACTGGCCGCCCACCGGCGGGCCGGGCGGGCCCTCGGAACCTTCACGCCATAGGCCGGATGGCCGGGGGATTCACACCTCCTCCGGGGGGACGGCCCAGGCCCGGGTCATCCGCCTCAGAGCCGGTTGGGTGAGGCGGGTGGAGACGGCCAGGCGCTCCTCCTCCGGCAGCGCCTTGATCCACGGCGCGGCCTGGCCGAGGACCAGCCCGCTCTCGGGCAGGTCCAGGGTCCGGTCCATGGTCAGGAGCACCTGGCTGGCCACCGGCTGGACCTCGCGCCACTTGGAGTGGACGAGGGCATCCAGGTGGAAGGGCGACAGGGGCGGCTGGATCATGCCGACGAGATGCTCCCAGCCCAGGCGCGGGTGCTGCAGGAAGGAGAGGATCACGCCCGTGTTGTGGACCTTCCACACCAGGGGCCACAGGGGCTTCGGGGACTGGCAGGCCAGGCTCCGGCGCTCTCCGGTGCTCATGCCGCTCCAGGCGGTCTGGAGCCGTTCGGTCGCCAGGGCGCGGGCAAGGGGATGGGCGGCGGGATCCATGGCGATGGCGGCCAGCGGCTTCCAGGGAAGGCGCGCCAGCAGGTTCACGCGGAGGGCCTCGGGGGTCCGGCGGTGCTGGGCGATCCAGCGGAGCAGCAGGGGGCGCTTCCGGACCTCTTCGAGCTCGGCGGCGGCCTCCAGCCAGCCCGCGGGCGGAGTGGGATGCCGCAGCATCCGGAGGAACTGGGGCCAGGGAAGCTCGGGGGGGAGGGGCCATTCCATTTGCAGCCATTGTGCGCCGAATCGGGCACACTCGAAGAATGACTTCCGAGTTTTCCATCCTGGGACGGGGGCGGGTGGGAAGGGCCCTGGCGGCGGCCTGGGAAGGCTCCGCGACACTGCTTCCGCACGACGCGAGGCCGGAGGGGTGGGTTCTCCTCGCGGTTCCGGACCATGCCGTCGAGGCCCTTTCGGAGCGCTTCCCGGGCCGCTGCGCGCATCTCAGCGGCAGCCTCCACCTGCCGGGCGTGCCTTCCATCCACCCGCTCACCAGCTTCGATGGAGAAGTCCGGGACTGGCGGGAGACACCCCTCGCCGTCACGGGAGAGGTGCCCGGCTTCCTCCTCCGCGCCTTCGAATCCCTCGGGTTCCGCCCCTTCCTCCTCGACCCGGAGCGGAAGGCCCTCTACCACGCCTGCGCCGTGCTGACGTCGGGACACGCCGCGAGCCTGTGGCTGGGTGCCGCGCGCCTGCTCGCGGACGCGGGGGTGCAGCTTCCCGGAAGAGGCTTGATGCCCCTGGTGGAGGCCACGGCGAGGAACCTCGCCGCGAAGGGCGGGGCGGGCCGCACGGGGCCCTTCGCGCGGGGGGACGAGGCGACGATCGCGCGCGACGCGGCGGCCCTCCCGGAGGCCTGGCGCGAGGTCTTCCTCCGCCTGGGCCGCCTGGGACAGGAGGTCGACCCCCGCGGATGAGCCCCCAGGGGCCGCGCGCCGGGACAAGGCCATGGGTAGAGGCTATGCTGGAATCCTTCAGTCCCCATGGCACCCCCGGAGGCTTTTCCATGACCGCGAAGTCGGCGTCCAAACATCCTGCTCCCACCGCCGTCCAGGTGACCGTGCGGCCTCTGGATCTCCCCCTCCACGAAGTCGAGGTGGAACTCCGCCTGCCGGCGGGAGCGGTCGGGGAAGGCGCGGTGGCGGCCCTGCCCGTATGGACGCCGGGATCCTACCTGGTGCGCGACTATCCGCGCTTCCTGGACCGGGTGGTCCTGCGGGACGCCGACGGCAGGCCCCTGCCCGTGGAGAAGCTGGACAAGCAGCGCTGGCGCATCCCCGCCTCGAAGTCCGGCTGCACGCTGACCTACCGGCTCTACTGCAACGACCTGACGGTGCGGACCAACCACGTGGACAAGACCCATGCGCACCTGGTGGGCGCGGCCTCGTTCCTCTACCTGGAAGGCCGGCAGGAGCTCCCCTACGAGATCCGGTTCCAGGGCTGGCCCGAGGACTGGCGGACCGCCACGGGGCTTCCCTGCAGGCACGATGCTTTCCAGGCGAGGGACTACGACGAGCTGGTGGATTCCCCCTTCGAGCTGGGCACCTTCAGGCTGCACGAATGGACCTGCGGGGAAACCTGCTTCGAGTTCGCCGTGACCGGCGAGCACTGCGGGGACGAGAGCCGGATCGTCGAGGGCACCAAGCGCATCGTGGCGGTCTGCGACCGCATGTTCTCTGGCTTCCCGTTCCGGCGGTACGTCTTCCTGCTGAACTTCAGCGCGGGGGCGAGGGGAGGCCTGGAGCACCGGGATTCCACTTCCCTGCTGGCGGACTCCTTCTCCCTGGACAAGCCCGAAGGCTACTTCGACCTCTTCACCCTCATCGCCCACGAGTTCTTCCACGCCTGGAACGTGAAGCGCCTGCGCGCCTCGGAACTCGGGCCCTTCGACTATGCGAGGGAGAACACCACGAAGCTCCTGTGGTTCCACGAGGGGTTCACGAACTTCATGCAGTACGGGCTGGTGATGAAGTCCGGCACGGTGCCCTGGTCCTGGGTGTCGAAGAAGCTCGCGCAGACCTGGACCGACAACACCACCCGCCGCGGCCGCCTGGAACAGAGCCTGGAGGAGTCCAGCTTCGACGCGTGGATCCGCTACTACAAGCCCACGGAGTTCTCCACCAACAGCACCGTCAGCTACTACGAGAAGGGATCCCTGATCGCGTGGCTGCTCGACGCGAGGATCCGCCTGGCCTCCGAAGGCAAGCAGGGCGTCGACGACTTCTTCCGGCTGCTCTGGACCCGTTTCGGCGACGGTTCCATCACCGACGCGGACCTCCAGGACGCCTATCGTGTCCTCTGCGGGGAGGAGCCCGAGGCGTTCTGGCGGGACTACATCCGCGGCGTGAAGGAACTCGACGGAGGGGTCATCGAGCGGGCCTACGGCCTCCGCATGGCCGCCCTCGCGCCGTGGGAGGCCCTGCCTCCGGAGGCCCAGGACGATGTGGAGGCGCTCGACCGCGCCAGGGTCTTCACGGGACTGTCCTTCGCGGGGGAGGCCCCCGTCGTCGCCAACGTCGTGCCCGGTTCGCCGGCCGCCGAGGCAGGGCTGGCCTATACCCAGGAGATCCTCTCCGTGAACGGGTGGCGCACCTCGACCGCCTCTGAGGTCATCCGGCGCATCGGGGACCGGCGGGTCGGAGAGACCGTCGAGGTCCTCGCCACGGATCGGGGGAAGGTGAGGCGCTGCGTCCTGGTGCTCGCGGAGAATCCCCACAGGATCACCCGCATCGCGCCCGTGGTGAAGCCGACGCCCGCCCAGCGGGAGGCGTTCAAGGACTGGACGGGGCGATCCTTCCCCGCCGCGAAAGCCCTCCGTTGAATCCAGCCCTCCGCATCGAGGCGGTCATCCCCGCCCACAACGAGGCCGGCAACATCGGGTCGGTGGTGGAGGGCCTGAAGACGTTCGGCCTGCAGCGGATCCTCGTGGTGGACGACGCTTCGGAAGACGGCACCGGGGAACAGGCCCGGAAGGCCGGCGCGGAAGTCCTGAGCCTGGCGCCGGGCCAGGGAGGCGGCAAGGGCCAGGTCATGCGGGCGGGCATCGAGCATATCCGGAAGGACGAGTTCGACTACTACCTGTTCCTGGACGGCGACGGCCAGCACGTGCCCGAGGACCTCCAGAGGTTCCTCGACCGGCTGGCGCTGGAGCCGGGCCTCGACTTCCTCGTGGGCAGCCGGAAGCTGGAGGCCGCCCGGATCCCCGCCGGCCGCTGGCGGACCAACGCCCTGGGCACCTGGACCCTGGGGCGGATCGCGGGCGTGAAGTGGGAGGACAGCCAGAGCGGGTTCCGCATGGTGAAGAAGAAGATCCTGGACCGCATGGACATCCGGGGCCGGGGATTCACCTTCGAGATGGAGACCGCCATGAAGGCGGCGCACTCCCGGATCCGGTGGGCCCACGTGCCCATCCGGGCCATCTACCACGCCTCCGGCGGCGGCAGCCACTTCCGGGGGGCCCTGGACACGTGGCTCATCGCCTGGTTCTCCCTATGGTGCTGAAGGGCCTGAATCCCCTCGACTGGGACCTGGGGAACGTCCCTCCGGGGATCGCATGGGGAGGCGTGGACGAGGCCGGCAGGGGCGCCTGGGCGGGGCCCGTCGTGGCCGCCTGCGCGGTGGTGGATCCCCGGGCCGTCGAGCGCTGGAGCCATGTCCTGAGGGCTGCCCGGGACAGCAAGAAGCTGAGCCCCGAAAAGCGGGAATCCATCGCGGCCGAACTCCGGATGGTCCTGCCGGCCTGGGCGGTGGCGGAGGTGGACAACCTCGCCATCGATCGGGACAACATCCTGCAGGCGACCCTGGAGGCCATGCGGAGGGCCGTCGCCGGCGTGGACCTGAAGCCCCGGATCCTGTTCGTCGACGGGGACCGCGCCCCCCGCACGGGGCTGCCGGAGCGCCTGCTGGTGGACGGGGACGCCACCAGCTGCGCGGTCGCCGCGGCGAGCATCCTCGCCAAGACCCACCGGGACGCGCTGATGCGGAGGATGGACGACGAGCATCCCGGCTACGGCTTCGCGCGCCACAAGGGCTACGGCACCCGGGAGCACGCGAAGGCCCTGCAGGCCCTGGGCACCAGTTCGATCCACCGGCTGAGCTACGCGCCGGTGGCGCCCCTGCAGCGTTCCGACGAGTCGTCGCGGGACCGGCTGCGCGCCGGGCTGGCTTCCTGCGCGTCCGTCGCGCAGCTCCAGGACTGGGCCGAAAAGGAGCTTCGGCCCGCCTACGGCCAGCTCAGGCTCCAGTGGGTCGAGGAACTGCGCCGGATCTACGGGAACCGGCTGGCGGAGTTCGCCCTCGCGGATATGTGACATGCATCGAATGCCCTTTCGAATTGTTGAAATCATGAATGTTCTCTTTTCCCCGGGGCACCGTGGGACCCGGCGGTTCCGCTCCCGGTCCGGAGCGATGGAGTAGCATGAACCCAGTGGGTCTGATCGGAGTTCCCATGATGAGATGGATGCTTGGAATGCTGCTCGGGGTCTTCACGACGCTCCTGGCGCAGGTTCCGAACCAGGAAGTCGTCCTCTCCGCCTCGGCCGGCTCCCGGGTCGGCGTCGCGTTTCCCGCCCCCCAGGTCGCGGGGCTGGACGCGGGGCTCGTGAACCGCGAGCTGCGGGACGTGGTGGTGTCCGACCTGGACGACGCCGGTCCCTTCTCCGTGATCACGAAATCGCTGCCTGCCTCCACCGAACCCCCGGCCTATCCCGCCTGGGTCCAGACGGGCACGGACTGGCTGCTGGTCTGCCGGGTCTCCGCCCAGGCCGCCTCCGAGATGGAAGTCCTCCTGCGCGTGGTTGACGTGAAGTCCGGTAAGCCGATCTTCAACAAGAGATACACTGGGAAGGCGGCCGTCATGCGCCGGGTGGCCCATACGATCGCCGACGACCTGACCGCCCGGCTCACGGGCGAGAAGGGCGTCGCCACTTCCAGGATCGTGTTCGTGCGGCAACTGGCGCCGGGGGTGAAGGAAATCTTCCAGGTGGACCGGGACGGCGCGAACCTGCACCAGATCACCCACCACAGGAGCCTGTCCCTTTCGCCGACCATCGCGGCGGACGGCCGGATCGCCTACGTGACCTACAAGGGCGGGGCGCCCGAGATCTGGGGCCAGGTGAAGGCCGGGGGCCCGGACGTCAAGATCTACCCTCGAGGCGACAGCCCCGCGGGCCACTGCTTCGCGCCGGCCTGGTCGCCGGACGGCCGGCGGCTCGCCCTGGTCCAGGGGGACCGGCGGGGGAACAGCGACATCGTCGTGTTCGACCTGGGGTCGGGCAGGGTCAGGCGCCTCACCGACAGCAACTGCATCAACACGGAGCCCAGCTGGAACCCGGCCGGGACCCAGATCGCCTTCACCTCGGACCGGGAGGGATCGCCGCAGGTCTACCTGATGGAGGACGACGGCTCCAACGTCCGCAGGCTCACCCGGGAGGGCAACTACAACGCGAGCCCCGCCTGGAGCCCGAACGGCTCGATGATCGCCTACGTCTCCCGCTTCGAGGGGAAGTTCGATCTTTTCGTCTACAAGCTCGGCGAGGGGAAGTCCTACCAGATCACCACGGGCGTGGCCAGTTCGGAGTCGCCTTCCTGGTCCTCCGACGAGAGGCAGATCGTGTTCTCGAGCGGAAGCCTCGGCGGGATGAGGATCTACACCACGGACCTTTCGGGCAACACCGTCCGGAAGCTCACCGAATTCGCAGGCTGCCAGAGCCCGAAATGGACCGGGACCCGATAATGACGAACCATCAATGCCAAGCATCGCTATACTTTCTTTGTTGGAGGAACTAACATGCGTACCGTGCGTACCATCATCCCGTTTGCTGTTCTGCTGACGCTGGGAGTGGGAGTCGCCTGCAAGAAGCCGGCCCCGGCCCCTGCGCCCGAGCCCGAGGCTCCGAAGGTCCAGGCCCCCGCCCCGGCTGCGGCCGTCGACGACATGGCCGCCAAGCGCGCGGCCGAGGAAGCCGCCAAGCGCCAGGCCGAGGAAGCGGCGCGAAAGGCCGAGGAAGCCAAGCTGGCCGCCTATCGCAAGGCCGCCGCCGACGTCCTGCAGGACATCAACTTCGCTTACGACAAGTCCGACGTCCGCGAAGTGGACAAGCCCAAGCTCCAGGCCATCGCCGACTTCATGAAGGCCTATCCGCAGGCCAAGGTCCAGATCGAAGGCCACTGCGACGAGCGCGGGACCGTGGAATACAACCTGGCCCTGGGCGAGCGCAGGGCCCACACCGCCCAGGCCTACCTCGTCACCCTCGGCACCGGGGAGGCCCGCCTTCCGTTCATCAGCTACGGCAAGGAACGTCCGAAGGTCCAGGGCATGGACGAAGAGTCCTGGCTGATCAACCGCCGCTGCGAGTTCAAGCTCCAGTAGGCTGGACGGTCATGAACCCGGGAGCGGAGGAGCCTGTTCCTCCGCTCTTTCAATTTTCGATCACGACAGGAGGGAAGCCATGCAACTTCGACCCATGATCGCGTCCATCGCGCTGGCTTGCATGGCCTTCAGCGTCGGATGCACCTCGGAGGAACAGCTCCAGAAGGTGGAGCAGGAAGTGGGGGATCTGAAGCTGGAGGTCTTCAAGCTGAGACAGCAGGTGGAGGACGCCAACCGGCTGGCGGAAGCCGAGCGCAAGGCCGCCGGCGAGGCCAGGGTCCTGGACCGCAGGTTCCAGGCCGACCTGCAGGAAGTCCTGCGCCAGCTCCAGGAATCCACGCGGATCCTGAACAACCGGATCGGCAGCGCCGCCTCGACCCGCGCCGCCAAGCCCGGCACGCCCGAGGCTCCTCAGCCTGCGGCCGCGAGCGACGACGAGAAGGCCTTCAACGCCGCCGTGCTGGACTACAACCGGGGGAACTACGCCCTCGCCGCGGAGAGCCTCACGCTCTTCCTGAAGAGCCACGCCGACAGTCCGCGCCGTCCCGACGCGCTCTTCTTCCTGGGGCTCTCCTACTACAACCAGAAGTCCTACGACAAGGCGTCGCCGGTCTTCGACCAGATCATGAAGGACCACGCCTCCTCGAACCAGTTCCTGCCGGCCAAGCTGAAGCGCGCCCAGTGTTTCGTCAAGCAGGGGCTCAAGCCGGCGGCCGTGAAGGCCTTCAACGAGATCACCTCGGGATTCCCGGGAACGCCGGAGGCCAGGACCGCCCAGCAGGAGCTGGCGGATCTCGGGTTCTAGCGGGCGATGCGGCGGATCACGGCTCTCCGTCCATGATCCGCCGCGCCAGT
>Ga0209099_1004591_pt1 | contig 10402 bp, 10 predicted proteins | sample AD_JPNHW2_MetaG_FD_184430 | JGI IMG/M metagenome (GOLD analysis project Ga0209099, IMG submission 184430) | Active sludge microbial communities of municipal wastewater-treating anaerobic digesters from Japan - AD_JPNHW2_MetaG (SPAdes) (version 2) | ecosystem: Engineered > Bioreactor > Anaerobic...
AACCCGTTCCGAGAGCAGGTTAATGACAGTATCCATCTCGTCCAGGGTTCTTGTCATCTGGAGCAGTTCCACGTCTTTTGCCGCATATTGTTCCCGGACTGCCTGCTCTGAACCCGCGATACAAACTTTCTGGAGCAGCGAAAGGTATTCCGCACGGTCACGGCATATCCCGCAGGTAACTGCCATGTGCCAGTCTAGCGGGACAAAATTGTCCATGCTGGTCCGGATCTCCCGGACACGGGCGGCATATGCGGCGGCATCACCGGTAAACGGCATGCACCGGCTTCCGTCAATATCCCCAAACCAGCAGGACTGCATGATACAAACTAAGGGTTGCCCGGCTAAAAAAACAATGGCTCGCCCTGCATCCGCATCAGACCCACGCAATCCCGAAAGAGTACAGGATAACCGGCACCATGATCGCACCCATGCAGTAGACCCGTGATACATTCACGATATGAGGGACAAATCCGGTGATCGTGGCAAGGACGAGAATAAATATTCCAAAAGGTCCGGTGAGAACGATGCAAAGCCCCACGACAAAGACGATTACCGCCCGGTTGAGCATCCTGCTATTGATCCCATTGAGCCATTCTGCTGAATGGGAAAGCCATATGGTTATCACGTATGCGGCACATGCGGCGAGGACCCCGATTACCATCAGTTCGCTCATGGATGGCAGGGGCAGTTCCGCGAGCGCAACCATCACGCCATTTCGCATCCGGGAAAGCGCATAGAGCGCAGCTAGCCCGATGAATGCATTTGCCGTATTTGCCGCGCTTGTCGCCAGGATATATGCCCGGCGATCCTTTTCATAGCCGATGACCGATGCCAGCGCACCATTTGCCGTGGCAGTTGAAAGCCCGGGCAGCCAGCCGACTGCAATGCCGGCAATGGTGCCAAGGACTGAACATTTCACGACAGTCCCGTTCTCCACCCGGATGCCCCGGAACTGCTGAACCGGCAGCGTTCCCTGTGACGCGACCAGCAAAACGGAGATCCCGAAAAGCCCTGTAAGAAGGGGCATGAGCACGGCGCTCGTTCCCCCAAGTGTGTGCCAGCATAAAAAATCGTACCGCATCGCAAATACCCCGAGCAGACCGGAGACAGTAAAGATCGATAACGCCCATCCGGGCGATTCGCTCATGACAATCATGTACCCGATTACTGCGACGATCAGGATGCCGATGCCCCAGTCAAAGTATGGCTGGAGGGCAGGAAGAAAAATAAAACAGAGCACCGAAAGCGGGACGGCAATAATAATGGCACACGCACTCCCAAGTGCAGCAATCCGCACTGCCTCCTCGCCGTTTCCGTTCAGGCACATGGCATGTGCAGGGAGGACAGATAGTGACGTATCCGCATCAGGGATCCCAAGAAACGTTGACGGCACAGACTCGACAAATGTATGCGTGATCAAGGCGGCAAACATTGCGCCTGCAAGGGCAAGCGGCCCAATAATGGAAAGGAGCAACGCCTGGGCACCAAGCAGGACTCCTGCAAGCGTGTTTGCATGCACACCGGGTATAAGACCGCTCGCCGTGCCGAGGATTACCCCGAGCAGGACCCCGATCACGATCTCAAGCATACAAAAAAGTACAGGAGAATGAACATAAATCAACCGAAATGCATACTCTGATATCATACAGGGATGAGGAATCCTTAATGAAGATCGCGATCACCCGTCTGGCAGGAAAAGAAGCACGGGACGCGGCCCGGTGCGCTGCGTTCGGGCACGCATGTTACAGCGTCCACCCGCTCCGGTCCGAGATAAAAAATGAAGTTGTATCTGCATTTATCGGGGCTGTGGAACGGGAGGAATTTGACTGCATCTTTTTCACGAGCGCGCTTCCGGCAAAAATCCTTGCCCCGCACCTCAAAAAGACACCGAGAGTCATCGCGATTGGTCCTGAGACCGCGCGGGAGCTGGAAAGATGCAATATATCCTGCGAGACCCTGCCCGGTTTTTACTCGCGCGACTTTGTCCCGTATCTCGGGGACTGGATTAAAGGAAAAACAATCGGTCTTCCCCGCGCCGATGTGGAAAATGCACAACTTATCGGTGCAATTGCAAAGGCGGGTGGAATAGCACGGGAGTTCCGCTGTTACCAGCTTGCGCCAACAAAAGAGCCGCTTGATCTTGACGGGGCTGATGCGATACTTTTTACAAGCGCCATGTCGTATAAAACCGCAATCTGGACACCGCGCCCGGACCTCCTTGTTATGGCAATCGGGGATATTACGGCGCAGGCGATGATGTGCGGAGGAACGCTGCCCATAATTACCGGTGATGGTTCGCTTGAGGGGACACTTGCCGCATTAAACGAATACCGGGAAAAGATACGGATAGTACGATGACACTTCTTGAAACCCAGAAACTGGAACAATCTGCCACCCCACCGCTCTGGCATGGCGCGGGCATTATTGTAATCGACAAGCCCCGTGGGCCTTCGAGCCACCAGGTAGCCGCATGGGTGGGAAAGATGCTTGGCTGCCAGGTCGGCCACGCAGGCACGCTCGATCCGCAGGTATCGGGGGTTCTCCTTGTAATGCTCGGAAATGCCGTCCGGCTTGCGCCGCTGCTCTTAAAACACGACAAGGAATATGTCTGCCTGATGCGGTTGCACAAGGAAGTGGAACGTGAGCGGATTGATGAAGCAGCAAAAGAATTTACCGGCCGCATCTACCAGCGCCCGCCCCGGAGGAGCGCGGTGAAACGCCTGCTGCGTATTCGTGCTATCCAGCAGCTTGACATACTGAGCGTTGAGGGAAAACTGGTGCTCATGAAAGTCCGGTGCGATGCAGGGACTTACATCCGCTCGCTCTGCCACCACATGGGCCTCCGGCTGGGTGTCGGGGCGCACATGCAGGAACTGCGTCGTACCCGGTCCGGTGTATTTGACGAGCGCACCATGCATACGCTCCATGACCTGCAGGACGCCTGCGCTGCTGCACGGGAAGGTAACCGGGCGGCACTCGAATCGATGGTAGTCTCGGTTGATGCTGCGGTTCCCGATCTCCCGACTATCGTCGTGCGCGATACCGCTGTTGACGCGCTCTGTCATGGTGCGATCCTCGCCGGCGTGGGTGTGCTCCGCTGCGATGAGTTCAGAAAAGACCAGATTGTCGCTGTCCTTACGGATAAGAAAGAGTTTGTCGGTCTTGGTAAATCACTCGCCGCGTCGGCCGCATGGAAACCCGGAAAGACCGGACTTTTTGTTGCCATGACGACCGTATTTATGGCGCCGGGCACGTACCCGAAAGGCTGGAAGAAGGCGGCAAGGCCGGAAAAACCAGAAAAACCGTCCACATGAATGGATAGCATTAAAAAAATACCCGGCAAATACATGGGATACACTTTTTGCTGAGGTAGTCTAGCGGTAGGGCGCAGGCCTGGAAAGCCTGTGGTGCGAAAGTGCCTCGGGGGTTCAATTCCCCCCCTCAGCGTATCACTGTTTTTTTTTCTAATTCGTGCCCGCGTGAGGGTTTTTTTAATTGAAAGCCCTGCAGGACTCTCAGGTCCGGGCGGTATGAAGGGCTTCCCGTGCAAAGGCAATGTAATCCGGGACAATCTCGAAACCCAGAAAATGCCGGCCTTCCTGCTGCGCGACAACGGCAACCGTGCCCGAGCCAAGGAACGGGTCAACGATCAGGTCGCCGGGATTGCTTGAATACCGGATAATCTTCTGTACCAGTTCCTGGGGGAGCTTCGTCGGTGTCTTTTTCCTGCCTTTCCAGTACTCGCGGTTTATGACCCAGACATCCTCCGGGTAGTGGTCGAGCTTGTTGAAGGTGTATTTTTTCGGATTTTTCACCACAAAGAGGATGTGATAATGGCTGGTGACATACTTGTTTTTCGTGAACACCCCGAACTGGTATTTCCAGATGAGGTGGTTGATGGTCGTAAGCCCGGCTGCATCGATGCCTTCAAGGATATCGCGGAGCCGGTTCCAGCCGGAAAAAATGTACATGCTGCCCGTGGGTGAAAGCATACGGGCGGCCTGCGCGATCCACCGGCGCGTAAACTCGCCATATTCATCCGCCGGGATCTCCCGGTAGCCTTCGATCACGTTGCTGCCGGTCCGGTTGTAATTAAGCCTTTGAGCGGTAAAGTCGATGGCAAACGGCGGGTCCGTCACGATGAGATCGACTACACCCGCCGGGATCTTCTCCATGAGCGCAAGCGCATCCCCTTCATACAGGGTGTCCGGTTTAAATGCGCCAAGCGAACCCATCAGTCCGTCCTGCTGAACGCCCGGCCCATTTCGAAGGCTTTGGCATTGACCTCAACGGTCTTTTTGGGCACGAGTAATTTGACCGATGACAGCAGTGACTCAGCCTTTAAAGGAATCGACGAGGAAGCCGCCCCGAGGATCACTACGTTCTGGGAAAGACTGCTGCCCGCTTCTGCGGCAATCTTATCGGCATCAATCAGGCAGGGATTGAACCGGGCAAGCTGCGCGGCGATTTCATCTTCGGTCGGTACCGCACTTTTCTGCGTAAAGACTGAAGTGGGAAGGACCATGTGCCGGTTGACCACCATCTTCCCGCCGGTTTTAAGGAAGTGGGAATACCGGAGCGCTTCAAGCAGGTCAAAGGAGATCAGGAGATCTGCCGTACCGGGCACGATCAGCGGGCCATACTCCCCGTCAATCCTGATATGGGTCTCGACAGACCCGCCGCGCTGCGCCATCCCGTGAGTTTCGGCACCTTTCACGTGCCGGCCTTCAAGAAGACAGGCTTCCCCAAGGATATTGGATGCGAGGATGGTGCCCTGCCCGCCAATCCCGACGATCAGGATATCAAAACTCTTCGTCATCGCTTCGCCTCCGGGGCGATAGCCCCCACCGGACAGATCCGGGCACAGACCGCACACCCGCTGCACAGATCATTGATCCGGGCCTTCTCATCGATGAACTCTATCGCCGGGCACCCGAACCGCACGCAGGTGCCGCACCCGGTACAAATCTCCGGGTTTACTGCGTAACGGCCCCGCTTTACTCCCGCGCGGCGTGCCACGATCACGCACATCTGTTTTGCGATGATCACCTTGACACCCTTCCTTGCCTTTGCCACTTCAAGAACGCGGAGCATCCCGGTCATATCGTAGGGATCAACCGTCTCGACAAAAGTCACACCGCAGGCGCGGCAGATCGCATCGATAGAAACCGGGGGCGTCTCAACGCCGGTTGCCGTTAGCCCGGTATTCGGATTTGGCTGGTGGCCGGTCATTGCTGTAATGCGGTTGTCGAGAATAACCACGGTCATATTTGCACCGTTGTAGACTGCATTCATGAGCCCCTGGATCCCGGTGTGCAGGAATGTTGAGTCACCAATCGTACTGACAACGTCGCGAGGCTCACCGGAATGGGCGATCCCGCTCCCGACCGTGATCGAGGCACCCATGCAGATGGTCGTATCGACAACGCCAAGCTGGATCCCCAGCGTGTAGCACCCGATATCGCTCGGGTAGATTGCGGACTCCTTGAACACCTTCTTTATCGCGTAGAACGCGGCGCGGTGGTGGCAGCCGGCGCAGAGGATGGGCGGGCGCATCGGAAGATTCTGTACAGGTTCCATTGCGGCAAACGGATTTTTCTGCAGGAACCCGGCCTTTACCATGATGGCAGCGACAACAGCCGGGGATAACTCGCCTTCATAGGGTGCACATCCGTTGATCTTCCCAAAGACCGGCATACACCCGGCAACCTGCCGGACAGCCTCCTCAACCACCGGGGCGAGTTCCTCTATCACCAGGATTTTCTCGTGCTTTCTGGCAAACTCCCCAAGCCAGTCTTCATCAATCGGGTACGCCCCGATTTTCATGAACGAGACATCGGCGGGCAGGAGTTCCTGCACATAGGATGCGCCGATCCCGCTCGCGATAATGGCGGTCTTTCCCTTGATAGTGCAATGGTTGAGCCCCCGTTCCACGAGACGCTTTTTGAGCGCGGGCTGCTTCTCGTTGAGTTTTTTGTGCAGGAGCCGGGTGTGGGCGGGGATAACGACGTATTGCCGGGGGTCCTTGTGGAATTCTCCTTTCCGGGTACTGGGAACGACAGCCCCCAGTTCCACATCGCCTTTCGAGTGGCAGATCCGGGTCGTGGGGCGGAACAGCACCGGCAGCCTGAACTCCTCGGAGATTTCAAATGCGGCACGGACCATGTCGTGTGCTTCCTGCACGCCCGCAGGATCAAGGCAGGGAAGCCGAGCAAAGTGCGCGTAGCACCGGGTGTCCTGTTCGTTCTGGGAACTGTGCGCGAACGGGTCGTCCGCGCTCATGATGACAAGCCCCCCGGTCACTCCGGTATATGCGCTCGTCATGAGCGGGTCTGCTGCGACGTTGAGGCCGACATGCTTCATGGTGCAGATTGCGCGTATCCCGCACCATGCCGCTGCGAGGGCATTTTCAAGCGCGACCTTCTCGTTCACTGACCATTCCACATAGTACGTGGGGTCTTTTGGCACACGGAGCACATCGATGACTTCCGATGAAGGCGTGCCGGGGTATCCGCTGACAAAATCGATACCTGATTCAAGGCATGCGTGGGCGATGGCTTCATTTCCGAGGAGATAGTGACGTTGCATGATCCCAGTCCGAACGATAGTTATGTTAATTTTTAACTCAAGAGCCCTATAGTATTATCCTGTGTGTCCGGTCTACCCGACCATTCACAACCTATAAAAACTCAGATGGGTTAAGTATTAAGGTAAATTTCAGGCAAGCCTTTTGGGCCCGTAGCATAGCCCGGTGGTGCGCCCGGCTGATAACCGGGAGGTCATGCGTTCGAATCGCATCGGGCCCATTTCCCACGTTTTGATATAGTTTTTAATCCTACCGGTGAACATGGAGAAAATTCATAAACTTCTTCTCGCCGCTGGCGCCCTTATCTGCATCCTCCTCTTCTGGATCAATATTTATCTCGGTGCGACGGGGGTTATCGTCCTAGTTGCTCTTGCTATGTCGGTCTTCATCATGGAAGATTCACGAGTCCTCCCGGAGATTACGGCAAAGCTGGGGGACGATGCAAAAAAAGTCGTAGTTGAGAACTCAGGAAATGCACTGGCATACAGGATCCACGTTGCTCTCATTCCTCTCGATATTGAATTCGATCTGCCCGAGCTTGCATCAGATGCCCGGTACGAGTATCCACTCACACGCATGGTCGACGAGGCAAAAGCAGTTGTCACGTTCAATGATGCAAAAGGAGTACAGACCAGTCGCACGTTTACCCTGTCAGCGCTGGGCAAGGGTGATGACGATCTCTTAAGGCCGATGTTCCCGCTGTTCAAGTGGAAGTGAAAAAAAGCGTTTATCAGTCTTTGCGCGGCGCGGCAAAGATATACCCGATCACTTTTTCAAGCGCGGCAATAAGGTCAGTTTCCGCTTTCAGGTAATCGTGCATTGCCTGGTACAGCATGAACATAATGTCATACCCGTACTGGTCTATCGCGGACTTCGGATCAATGGGATTGAGATACGAATCGGTGATAAACCCGTCGGAGCTGTACATCAGTTCGTAGAACTTTCCCTTTTCAGAGAGAACACAGAACTGGTCGGTGATCTTTTTTGAAGGGTCATCGGGGCGAAATGCGGCAGGGTCGGTTTTCCCGAGGATGATCATCTTCTCCGTGTAGTAATTGGCATCGTAGATCTCGTTTTTCGTATCCTGCTTGCCGATCTTAAGCAGGTTGAGGCCGACGGATTTGACCACCGGTACTGCCATGGTGGCCATGCGCGAAAGGAGCTGCCCGTCATGGGTTCTTACCTTTTCGGACAACGTGGCGTCCGTCTTTTTCATATCCTCGATCTTCTGCATGATCTTCTCAAAACCAGCCTCAATCTCGTCCATTTGGTATCACCCTGCTCCGCCTTCCTGGCAAAAACAAGAATAGTTTATATTCTGGATATAAAATCACTCGTCTTTTGCGGCTGAAATTATTAATCGCGACTCATACAACAAGATCGCCCATAAAAAAATACTTCCGGTCTTTTTTGAGGATGACCTCTGCATCAGCCCCGATGGGAAGGTCCTGCCCGATAACTACCCCCGTGTAGGTAGCAGTCCGGGCCATCACCGATCCCGGGCGAAGCTTCTCGGTTACAACACAGGAGACCGTGGTTCCCATGAGAGGGCGGTTGGTCACAGAATACTGCTCTTCCGCGTACGCGTTCAGGAGCCGGGACCGGTCTTTTTTTACCGAGTCAGGAAAGTCTTTTTCCGCAAACGGGCCGGTGAACGGGCGTTGTGAATACCGGGTGACATTGACTTTTGCAGGTTTTGTCCGCCCGATAAGTGTAAGGGACCGGGAAAAATCCTCTTCTGTTTCCCCGGGAAAACCGACGATGAAATCTGTGGCGATGCTGATGTCAGGATACCGCCTGCGGAGAGCGGAAACGATCTCCTCAAACACCTTTACCGTATATCCCCGTCCCATCTGTTCGAGAATACGGTCAGAACCTGACTGGACCGGCAGGTGCATGAACCTGAAGATCCGATCGCTGGCATATGCATCCACCAGATCGTCAATAATGGGAAGGACTGTCGCCGGGTTCATCATCCCTACGCGGATGCGGTAGTTTCCCGGAATATCACATAGGGCGGTAAGGAGGGCGGGCAGATCGGTTTCCCTGTCTCTCCCATAGGCACTGACATCCTGGGCAGTCAGCTGGATCTCGTACGCACCCGCACCGATAAACAACCGGACTTTTTCCCGGATCTCCTGTTCGGGAAAACTTGCAAGCGGCCCCCGGGCCCTGCGCGTGATACAGTACGTGCATCGCCCGAGACAGCCCTGCGCGATCTGGACGATCCCGGTACCTCCGGGGGCAACCGTTTTTATGCGAAGATATGCTTCACGTATCGTATCCGGGGAGATAATGACGGGAGAACAAACCGAGAGGATCGCTTCGCGCTGGACAAGCGGCATGCAGCCGGTGACAAAAAGCGGTTTTTCCTGAAATGCTGCAAGGCGCCGGAGCATCCGGCGTTCTGTCGGCCCGACTACTGTACACGTATTGATGATGACAGCGTCCGCATCGTCAGGAGATTCCACTCTTGTGCTGCCGTAATGTTTGAGCACCTCCACAAGGTTTGCCGTATCCCCGAAGTTGTAACTGCACCCGTACGTCTCGACATAGACCCGTTTTTGTGCGAGCGCGGCAAATACATCCTTTTTGTCCCCGGAGGGATCTACGGATTGGTTCTCTTCCATGTACTTATTCTCATCGTTTGGAGACAGAGCAGTTAAAGATCATTTTTCTGTATCATCTCTGCTTTTCGCGTACCGGTGCTTCCTTTGGGATAACCATTAATCCCTGATACCCATAACCTGTTTACCATGTTACGTATCGGGCTGCTGGGCTGCGGCAATATAGGGCATATCATTGCGCAGCACAGAGAGGGGTTTGTGATCTCAGCAGTCTATGATAAAGTTCCCGAACGGGCCTCGGAGATCGCCGGTATCTGCCACGGAAATGCATACGGGGATTTTTCGGCATTCCTTGATGCGGATATTGATCTCATTGTCGAAGCGGCATCGGTCAGTGCGGCGCGGGCGCATGCCAGAGAAGTCCTCCTGCACAAAAAAAATCTCGTGATCATGAGTGTTGGTGCGCTCACCGACCTGGCGTTCAAGGACGATCTCGTGGCTGTCGCACGACAAACCGGTACGAAGATCTACATCCCGAGCGGGGCAATTTTCGGCCTTGATAACCTGAAGATCGGGCAGATATCTCCGATAACAAAACTGCTCCTGAAAACCACAAAAAGCCCACAGTCGCTGGGCCTTACTGCGACGAGCCGACAGCGTATCTTCTCCGGGAAAGCTCACGATTGCATCAAATCATATCCCAAGAACGTAAACGTCTCGGTCGCCATGGGCCTTGCCGCAGGGCAGGATGCCGATGTGGAACTCTGGGTAGACCCTGCGGCGGATAAAAATGTCCACGAACTTTTTATCGAGGGAAGTTTCGGCGAGACCTATATCAAAGTGACAAACGTCCCCAGTCCAGACAACCCGGCGACAAGTTACCTCGCGGCACTTTCCATCCTCTCGCTGTTGAAAAATCTCGACAGCCCGCTTGTGGTCGGGACATGATGATCGCGGTGGGATAATCCACAATGGTACCGCTGGAATACCTGCTAAAATTCATCGGGGAAGATGCGCCGGCCGGGGATATCACCAGTGAAGCAGTTATACCGGATATTACCTGCCGTGCCGTGATCCGGGCCGAGCAGGACGGAGTTGCCGCCGGCCTTGAGGAGGCGGCAGCCCTTTTTTCCCATTTCGGAGTTGACGTGCAGCAGGATACTCATGATGGTGAGACCGCGAAGAACGGGAAGGTCCTCCTCTCCCTCTTTGGGGATGCAAAGAAGATCCTGCTCGTGGAACGCACCGC
>Ga0209099_1004592_pt1 | contig 10400 bp, 13 predicted proteins | sample AD_JPNHW2_MetaG_FD_184430 | JGI IMG/M metagenome (GOLD analysis project Ga0209099, IMG submission 184430) | Active sludge microbial communities of municipal wastewater-treating anaerobic digesters from Japan - AD_JPNHW2_MetaG (SPAdes) (version 2) | ecosystem: Engineered > Bioreactor > Anaerobic...
ACATCGGCGGGCAGATCTACCTCTTCTCCGAAGAGTCCGGCCTGCTCTTTGCCGCCGACAGCATCATCAACATCGCGAGCCTCACGCCGGAACGGATGGCATATAACTCCCTTGCGGAATTCCTTGTCGCCTCGGTCAACGTGAATAATGAAGTTGCCAAGAAGGAACGCGGCGCACTACTCGAGCTTGCCGCGGCAACCGACGCAAAACTGAAAGAGTCCGGGAAACGGTGCATCATCTGCGGCGGGCATGGGGCGGTATCGGTCCTTGAAGGAAAGAAACCGGTGACCTATGGGACCGTGGAGCATTACGGTGCAACCGGACAGGGCAATTAAAACACCCGTTTTCAGATTTTCAGGATCCGTTTCCTCAAATAATTTTCCGGATTACCGGAGGATTAAGGCCCGATAATCATTTTGCTATCAGGTCCCGGTATTTTTTCCCTGTCCATATGAGGGATGCTTCCAGAAAATTTTCGATAGATTTTTTTTAGCGCTTTCCTGATTGCCCACTGTCAGCGCCCGAACATTTCCTGCAACTGCGCGACGATCTCTTTCATTCGCACGCGGGTGCCCGGGAACTTCCGGAATTCGCTATCGGGATTCCGGATATCCGCTTCGGTCCATCGTGTGCGGGATCGTTCAGGATTTTTGATGAGAGGCTTCCGGAGCCGGGGGTGGCGGTATCCGGGCCGGATCTTCTGTAATTCCTCCATTTCCGCATCGAATACCGGCTTTGAGACCTCAAACCAAGTGACCCGGCGGCTGAAGCCGGTTGCCGCCTTTGCCGGTGAAAATCCGCCAGGGAAAAAATCGGCGATACGGTCGCCTTCGTTGCTACTGTACCGGATCATCTTTGTGAACAGCGGGAGAGGGAGTTCGTTCTTGTTCTTCATGTTCCCGGGCTTGTATTCCCGGTTGATTGGCCAGACATTTTCCCGGTCGGCATTGTTGGGCGAACGGTTGCCGGTGTCTTTCTCGATGAGCCCGTACCTCGATTCAAGGGTAAACGTCCTGCTCCCGCCCGGTTTTGCATAGAAGAGGATGTGATAGTGGGTGGAAATATACTTCTGCCGTGTGAAAACCCCGAATCGGTACTTCCATATGAGGTAGTTGATCCCGACAAGCCGGATCTCTTTGAGCGCGACAAGGATATCGGCAAGGTTCGTGTATCTCGAAACAACATACATCGATCCGCCCGGCCTCTGCATCCGTTCGGCTTCCCGGAAGAATACCTGGCTGAACCTGGCATACCGGTCCTTTGGGATCTCTACGTACCCTTCGACAACATAGTTCTCGTTCCGGGTGTAATGCCGGTGGAGCTGGTCAAGTGCGGATTGTAAAGGACGGGCTTTAAGTCATCATTCTCACAATCCCACGGGAAGCCGGTAATCCGGAACTCATTGATGGATGGCTTTTCCCCCATTTCCGGCGTAATCTGCGGGAATCCGGGGTCTTTGCACGGCATATATCCATGCAGATCTCTTTTGCATGACTTGTTGGCAAATTACTATTAATTGAGACCCTGTATTCAGGATCAGGTCACGGTATGTGACTCGGGAGGGGGAAATCATGCAATTGGCAGATCTGAAACAGCAGCACGATTGTGTTGAACACGGCAATCTCCGTGACAGTCAGGGGGAGTTCGAAAAAGCAATAAAAGCGTACGATCGTGCTTTGAAGATTATCCCTGAAGATGCAGATGTCCTGTTCAACAAGGGCCAGACGCTGCAGAAGATGGGAAAGCTTGTTGAAGCACAGAAATGTTACGAACAGGCAATCAGGATGTATGTCGGGACCTGATATCCCGCCTGCCATCTCTTTTTTTATTCCGGCCACGGTTCCGTTAACCCGGAAACGCATATCATCTGTTTATTCCGGCAGGTATTCCTGCAGGGTTCCTAATGCAACACTATCAGCAGTATACCAGAATAGGATTCCCAATACGTCCTGACGATCATCGTGAGGTTTTCCCGGTATTCCGTCTTTCGGCTGACCGGTTTTTACTGTCCCTCACTTTTCCGCAAGACAAGCATTAATATAGCCTTTTTGCGGATAGTCAACTGTTCCCAAAACGGGGGGATTGGCAATGTATTTCATTGGGCTCGTGAAATTCAGGAAACAGGTGACACGGGAGAGTGTTGTCGAAAGTTTAAGAAAGCAGGTGCTGGAGGCGAAAGAAGGAATCCGGTACACCGGCATCTACTGGACACTCGGGAGATACGATGTTATAACGATATTTGAAGCCTTAAATGAAGCAGCGGCAATGAACATGGCCATTCGGAGGGAGGATGACTTCGAGATGGAGACGCTCGTTGCGATTCCCGCAGAAGAAGCGAGGAAACTCGTGGCATAACCGGTAATGCCGGACAGGTGTTACTCCTGATTTACGTCGGTATACGACGATAAAACGGTATCATTTTCTGACAACAGCCGCGTTCCGGCATGTCTGGCGTCCTCCGGCATATCTGCGAGTATTTCGCGTCCCCCATTGGTGCTATTTAATGCCCCCGTTTTTACGTCGATGGAATTGACTGAAACGTGCGAATTCCGGACACTTTCCTGGGAATTCGTGCCGCTATATGGCCAAAAAACCGGGAAAACCGGTCGCACATACCGAAGGTCTCCGTCGGAGGGAAGCGATTGCAGGAACCTGACGTTCTCTGGAAGTACCCGGGATCCGGGGGCATGGTTCCTGCCTGCCGGGGTGGATTTCCCGGAACGATCTCCGGGGAATACCGGGTCCCCCGGCTCCGACGGAGAATCCGGCGGACTACCCCCGGTGATTGCATGGATGATGACACGCTCCGACGGAGACCGGATGAAAACCGGAATCCGGGCAAGCCTTCCGGCACCTCCCGCCACACACCCCCTGCACGTATCCTCCGGCAGAACGCGGATATGGGGCGATTTTTACAGCGCGATTTTCCTCAGATACGGTCTCTGGTATGATTGGACGTTTCCGGATTTTTCCGCTGTCCAAACCTGCATATACCTGGCCGGCTTTCTCCGACGATAAAACCGTAAATACCAGGGAAACCTGGCTCAGTTTTTGCAAAACCTGGCCGGCGGTTCCGGAAACATGGTCAATCGGAGCCCGTTACGGGCGTATTTTCCCCGGGCATTCTTCGGAAGCAGGGTAAGCTCCCGGAACAGGATTCCGGTTTACCACGGGTATACGGATCTGCCCCCCTGATGATCAACCCGGCTCGTTTATACAACCAGTTCCCTCGACACTGAGGCTCTGCCCCGGGCAGGTTCCCGATGATCAACCCGCTCTTTTATGCAACCGGTTCCCGGGCGCAGGCACCGGAATCATAACGGCGATCATGGGACGATGAGCATCCGGGCAACAGGAATTTATGCAAAAAGGCAGATGAATAAATTCCGGGACAATTCCGTAAAAAATTCCCGGAATAGGCCGTGATGCATCCCATGTTCCGCACGCCACCACCAGTACCGGATCGATCGGCCGCAGCAGAAAAGATCCGGAGCGATTGCGATCGCCTCGCGTCCTGTACGACCCGGGGCGATCTTGGCAGCGCAATCGCGAAGATCGTTCTTGCGTACTCCCCTCGGGATCTCCAGCAGATGCGCTGGAATTTTTCCGAAAATATCCGGGACATTGATCCTGCATACCGGAAAAACCTTGAAGCAACGATCACCGCACACCTGCACGGGACCTACCAGAATATCCGGCTCATGGACCAGCAGGGAGTTTTTGCCGGCATGCGGGCACCGGTACCGGAGAAGACAAAGGCGTACTTCGCGATGATTGCCGGGCAATGCAGTTCCGGCGAAGATGAAAGCATCCGGCTCCGGTTTTTAAAGTTCCTGTTATCCGGGTTCTGCATGCTCGTGCAGGAACTGCCGGGCCATCCTGCCGGTATGCCGTTTCCGGGAGGAGACCGGGTGCAGCTCATCGATGGCGTGTACTACTGCCCGGTCCGGACGAAGGCAAACGACGTGGATTCCGCGCTCTGCCCGTTCTGCCCTGCCCGGCAGACTCCGGAAGTCGGTTACCTGAAACCGCCCGTCAACGCAAGCGAGCACCGGAAACAGGAATTCATCCGGAACTGTTACGACTTCCACAACTTCAACGGCTGACCGGAAAGGACATCGTTTTCTCCGGGGAATTGCCGGCATCTCTTCAATAAAATCCCCGGGCTTTTGACCTGCTGTGAGACGGGGACGGTCCGGATGCACCTGTACAATGCAAACCGCTATCTCCCTGCAGGAACCATCGGACGATCAGATACGGCTGATGGCCGGAAGCAGGGGCAGATGACAAAACGCGTGATTGCATGGCTGACGGGAAAGAATCCGGATCTTGCCCGCGCATACGATTTCATCGCCGAGCCCCCGATCTGGCGGAAGGGCTGGTTCCTCCTTCTTATCATCGCCATTGTTATTGTCATCCTCTTTGTCATCCTCCTGCCGTAGTGGCAGATAAGAGAAATTCCGGAAATTCCCCGGGTAATCATCGGCAATTATTTCCTGATATGTTCCAAAATCCCCGGGAAAATTGCGGTATCGGAATTTTATTCAGGAACTACGGGGACGCTTCACTGGCATTCCGGTTCTGGTGACCGGGGGTGAGAACGGTCAGCCGGTTCCTGCAGTGCCTGCAATTCGCTTCGTGGGTTTCCCGGTAGTAATCGCGCGGCATCTTACATACAATGATATTTTCAGTAGCGCAGGCAGGGCAGGTATACCGGATAACATACCCGGAGCGTGTCCCCCTGACTTCTGGTCTTACGGTATTTTGTCTCATGGAATAGTTCCTGATTTTATCGTGCCGGCATGCCCTGCAACAGGGTATTGCGCAGGGTTACCTGTTCAAAAAGGGTTTTGCTGAATCGGAGGAGAGGTCCGCATTGGTGCGGTGGTCCAAACGGGAGCAGATGCTCGCCAAAACCATTTAAGGTATCATAGTATTCGTTGTCTTTTGGTAAAGAATGATGGGTTGATCCATCTCCAGGAAGAAACCACCAATATTTGAGATGGGGGCACGTGAAGGATTACGATGTGTTCTTGACAAGGTGGCTCTCTGAATCCGTGATCTCGAAGATGATCTCGCCGGTCTCTGCCTTCAGTTTCTGGAGCGTATCGGCGATCTCCCTGACCTGCCATTCCCATCCCCGTGTTGCAATCACGTACGGGGTATTCTTCCGGGGATTTTCCGGCGTGAGGGCAAGAAGTTCGAACGTAGTGCGCAGCCGGGTGATCTCGAAAGCCGAGATCCTGGCAAGATCGAGTGATACGGATCCCGACGGCGTTGCGAATTTTACCTGCACGCTCATGCCGGGTCCCCGCCGTTCCGGCGTGTTTTTATGGCCGGAGTCCCGGCAAACTGGTGTGACATAGTACCTCCACTCCCTGGTCTTTCCCGGTTTTTTTCGGAAAGGATCCCGCTCACGCAGGAGGGGATTTTTAATAAATCCGTCTTCCCGCGATATGCCAGGAATATCCCGGGATATTCGATCACGACAGAAAAGTATGAAGTTCCGGCAATCCGCCCCGTCATGATCCCTCGCGGAGCGTTAGCTGACGTACCTGGACCGGTACCGTATCATTGCTCAACTGTGACTGGGATACTATTGGACGGTGGGTAGATAGCCATTCCGGTCGCCCGTAGCTTTCGCGCAAAAAGTCCCGGCTCTGGTTTGATCCTTACCATAGCTTTACCATGTCAGGCACCATCGGTGTACCAAACGTAGTTGGTTGAATGAGTTTTCAAAACAGGAACAATGACAATATAGATCCCAATGCGGTCAACCCTGACGGGACACCGGTAATCCGGGTCCGGTTACCGAAAAAATGGAATAAGGAACAGTTCGCTCTTGCCGAGACCATGCTGGGGGCAAATCATATCAAGGTCCATTGTCTTGACGGGGTCACCCGTATGGGCAGGATCAAGGGCAAAATGAAAAAACGGACGTGGATTCGCGAAGGAGACACCCTGATTGTCATCCCATGGAGCTTCCAGGATGAGAAATGCGATATTATCTTCCGGTACCTGCGGCCCCAGACAGACTGGCTGAGGAAGAACAATTACATCTGACCCATCCTCATTTTACGGATTTTCCTGCCTATGACGATGATCTGCACGGCGGCACGCGGTAATTCGTGACGACGAGTTCGCTGATCGCGCCCCGCCGGGAACCATTGCAGTTGATGATGCGCCGGGCCGGTACGCGTACGATCCTGAAATCCGCGTACAGCTCATCAAAGAATGCATCGTCCTCGTTCTCGTTCTTCGGATCGGAATTGGAGAGCATCAGCCTTGCGCCGGTTGAAGCCAGATCCTGGTAGAACTGCGCGAGACGGTGCTGGTCGTCATCGGAGAATCCCTGTTTTGCATAGGACGTGAACGACGCCGTACTGTTCAGCGGACGGTAGGGGGGATCGAGATAGACGAACGTGTTTTTGTTGACAAACGGCCGGCACTTCGTGAAGTCGCCGTGCAGGATCCGGGTATGTTTCAGGAGTGCTGCGACATCGTTCAGGTTTTCCGCGTACAGGATCTCCGGGTTCGCATACTTGCCGAACGGCACGTTGAACTCGCCGCGACGGTTGACCCGGAAGAGCCCGTTGTAGCAGGTCCGGTTCAGGAAGATCATCTGCGCAGCCCGCAAAACCCAGTCCGCGGAGTACCGTAAGAAATCGGTCGCTTCCTTCTCCCGGTTATACGCGTCACGGATATCATAGTAGCATTCCTCCCGCGCCTTTGGGCTCTTCCTGAGATAATCGCACTCGATGGTCTCCAGTTCCCGTATAAGACCCTTCACCGAACGCCTGATCACCCGGTATGTGAGGATGAGTTCCTCGTTCGCATCGCAGATTGTAGAGCGCCGGAATGAGAAGCGCTGGTTGAGGAAGAAGAAGATCGCACCGCCGCCGACGAACGGTTCAACATAATCCGTGATCTTCTCGTTTTTCAGGTCGACAGGGAAGCGGCGGGAGAACTCCGGAAGAAGCTGCGTCTTTCCGCCTGCCCATTTCAGGAACGGGCGGGCGCCGGATACGGGTTTCTGCTGTGGTGCCATGATCGCTGACGATATTCTGGTTCCGGACGAGTGCCGGGGGATTTCCCGGCCGGATCATGCCGGATCACCCTGCATTTTCGCAATCGTTGCAGGTTCTCGTGGGAAACGGGAAATGTATAACAAAATTTTTCTCCATCATATAAGGATCTTCTCCTGTCTGCCGCGTTTTTTACTTGATCAGACCGGGAGGGAAGTCAGACCCGGAAATCCGGATGCAGGGCAGACCTGCATGCCCCGGTATCTTCGATATTCTCTTTACCTTCTGCGGAGATATGCATGAAGGGAGAGTTATGGAAGATCACAGGGTCCAGGAGATGATGATGCTGATGGGATCCAAGATCCGGCTCATCGCAAAGGAGATCCCTGACAGTGACGTGGAGACGTTCCTTTCCGAGCTGCTGCACGCCCGCCGTATCTTTGTCATGGGCGCCGGACGCAGCGGGCTTGTCGCGAAGGCATTTGCGATGCGGCTCATGCACCTTGGGATGCAGGCGTATGTCGTGGGCGAGACGATCACGCCGGCGCTCAACAGGGACGATCTCATGGTCGTTTTTTCAGGATCGGGCAGGACCAAGACAATCGCCGACATCGCCGACACGGCGCACGCGATCGGTGCGCATATCTGCCTGATCACTTCGAACGCCGATTCCCGGATCGGGAAACTTGCAGCCTGCAACGTTGTCATCCAGAGCTTCCGGGACGACGTGAAAGACGATGCTGCGGAGTTCGAGATCCGGCAGATGCTGGGCGACCACAAGTCGTTTGCGCCACTCGGAACGCTCTTTGAGACGGCATCGATGGTCTTTGCCGATGCGGTCATCTCCCGGCTCATGGAGATCACAAAGACGGACGAGAGTGCGCTCAAGCACCGGCACGCGAATATCGAGTGAGGAAAGTTAATGACACGTACACATGCATTCCCGGACCGGATCCGGGCAATCGAGATCTCGGGCATCCGGAAGATCTTCGAATCTGCGGGCCCCGGCTCCATCAACCTCGGCCTCGGGCAGCCGGACTTCGATACGCCCGTACATATCAAAGAGGCGGCAATCCGCGCTATCAACGAGGGAAAGACCGGCTATACCACCAACAACGGGATCCCGGAACTCCGGGAGGCGATCAGCCGGAAGTTTTTGACCGAGAACAAGCTCACGTACAGTCCCGACCAGATCATCATCACGGCCGGCGCGAGCGAAGCCCTGCATATCGTGATGCAGGCGATGGTCTCACCCGGTGACAAGGTCCTCCTTGCCGATCCGGGCTTTGTGTCGTACGCGGCGCTCGCGGAGATAGCCGGCGGCCGGGCAATCGGCGTTCCTCTCGATAAGAATCTCTGCATTGACGTCGAGAAGGCAAAGGCGCTGATGGACGGCGCGAAGATCTTTGTCCTGAATTCTCCGGGGAACCCGACCGGTGCCGTTGAGAGCAGGGAATCGATACGGGCTATCGTGGAGTATGCAAACGACAAGGGCGTCACGGTCGTATCCGATGAGGTGTACGAGCACTTCATCTACGGCAAAAAGCACTATTCCGCGGCACAGTTCGGCGAGGATGTCGTCACGATCAACGCAACGAGCAAGACCTACGCGATGACCGGCTGGCGGCTCGGGTACCTTGCCGCACCGTCCGATATCGTTGCCCAGTGCATCAAGGTCCACCAGTACGCCCAGGCATGCGCAACCTCGATCTCCCAGTACGCTGCGCTCGCCGCATACACCGGCCCGCAGGGAGAAGTCGCACGGATGCGGGACGAGTACCGGGCCCGGCGCGATCTCCTCTGTTCCGCACTCAAAAAAATGGGTTTTGTCTTCCCTGTGCCGGAAGGAGCGTTCTACGCGTTCGTCCCGATGAAGCCGGACCTTGTTGCCAGGATCATCGCATCCGGCGTCGTGATTGTACCGGGCAGCGCGTTTGGGAAGAACGCAACCGGGTATGCACGGCTGAGTTATGCGACGTCGCGCGAGAACCTGAACCGGGCCCTTGAAAAGATCGCCCGTGCAATGGAATGAGAATATGACAACTGAAACAGCGGAATTATTAAAAAAACTGTCCAATGCCCACGGGGTTTCCGGAAGCGAGGAGAGCCTCCATGCGGTGATCCGGAAGGAACTGAAGGGCTGCGTCGATGAGATCTACGATGACAGGATGGGCAACCTGATCGCCGTCAAGAAAGGCAATAAATTCCGGGTGATGCTTGCCGCCCACATGGACGAGATCGGGCTTTCCGTCAAGTATATCGATGACAAGGGGTTCATCCGGTTTGCTGCGCTTGGCGGCTGGTATGCCCCGACGCTCTATAACCAGCGGGTAATCCTGCACGGAAGCGAAGGCCCGTTATACGGGGTAATCGGCGGTAAGCCCCCGCACATGATGGACGAGGACGAGCGCAAGAAAGGTGTCAAGATCGAAGACATGTTCATCGATGTCGGTGCGATCAACCGGGAGGAAGTGGAGAACTTCGGGATCTCTGTCGGGACACCGGTCACGATCGACCGCGAGTTCTCCCGGCTTGCCAACAGCCGGGTGACCGGGAAAGCTTTTGACAACCGTGCCGGTGTTGCGATGCTCATCAAAACCCTCCAGCAGGTCAGATCGCCGTTCACGATCTACGGGGTCTTCACGGTGCAGGAAGAGGTCGGCCTGAAAGGTGCCCGGACGAGTGCCTATGCCCTTGACCCGGATGTCGCGATCGCGACCGATGTCACGATCCCCGGCGATCACCCGGGCATTGAGATGAAGGACGCGCCGGTCGAGATGGGGAAAGGCCCGGTCGTAACCATCCTCGACGCTTCCGGGCGCGGGCTCATTGCGCACAAGGCGGTTGTTGCCTGGCTCAGGGACGTTGCGGAAGAGCACAAAATCCCGGTCCAGTTCGAGGTCGGGACCGGCGGGACAACCGACGCGACTGCGATCCACCTGACCAAAGGGGGCATCCCGAGTACGACGCTCTCCATCCCCTCGCGCTACATCCATTCCCCGGTCGAGATCCTCGATCTCCGGGATCTTGAAGCATCCGTTGAACTGCTTGTTGCGGCGCTGAAGAAGAAACCGGCGCTCTGAACAATCCTGAAAAAGGATACTGACGCTCTTTTTTTATCTCTTTTATTGTTCCGGCAATCTTCCGGATGAGAAAAATCCGGATTACGTTTCCTCATACAGACAATGCCATGGAAAAATTAAGAGAGAATAATCGGAGAAAATAGGGGAAAATATGGGGGAAAATTAAAAAAAATCAGTAGGTTGCAAGGTACCTGTCCAGTTCCCACGGGTGGACGGAGAGCCGGAAGGAGTCAGTCTCCATCTCTGCAATCCGGGTCAGGTTCTCGACAACATGGGGGCCGAGGATATTGCA
>Ga0209099_1004593_pt1 | contig 10399 bp, 13 predicted proteins | sample AD_JPNHW2_MetaG_FD_184430 | JGI IMG/M metagenome (GOLD analysis project Ga0209099, IMG submission 184430) | Active sludge microbial communities of municipal wastewater-treating anaerobic digesters from Japan - AD_JPNHW2_MetaG (SPAdes) (version 2) | ecosystem: Engineered > Bioreactor > Anaerobic...
ATAGAAATAATGAACTCAAATAACATAATACTGAATGGAAATAAGTGAAATCCTTAAGCAGGTGAACCATCTTTTTACAGACTTCTTTGACAATAACAGCATCTCATTGAATGAACAATCAACTGCAGCTGATGTTGAAGAATGGGATTCTCTCAATAACATTCATATAATTACAGCTATCGAAAAACATTTCAGGATCAGGTTTGAACTGAATGAATTGCTGAATTTCACCAACATAGGTGATATGTGCAGGGGCATTCAGGCAAAGGTTAAATAGCCCGGTTTTATTGATCCTAGATTCAGATTCCGTATGCAAAGAACCAATGATTTTAATTACTGCCGATAAGGCCTCAACTAGCCTGACGAATAAAACTCAGCCGGATGATTTTTACATCTGTTAACTTCTTTCTTTTTCTGGTTTCGGTACTGGTGACGTATTACCTGATTCCGGTAAAATACCGGAAACTATTACTCCTGGCGGCAAGTGCATTTTTTTATGCTACAGCCGGTTATGAATACCTTTTACTTGTTATAGCATTAATAATCTTCAATTATTATCTGGGATTAAGGCTTGAAAAAACTAATACTCAAGCGCAAAAAAAGTCTTTTCTTTATGCCGGGCTGATCATAAATATCGGTGTTCTGGTATTTTATAAATACCTGGGATTCATATTCTACAGTATTACTGAAGTATTTGGAATTGAAGCGCTGATTCGGGTATCTTAAAGCTTATCATTCCGCTTGGGCTATCATATTACACATTCCAGAACCTGGGTTACATACTGGACATTTACAGAGGTAGTGAAAAAGCGGAGAGAAACCTGATGGACTTCAGTCTGTTTGTACTGTTTTTTCCAAAACTGAATGTAGGCCCTATTGAAAGAACTAAAACCCTCCTGCCTCAGATAAAAACTGACCGGGTATTTTCAGCAGATAACCTGATCGAAGGAGGGAAAAGGATCCTCTGGGGGTTTTTAAAAAAAATGGTTATTGCCGACAGAATTGCAATATTTGTGGACGCAGTTTATGTGAACCATGAATTTCATGGAGGAAGCACCATGATACTCGCAATTCTGCTATACACACTCCAGGTTTATGCCGATTTCTCAGGTTACACAGATATTGCGATAGGAACTGCAAGATTGTTTGGATACCGTCTCATGGAAAACTTCAATTTCCCCTTGGTTTCAAAGAATATTTCTGATTTCTGGCGCCGCTGGCACATTTCTCTCTCAACATGGGTGAACGATTACCTGTTTAATCCGATTTCTCTGAAACGTCGTAACTGGGGTAACCTGGGAGTATACTATGCCTTGTTTATCAGCTTCATAGTCGTAGGAATCTGGCACGGTGCTACATGGAACTATGTACTCTTCGGGGTGTTTCAGTCGCTGGCACTCATTTACGATATGGTTACAAGGAAGTTAAGGAAGAAAGTATCGAAAAAAGTACCCTCGCTACTATATTCCTTGTTTAGCATTGCTCTTACATACATCTTTATAAGTTTCTGCCTGATCCTGTTTAAAACTCCGACTCCCGAGCAGGCTTTGTCAGTATTACAGAGCATCGCCTCACCTCCCGGAGATTTATCAATTGACCGAGCTTCTATGATTCTCTTCGTGACGATTGGAGGCCTTGTGTTGGTTATTTCAGATTTCAGGACAGAGTTTAAGTTTCTTCAATTGCCTCAGCACATAAAAAATAACTGGATGTTTCAGCAGATATCATACGCAGTCATGCTTATCTACTTGCTGGTGGCCGGAGTTTTTGATGGCGGACAGTTTATTTACTTTCAGTTTTAGAACAATATTATTTAACACTACTGAACGACACAAAATAAAACGACACAAAATAAAAAAGAGAGGGATACTCCCCGCTGGTTTCCCCCGATTTTGTAATTTGGTTTTTGCACAACTCATTAACAACATGAGCAAAAACAGTGAAATAATATTTGTCGGACGACCGTTTTCAAACAAGTAATAGGGTTTATAGATTCAATAAGCATCAGGAGTCTGATTGAAAAACATAATGCCAACTATTATTACAAAGCATTTAAAGCTAAAACATTGTTAATAACAGTTCTTTTCGGTATCTTAAGCCGTTGTGATTCAATGACAGAGATTTGTGAGGGATTGAGGGTTTTAGGAGGCAAACTTAATCATCTTGGCTTGGATAAAGCACCAGCTAAAAGTACAGCCTGCGATGGGATGCGAAATCGTTATAACAAGTTCTTTGAAGATGTTTATTTCAGTTTGGTACGCCAATACAGGTGTTTTTTGTCGGACAACCGAACATATGGGCTGACATTTAAGGAGATCTTGCTGATAGATTCCACAACAATCAGGTTACTCAGCGATATTCATTAAGGCGTTGGCTGCATTCCCAAGAGCGATGGCAAAAAGAAAGACGGGTTAAAAGTACACATGCTGATAGATGCGATGCGATCGGTTGGAGATTGTATTAAAACTAACGAAGCAAAGGTGCATGACAAGAACTTCCTAAAGTTGTTGGAACTTATTTCGCATAGCATGGTAGTTTTTGACAAGGCGTAAAACTACTACCATCAATTTACGCTTTGGACAAGTAAGTCAATATACTTTGTGACTAGGTTAAGAAAAATGCTATGTATACGATTATAGAGGTACTTAAGGAGTATGGCAAGGTCAAAGGGAATGCAATGGTGATCAAAGAGGAAATCACAGAGTTGGAATACTTTCCTGAAGACTCGAATGGTTAGAGACAAACCAAGATCAAAGCGAAATTGCAATTGAAAAAGGAATGTTACTGGACAATTTGAAAACAAGTAATAGAAATCACTGTTGTCCGGTAAAATTAGAAAAGTTTTCTCATAACTAAATGATTGAAAATCAACGGGAATGTTGTTTTATTTTGTACTTAATTCGAAGTAAGCTACTAAAAACAGCGCCAATTGTTCTTCAATTCGTAATGTTTTACGCCAGTCTTTGTCCGGGTTTTCAAGGAAACGCATCAGGTGAATGTAATTGAACAGGTGGATTTTACAGAAACTCACCAGATTTGAAAAAGCCCAGCGGCGTTTGAGTTGTTTTTGGATAACTGTTAGTAACAGATTAGCGATCAGAGCACAGTAAATCTGGATCATGATAGCATTTTCGTTATCACCCAGGAAGTATTTCAATGGAAAATTTTGTTTCAACTGTTTGAACAGGGTTTCTATTTGCCAGCGGAGTTTGTTGATCGCTGCCACCAAGTCAGCCCGCATTTCAAACAAATTAGTGAAGAACTCATATTCCCGTTTAAATTCCCTGTCATAGAATCGTATCTTTCTAAGAGTGAGCTTTCTGTATTCATCCCCATCTTTCACCGTTAGGGTTATTAGCTCATCTTCTCTGATGCCCGTATGAATATAGTCTTCTGTTTCCTGTTTCTCAACACACTCATAAACCGCATTATCCTTGATACGTGTCACAAAACCAGTTTGATGGGTACAGAATTTCTCAAAGGCCTTGTAATCATTGTACCCTTTGTCGAATACATAGATCGTGTTTGAGTCCATCTTCAGCTTATTGAATAGAACATGATCGTTTGTAGCGGCATTGGTAAACCAAACCATTTTGGGTACAGTTTCATCTACATTGATGATAGTATGCACTTTAATACCGCCTATGCGTTTGCCATCCTTTGGTTTTCGGCCAACACACTTCATAATATCCTTAAAAAGACTGATGGTCGTACTGTCAAATATTTCTATCTGTTTGTTTATCAAATCTTTGATCCGGCTGTCCGAAATATATCCGCTGTATTTTTTAAGCTGTTTATGATAGATTAAACCGAATACTTCCGCCTTGCATAATTGGTTAGCATCGCCAAGGGTACTTTTGCAGGGTATAAATTCCATTTGAAAATGACGTGTCTTGCTTGATAATCCAGGCATTGCACATGATACTTCGCGCAAAGAGGTACACTTGGCAAAGGCGCAAAACAGCATACTTATCAGATGATCCTATGTCCTGAACTTCTTAACATACCGGTCAGAATGGTATGCATTGACAGCTTGGTTAATGATAGTTGGTTCAATCAGTGAAATTAGCTGTCCGTAAACCGATGTGCCGAAAAAATGCGTACTATTATCCATGAGTTCTACGTTTGGCGACATAAAACTACATGAAGGGTTGGTTAGTTTTACTTTAAACTTTCTAACTCTTTATTTTTACCGGACAACAGTGAATAGAAATGTATTTCCCGATGAAATTTGAAAATATATGAGAATCAAAAAAGTAAATAAGTTAGTAATGCTATCATTCTATTTTGGGCCAAAGCCTACATATTACTCTCTTTGGGAAAAGTGTGTGCTATCAAATAGAAATATTGACTTCATTTTGTTTACAGATTTTACTGATATATATAGTAAAAATAATTTAACTGTCATTAAATGCAGTTTGGAAGAAATGAGGATGAAAGTAAAAAGCAGATTCGATTTTCCGATTAAAATGCAATTTGCTTATAAATTTGCGGACTTCAGACCTGCGTGGGGGGAAATTTTTTCAGATTATATTACAGGATATGATTTCTGGGGATATTCTGATCTTGATATGCTCATTGGGGATATACAGACATTATTAAATGAGGAGATTTTGGCAAATTATGATAAGTTTTATGAATATGGTCACTTTACGATATATAGAAATGATAAAGATGTTAATGCAGTATATAAAAATTGTGATTGTGAGTATCCCGAATATACATATAAAGACGCTTTTACTATGGTTGAGCAGCTTTATTTTGATGAATTTAGAGGTATTTTGCCAAAATTCATCAGGAGTGGATATAGAGTATTTACTGATTACTCGAATGTATATGACGCACCTCCAGAAAAAAGACAACTTGTATATGATTTAGGTTACCGAATGTGCATCGTGGTTATTGAATATGACCATGGGAAAGTTTACCGACTATTTAAAGAAAAAGATAAAATAGTCAGAACTGAACTAATTTATTTTCATTTTCAAAAGAGAGAATTATCTAATCCATATTTAACATCCATAACAATGCCAAATAGATTTTATGTTCTACCTAACAAAATTGTTGAATTTAATGAGATTACAGAGGAACAACTAAATCATTTTCTATCCCAGAAAATACAAAACTCGATATCAGATTATATATACACATTTAAGTACTATATCAGAAAGTTGCTGAGAAACTCATACGGTATAAAGGGAATGGCTCGTAGAAGAAAACATTCAAAAGACTCAATGGAGTATATTAATAAATTACTTTTAGGAAGAAGGTGTGACAGGATTTAGTTCTGGTGAATAAGAGTAGAAAGCACCTAGCATAAGTTACGAAATTGCTTTATATCGCTATCAAATTATTGGTTTGACATCAATTGTGCCAAAAAATGTGATTGATGATTTCAATGCCAAAATCCAAGGAAGCTTACAACGAACCTGCAATATATCAATGATTACTCTTCCTGAAATGTATTTGAGTTTTTTTCTGCTTATGCTGCATTCACCGGTGGAAAAGATATCCGGGTCATTCATGTATAACAATCATTATATACTGCTTTCGGAGAAATAATTTCTGATGAATGAGGACACAATTAATCAATATTCCGGGTTTACTGTGATACTTATAAATGAGCAAACCTGACAATAAACAATAAAATGATGATCTCAAAAATATATATCAGGATTCTTACTTTCATTTCTTTAGTTATTATTCTGGATCTGGTTGTTGGCAAAACACTAAATCATTATTATTTCACTCAGAGAGCAGGTGAAGAATTCAGGGCAACATACATTATTGAAAAGTCTGATGCAGAAGTGGTTATTATCGGAGCATCAAGGGCTAATCACCAGTACCATCCTGAAATATTTGAAAACCGGTTACGGATGACTTGCTACAATGCAGGCCGAGACGGCAGTTCAATGTTTTACTATTATGGAATTCTGAAAGCAATCACATCACGTTATAGTCCCAAATTAATCATTCTTGATTTTTCGAGGGATTTTGAAATGAAACAAAATAGTTACGACAGACTTGCTATGCTTGCGCCCTACTATGAAAAACGCCCCGAGATCCGACCTGTAGTTGAGCTAAAAAGCAAATACGAGAAGTATAAAATGCTGTCCTCTATCTATCCGTTTAACTCATACATATTTGCGATTGCGCAACGAAACACAAATTTCAACATACAAAATCACACCGATATTAAAGGGTATACTCCCCTTCACCGGAAATGGAACCGGCCTATCAACAGTGACACCTCTTTCCTCAACTACGAAATTGATTCGTTGAAAGTGAAGGTATACAGAAACTTTATTGAAGAGTGTATAGCTTCTAAAATTAATCTGGTGATCGCAAGTTCTCCTTTTTTCAATAGTTCTGACAGGGTCGATCCATCAACTCATCTGGCTAAGCAAATTGCAAATAAATATGGGGTCAGTTTTATTGATTTTTCAAAAGATTCAACATTCAGGAGTAATCCCGGGTACTTTGCTGATATATCCCATCTCAACGAAGACGGTGCTATAGTATTAAGCAACAGGATAATCGACAGTTTGTTAATTAAAAACCTTGTATGGAAGCATTAGAAACATCAAAATCTGTTTTCGCGGCAGAAATTCTTGATCCGCTCATTAATATATTTGAGAAGCATATAAACCGTAATGCCTTTTGTATCAATGAGCAGTTTTATAGTTATCGAACACTTGCTTTAATTATATCAGGTATCAGAAAGTCTTTAAGACAACACAACCTGTTACATAAATATGTGGGAATACTGGCTAATGACGATATTGAAACGTACGCATCTATCATAGCTGTGTGGCTCGAAGGGGGTTCATATGTTCCACTGCACCCCATGCAACCTGCTGCCCGCAACAACGAAATTATTGAACAGGCTGACTTATCCGTTGTTCTTTCATCCGATAACTCTTTGTCATTTAATGGTTGTACAACGATTAAAACGCGAAACCTGATTTCAGAAGAGGTAAACCTGAATCCTGTTGAATGTCCTGATGAATCCCCGGCCTATATGCTCTTTACCTCCGGAAGCACCGGAAAACCGAAAGGAGTACCTATAACCAGGGGTAATATCGGCACATTTATAAGATCTTTTTGGAAAGTCGGTTTTGAAATAAATGAGTCTGACAGATGTTTACAATGCTTCGACCTGACTTTTGATGTTTCGGTACAGTCCTACCTTGTTCCATTGACCCGTGGAGCATGTACCTATACCATTCCGCACAATCAAATAAAATACAGTTATGTCTATGGCCTGCTCGAAGACCATAAACTCACTTTCGGTGCGATGGCGCCATCCATGATAAGATATTACGCCCCTTATTTCAGCGAAATTAATGCTCCGGATATGCGTTATTGCATACTAACAGCCGAAGCTTCACCGGTGGATCTAGTAACTGAATGGTCAGCCTGCATCCCAAACGCAGAAATCTATGATTTTTATGGTCCTACCGAGGCAACCATCTATTGCACCTATTACAGATTCAGCCGGAATGGTTTTAATAAACACTTCAATGGAATGCTATCCGTTGGTAAACCCATGATAGGGATTAATGCTATAATCACAGACGACGACTATCATCTCCTCGGCCCCGGAGAAAAGGGGCAATTATGTATATCGGGAAGGCAATTAACACCGGGTTACTGGAAAAATCAGGAAAAAACCGCACAGGCATTCTTTGAATTGAATATTAACAATAGATCAGAAAGATTTTATAAGACCGGAGACTTATGCATCATGGATGAGTGGGGTGATATACTATATGGTGGGCGGTTGGACTATCAGGTAAAAATACAGGGGTATCGTATTGAACTTGGTGAAATTGAATATCATGCACGACAATTCCTCCAGGGAGGCAATGCGGTAGCATCAACCTACGAGAACAAATCAGGCGTCACTGAGATTGTTCTGTTTGTTGAAGATAAAGAAACTGATCCTGAGATTATTTCCAGTTATCTCAAATCTACCTTGCCATATTATATGGTACCCTCTAAATTTGTTTTCAGGGAAACGTTCCCTCTTAATAACAATGGAAAAATTGACCGGATAAAGTTAAAGGAAAGCATTTAAAGATAGTACTAGAACTGTTAAAGAAGGACAGTCCCCTCTCCCGACGCATTTTTGGGTTGCTTACTGAAGTCAATAATAATTACATTCGCATCCTCAACCAAAAGTTATCTAACCTAATGCTCAAATGATTGAAAATCTTCGGTTCCATCATATCGGAATCGCTGCACGCAGCATTGATAAATGCATAAAAGCATACGGGGAAATGGGATTTGCAGCATCAGAGATTGTGATTGAACCATCACAAAATGTAAAAATTGCTTTTCTTTCGAAAGCTGGACACCCCCTGATGGAAATTATAGAACCACTGAACGATGAATCACCCGTTTCAAGAATCATTCAGAACTCCGGGACAACGCCCTATCATATCTGCTATGAAGTGGATGACATAGAAAAAACGGCTGAAGATCTTGAAGACAAGCGTTTCCGTATGCTTTTTGAACCACTGGTTTCAGAAGCTATGGACCAAGGCTTGTTCTGCTACCTGTTTTCGCCTGATATCGGCCTGATCGAACTATATCAGAAAAAAAAGTAAACTATACAGTAAGATTCATCATCAATAAATTATAAATCAGCATGCAGGAATATACGATCCGGGAAGCAACTCTCCATGACATCGATTTTATAGTCACTGCAATCGTTGAGGCTGAAAAATCGGGAAGCGATATCCTGAGTTATGCGACTGTATTCAATCTTTCTGAGGCAGAGGTAAGAGAAATGATACGTTCAATGCTTCTCGAGGAAATTGATGGTTGTGAGTTCTCTATCTCATGCTACCTCATTGCTGAGTTAAACCATGAACCTGCCGGAACAATAGGCGCCTGGATAGAAACTGCTGATTCGCCTTCCAAGACTATCAAGAGCAACCTGCTGGGTTACTATCTCCCTAAAGCTTCTCTGGCTTATGCTGCCAGAGAATCGATGATAACCTCTGAGTTAATTATTGAGCATGTTCAGGATGCATTATCGCTCGTTATCGTTTACATTGCTCCGGTCCACCGGGGCAAGCACCTGTTTGGCATGCTCACCAATGCTCATATTCATCGAAACTCAGGCGTGAAGGAACTAAGCATACAGGTCATGGCCAACAATGAATTTGCCATCCGTTCCTATGAAAGATACGGTTTCAAAAAATTCATGAATCGGAAATGTGAAAATCCTGAAATACTTCGTTTTTTACCCTATAACGAAAAAGTTCTTTTAAAGAAAACGCTATAATAATCACAACAATGCAAGAAAGAGAAATCGCAGAAAAACTTGAAGCAAGTTTCAGGAAAGTCTTCAATATGAATACGCTTGAAATAAAGCGGGAAATGACCGCCAATGATATCGACAAATGGGACTCCTTAACCCATATGCTTCTCATTTCAGAAATCGAAGATACCTTCGAAATAAGATTCAAGCTGAAAGAGCTTAACAGAATGAAAAATGTTGGCGACATGATTGACCTCATCAGCGAGAAAATGCAATAATAATCACACTGCTTTGGCTTTTACCAGTTTTAATTTCCTGATTTTCTTTCCGCTTGTACTTATACTATACTGGCTTACACCCGGAAAGTACAGGTACATTACACTGCTTATTGCCAGTTATTTCTTTTATATTAATGTAAAGCCGGTTCTGGCTCTTGTTCTTTTTGGTGTTTCAGCAGCAGCCTGGGGTTTTGCGTTGCTCATGTCAGGCACCCGGAACGAAAAAAAACGAAGAACATATTTCCTTGTAAATATTATCATTGTATTACTGCCACTGGTTTTCTTCAAGTATTTCAGTGCCATAAACAATGCTTTGCTAAAATATCTGACAGAAATCAGGCTTAACTGGCCGCTGCCCGAAATGAGGTTTATTCTCCCTATAGGTATCTCTTTTTATACTTTCATGGCATTGGGATATGCTATAGATGTATATAACGATGAACTCAAAGCTGAAAGAAATCCGGGAATTATCGGCCTGTTCATATCATTTTTCCCTTTAATTCTTTCGGGGCCCATTGAAAGAGCCGGTAATATGCTGCCTCAGTTCCGGAAAGCGCAATCTCCCGACTTTGCATTAATTGCAAAAGGTTTACAACTAATCCTCTGGGGCTATTTCATGAAACTGGTTGTTGCCGACAGAATCGGGATTTATGTTACCAGCGTATACAGCCATGTTGAACACCATAATGGAACGTCCCTTCTTTTTGCATCCATGCTTTATCCCTTTCAATTGTATGCTGACCTTGGGGGCTATTCTCTGATAGCCATAGGTTGTTCCAACATACTGGGATACAAAATAATACCAAATTTCAACCGGCCCTTTTTTGCGCCAACCATGGCCGAATTCTGG
>Ga0209099_1004600_pt1 | contig 10395 bp, 7 predicted proteins | sample AD_JPNHW2_MetaG_FD_184430 | JGI IMG/M metagenome (GOLD analysis project Ga0209099, IMG submission 184430) | Active sludge microbial communities of municipal wastewater-treating anaerobic digesters from Japan - AD_JPNHW2_MetaG (SPAdes) (version 2) | ecosystem: Engineered > Bioreactor > Anaerobic >...
GCTGCTCTTTACCTGGTTAATCTTGACCGGAAAATAACAAAGCTTGAGAACCAGCTTAACGACAGACAGGATACAGAATGAAAAAGTCGCATATTATCATTATTTTGGCCATTGTGATTGCACTTGGAACAATCATCGTGTTGTTCTCAAGCAGTGATACCTATTCTGATTTCACTGCTGCCAGGGCAAATCCCGCAAGGCAGCACCAGATAATCGGTAAACTGGCTGTTAACAAGCCTGTTATCTATAATCCTTCTGTCGATGCCAATTCATTCACTTTTTACATGACAGATGAAAATGGTAAGCTTTCTAAGGTGCAATACAAAGGGAGTAAGCCTCAGGATTTTGAAAAATCGGAACAGGTAGTGATTACCGGGAAGATGGAGAATGATTCGGTATTTATGGCCAGCGATCTTCTGTTAAAATGCCCTTCAAAATATAATGAGGAGAAAAAGCCCGAACAATTTGGAGACAAAGAATTCAAAGCCGGAGAAAAAGTAACAGAAAAATAAAAGCAATATCCACAAATGAAACGGGGAACCAGCTATGCTGACTCCCCGTTTTATATTTTTCAGCAGAATAACTGCTAGTATTCGAATGTGATTTCAAAATCATCGAAATAAGCCAGTTTCTTTCCGGGATTCCAGCCAAATATCTTTATCAGGTTCGAAGGCTGTATCGGCTTATTGATATCGAAGTTGGCTTTGTATTCAATCCATTTATTGGCTTCGGTGATCACCGGAGTGAGTGAATACGCTTTCCAGTCAACCTGCTTATTGTTTTCACTGATATCGAGCACCATGCTCAGATCGGGTGAAGCGACACTGGAATATAACCATCCTTTCACAACTACCTTTTTCGGTATTGATTGGTTTATGTTATCAACAAATTCGTGAAATCCGTAGGAATAGGCGAACTGGTCATCAACCATACTAACATACTGGCCTGAGTGAGCAGGTGCTCCGTTCATTTTAACAACAGTTTTTTCATTTGACCAGGATGGAACGATAGCAGCAGCATTTTCAAGATCGTTGCTTATTACAAAGGTATTCTCGTCTTTAGCCTGGTCGGTAGTTGCATTGGTCGATTTCTGATCGGAGCCTGAACAGCCCCATAAAGCAACTCCAACCAGTGCAAGTGCGAGGATTTTTTTCATAATTAATTAATATTTAGTGTTTTATGGCTTTTTAGCTTCAGGTGCAAAGTTAATGTATTTTTAAGATGTGCAGCAATAGCCTATTGCTATTATTTCGTAGCTTCGTAAGCTTATTTTAAATTTCAGGATTACCAATGGCATTCAGAAACCTGTCCGACTTTATTAATCAACTCGAAACCGCCGGGGAACTGTCACGTATTTCTGCCAGGGTATCACCCCACCTCGAAATTAGCGAAATCACTGACAGGGTGAGTAAAAACAATGGCAAAGCCTTGTTGTTTGAGAGCACGGGAACCGATTTCCCGGTGCTGATCAATGCCATGGGAAGCGAAAGGCGCATATGCATTGCACTTGGGATGAACAATCTTGATGAGGCAGGAGAGAGGATTAAGTCTCTTTTTGCAGGCCTGACAGTTCCCAGGCCTGGCCTGATTGACAAACTCACGGTTTTGCCGATGCTGGGTGAAGTAGCGTCATGGCTTCCGCGTGAGCGGAAAGGAAGAGGAGAATGCCAGCAGGTGATCATGGATGAACCTGACCTTTCCAGGCTGCCTGTGCTCACCTGCTGGCCTCATGACGGCGGGCCATTCATCACTTTGCCATCTGTGCATACGGTAAATCCGGCTACTGGTCAGCGAAACGTCGGCATGTACAGGATGCAGGTAATGGGTAAGGCAGAAACCGGCATGCACTGGCACCTTCATAAAGGCTCAGCCGCACATTTCAGGGAATATAAGCGCCTTGGGCTGAGAATGCCTGTCACCGTTACACTGGGAGGTGACCCTGTTTACACTTATTCTGCCACTGCTCCGTTGCCCGAAGGCATTGATGAATACCTGCTTGCCGGCTTCCTTCGCAGGAAAAAGGTAGAACTGGTAAAATGCATCACCAATAGCCTGATGATTCCGGCTGATGTTGATTTTGTGATTGAAGGCTATGTTGATCCTTCGGAAGATCTCGTGCTTGAGGGCCCCTTTGGCGATCACACAGGCTATTATTCACTGGCTGATTATTATCCGAAGTTTCATGTGACCTGCATAACGCACCGGAAAGGAGCTGTTTACCCGGCCACTATCGTGGGTATTCCGCCCCAGGAAGATGCCTGGATCGGCAAAGCCACCGAAAGGATATTCCTTGCCCCCATCAGGATGACCATGGCACCTGAAGTAGTAGACATGACCATGCCTCCCGAAGGTGTTTTTCATAATATAGTGATAGCTAAAATCAAGGCTGAATACCCGGGGCAGCCTGCCAAAGTGATGAATGCCCTCTGGGGCGCCGGACAGATGATGTTCAACAAGGTGATGGCTGTTTTGGATAGCGACGCTGACCTTAATGATCCTTTGAAAATGCTTGCTGAAATAGTGCTGAATGCCGATCCCCGACAGGATATAATATTCAACCGCGGGCCGGTCGATGTGCTGGATCATGCCAGCAATACTTTTGCATATGGCAGCAAACTGGGCATTGATGCAACCCGTAAACCGATAGAAAGCCGTGATTTGCTGAAATACGTTAAGAAACATGTTGGATTGACGAGCAATAATGATTTCCAGGTATACAACAAACTGAAAGGGGCAGGTGAATTACCATTAGTGATACTCGGAGTGAAAAAAAACAGGATCGGCTTTGTGAGTGACTTGCATAAACAGTTGGTTTCCGGCGGACTGCTTGAGGGATACAGGTATGTTATTTACATTGACGACTTTGCGCTTGATATGGATCCGGGTGATATTGCCTGGCTTGTTTCCAACAATATTGATCCTGTGCGTGACTGTTACTTTGCTGATGAAATTAATGGACCGCTGGCGGTTGATGCCACCATGAAATCGGGGAAACTGGATAATTTCAGCCGCGACTGGCCCAATGTGGTGGTGATGGATGAGCATACAATCGGCAGAGTGGATGCAATGTGGGAAGGCTTGGGAATAGGAGAGTTTTTGCAATCCCCGTCAAAGAAATACAAGGCGCTTATCAGGAATAATGGAGCTGTTGCTGATGATGCAGCTGTTTAATTGGTGCATCGTCCCCTGGTATTTCGCTTGCTAATTTCTCTTTTAAGGTCACTTCTTTCTTTGCCATGTCGGGGTAAATAAGTAATTTCGTTGCATGTTTTAACCTAACCTAAGATTGTCATGTTAACCGAATTCTTAAAAAATCTTACCTCCGAAGAAGCCATGAAACTGGAGGATAAATATGGCGCCCATAATTATCATCCATTGCCTGTTGTTCTGGCAAAAGGCCAGGGGCCATTCGTGTGGGATGTAGAAGGGAAACGCTATTTTGATTTCCTGTCGGCCTATTCGGCTGTAAACCAGGGACATTGCCATCCCAAGATTGTCGGTGCCATGGTAGAGCAGGCTCAGACGCTTACCCTTACTTCCCGGGCTTTCTACAGCAATATGCTTGGCGTGTATGAGAAGTTTGTCACCGAATACTTCGGATATGACAAGGTGTTGCCTATGAACTCAGGCGCTGAAGCTGATGAAACGGCCCTGAAGCTAACCCGCAAATGGGCATACAAGGTGAAGGGAATTCCAGAAAATGAAGCAAAAATTATCGTTTGCGCGAACAATTTCCATGGCCGCACGATCACTATAATTTCAATGTCAACTGATCCGGATGCCTTTGGCGGTTTTGGGCCATACACCCCCGGATTTATCACCATTCCATACAACGACCTTGCCGCACTTGAAGAAGCACTGAAAGATCCGAATGTGGCCGGTTTCCTGGTAGAGCCGATACAGGGAGAAGCAGGAGTGTTTGTTCCCGATGAAGGCTACCTGTCGAAGGCATACGCTCTTTGTAAGGCTGCCAACGTACTTTTCATTGCTGACGAGGTGCAGACAGGTATTGCCCGTACCGGCAAACTACTGGCCTGCGACCATGAGAATGTCCATCCGGATATCCTTATACTTGGGAAAGCCCTTTCGGGAGGCGCCATGCCGGTTTCGGCAGTGCTGGCCGATGATTCCATTATGCTTACCATAAAGCCGGGCGAACATGGTTCCACTTTCGGTGGAAACCCTCTCGCATGCCGTGTGGCAATAGCAGCGCTGGAAGTTGTGAAAGAAGAAAAACTTGCCGAAAACGCCGAACGGTTAGGGAAAATCTTCAGGCAAGAATTGCAAGCCGTTAATAGCCCGATGATAAAGCTGGTTCGCGGAAAGGGACTGCTGAATGCTGTGGTGATTGAGCCGCATAACGGCAAGGAAGCCTGGGATGTTTGCCTTAAGATGAAAGAAATGGGCCTGCTGGCAAAACCCACTCATGGCCATATTATCCGTTTTGCGCCGCCACTGGTGATCAACGAGGCACAGTTGCGCGAAGCAATTGCCATCATCAAAGATGCCATTATATCTTTTGAGTAACCTACAGGGATTCAAAGTAACTCTGAACCCTTCGATACTATCCAGACAACTGTAATCAAAATTACTGTTGTCAGTTAAATTCTCCCGCAGATTCCGCAATTCAGTGCAGACACCCCGATTGTTCTGCAGAAGCCGGCAGAATCTGCGGGGGCTTTTTATATTAATCGAAGAACCTGTCTTCGAAATTTACCAGGTAAAGCACTTTGGTGGCGCGGGTTACGGCAGTGTAAAGCCATCGCAGGTATTCATCATTGAGCATATCATTGGTCAGGTAACCTTTCTCAATAAAGACAGCCTCCCATTGCCCGCCCTGTGTTTTGTGACAGGTAAGTGCATTGGCATGTTTAACCTGCAACGCATTGAAATATTGATTCTTCCTTACTTCAGCAAGCCGCTTCAGCCTCGATGAAATATCCATATAATCTTCCATGACCGAATCGTACAACCGGCGGTTTTCCAGTTCTGATAACGAAGGTGTTTCGGTACGCAGGGTGTCGAGCATTAAAATCACATCATAGGCAGGATCATCAGGGTAGTCAACCATTCGCATGGTGACGTGTGCAAACCTGAAACCATACAATTCCTCGATCTTTCCGATGCGCTGCAGTTCAATAATATCGCCGTTGGCAATAAAACCCGCATGTGTTTCTTCCGGAAGCCAGAAATAGTTGTTCCTTACAACCATCAGGTGATCACCTGCCGCAATGTCGCTTTCATGCGATAGAATCCTTTGCCTGATCCCTTCATTGAAGAGATTGGCGCGTTTGTTCGAACGGGTTATTACCACTGTGTTTTCAACACCCAGCCTGGAGTAACATTCATTCAGCGCGTCAAGCATGTCGCTGCCGTTTACGCTGATGACATCGCGAAACGCATTGCTGCGGCCAAAAAGAGGACTGAAAGCTGAGAAATTGCCGATTTTCATCCTGATGCCGGTGGCTACCGAAAGTATTCCTGATTCGAAGGATTGGCGCACAACTTCGGTGAGCGTGTACCGGGTAACCGTCAGTCCGTATGAAGACCTGAGGAATTCAGCATCGAGTGCCGGGCTGTAATTAATGCCCACAGGGGGTAACTGGGCATTATCACCCAGGAAGAGCATCTTGCTCCCGCTGCCCGAATATACATGTTCCATCAGGTCTTCGAGCAGGTTACGGCTGCTGGCAAAACCGCTGTCGCCGGGCCTGTTGTTGTCAGGGATCATGGAGGCTTCATCCACAATGAAAAAAGCCTTGTGCAGTGTATTGGGAGTCAGGCGTAGCGATAGCCTTCCTTCTTTGTCCATGCCGGCTCGGTATAGTTTCTTGTGTATGGTATGGGCCGGGCGTTCAGCGTAGCCGGAAAATACTTTAGCGGCCCTGCCGGTAGGGGCAAGCAACACAGGGAAATAACCTGCCGATGGCAGGACTCTTACAAGGGCGCTGATTATGGTGGTTTTGCCGGTTCCGGCGTAACCTTCGAGCAGGAATAGCGGGAATTGGCCTTTCTCAGTAAGTACAAATCCGGCCAGCATATTGATAAGCCTTTCCTGTCCCGGTGTGGGGTTGTAAGGAAACTGGCGTAAAATGCCCTCTGTGAGTGCCTGCTGGTTCATGGCCTGGTTTGTTAAAAAATGAGGCAGCGCATATCAGAACGGGTAACCTATCCCAAAGTTCCACACGGCTTTTTTCAGCCTGAAATCATCGGCATTGAACCACTGGTCGTCGAGCGAAGGATTTTTTGTCCTGAGGCCCCAGTCGAGGCGGAAAATGAAGAAAGAGAAGTCGAACCTGAGACCGAAACCAGTATCCAGCGCCAATTGATCGAAGAATGATTTTAGCCTGAATTCACCGCCGCTGAAATCAGGATTTTCTTTTCTGAGCCAGATGTTCCCGGCATCGGCAAACAAACTGCCATGAATAAAATTGTAAACCGGGAAACGGTATTCAAAACTACCCTGGATCATAATATCACCTGTACGGTCGTAACGTATTGATTGTGAAGAATATGTTCCGGGGCCCAGCGAGCGGAATTTCCACCCGCGCATATCGTTGGCACCGCCAAGCCAGAATCCTTTTTCAAAAGGCAGTGCTTCACTATTGCCATAAGGAATTCCTGTCCCGGCGGCAAGCCTTACTGCAACGGTATTTTTGCCGGCGATTTCCCAGAAATGGCGAAGGTCGACATCCAACCTGAAATATTGCGCATACCTTACACCGAAATGCTCATAATAGCTGTTTTCGGTTTTTTGTGACCCTGAAATATTATCGACCGCATGCAGCAGATTGCCGGCAGTTTCGGTTGTCAGCCTGATAAAATAGAGCCTTTTCTGCTTTGAGAGCATTTGGTTGCTGTGGGTAATGCTGAACCTTATCATGCCGAGCAGGTGATCGGAATACTGGCTCACGAAATAGGGGTCGGACAATGAATTGAGATATGCCTGGAAAGTGGAATCGGTTTCAATGCCGACGTAATTGAGTTCAAGCGGGGTGAAGGTATAACGTGTTTTTTCCGATTTGCTCCATTGGTAAGACAGGAAAAGCGTAGATATTTTCCTTGTATAGTCAGGGCGGTTTTCAAAATTATACCCGCCGCTAATTGATGTACGGGCCAGCGAATACACTGAATTGTCGAAAATATGAAAAGGTGCGAGGAGCCTTGGAATATCGAGCCCTGTTTCGATACCAGCCTGGAAAGTATTGAAGAACAGGAATTTGCTAGCTTTTTCTCCTTCAGGCAGGTTTCCCTGTACTTCAGCTGCTCCTGTGAGTTTTATCCGAAAGGTTTCCGATCCCCTGAAAATGTTCCTGTTCATCAGGAGCGTATTCACACCCATACCCAATGTTCCGCCGGAGTTTGTACCTTCAGTACCTATGTTCATAATAAAAGCCGGGTTGCGTGATAGCCTGATATTGCAATCGAGCCACTGGCAGCCTGGTTTCAGGCTGCTGTCGGCAGCAATTGGAATATAACTCACTGTTGCCGAACGAATTGCCGATAAGTTGACAAGTCGTTTGTAGGTAAGGTTTCCTGCATCAAGAGTAAATGGTTGCTTTTCCGATACAACCACAGCATCAGCAATGGTAGAGAAACGAATCCTGGCAGGGCCGGTTTGTATGAAGTAAAGTTTCGGGGAGATTGAGTCTCTTTTGTGACGCGGATAGAAATATGGGATGGTGTCAGGCTTGGCTGCCGATGTGATCAGTGCATCGATGTCGGTATTTATAAAGATTTTGCGGTAGTAAAACTTTGAATGACTGAGTCGCAGCAGCGAGTCGCCAGGCGTTGACATACCTGTTGACTGCCCCGTAATATCGAGTTTCAGGTCTACCTGGTGTTCACCTAAAGTGGTATCGGCAGTGTAGGTTATGTCAGTCTTAGAAAATGAGAAATAACCTTGGTTTTTCAAAATTGAAGCGAATCGGTCTCTCTCATCATCAAGAACATAAGTATCGAAAATCATTCCTGGCTTTATCAGCGACTCACCGGCTGTTTTGTAGTAAATACTTTCAATAGCCGTATCAGGAATGTGTGCATTAAATGAGGAAACGAGGTAAGGGCGGCCTGTTTGTATCCTGTAAATCACCTCCGCATGACTGCCTTTGTAAATGGCTTTATGACTCACGGTGGCTGATGGAAAACCTTTATTGGCAGTGTATTGCCTGATGAGCGCCGATGACCGGAGTGTCAGGTTGCTGTCGAATAATACCGGTTCGGTCCCGAAAGCCTGTTTAAGGTATTTCCTGAAACGGGTTTGCTTTCCCTGGTTTGCCTGACGGTATACCCAAACTCCGGGGTGAAAATAAGTGAACATATTTTTGACCGCCTTCTGCTGGATGAACCCTTCCACTTCTTCCGTCGGAATGTATGTGTTATCAAGCTTTATAACATTCCTGGTGAGCAAATAGCCGCCTCTTTTCTGAACTTTCAGGGTGGAGTTGCACGATGCCAGTGCCAGTAAGGCAAAACACAAAATGATAAATGAAAGCTTGGTAATATGGCATCTCATACAACAAAAGTATGAAAATGCGGCTAACTGTATTCGCTGTGGATGTGATACAGCTCAGAATCTGGTTCAGGGTTAATACATAAATGAGTAGTCACCGGATGGTTTTTCGGACCAGAGAGCTATTTTTACCCTGCACAATCTTTATTTCAGCTGGTTAAACCAGTTGATCGTGCTTATACCCCAGGGTACCAGGCCAGTTCCATGGGTGAGACCTTCCATGGGCAGGAGTGTGACTTTCGATGGACTGACGCCCATGCTGATGAACCGGTTATAGATGATGTCCGATTGATTTGGCGGAACATTTTGGTCGGCAGTGCCGTGATAAAAGCGGATGACGGCATCGCAATTCCATGCACTGGCCGAGTTTGCCGTAAGCAATGACCGGAGAGTGACAAAATCAGCACTTGTTGAAAAACTGTTTATCATTTCATCGGTCACCAGTTTGGCGATGGTATCATTGAGCTGAGCATTAACCTCATCGTTGCTGTGGGTTCCGTCGAATAATCCGGGAATACGGCTGGCATATGGCTCTTTAAAGAACTGTGTTAAGGGCCCGGGCATATCGCCGGCATCAATCCTGGAATAGATAAAGTAGGGGAGGTACAGCGGCCCTGGAAATGTTTGAAGTGCAAGCACGTGATCCGACATGGCCATGAGGTCGTATGCCCCGGCCCCGCATGAGGCAGCCGCTACGTTAATCTCCGTTGAATAGCTTTGCTCGCATTTTTGCAGGGTTGTAAGGGTAGCCCAGCCTCCCTGTGAATAGCCCATCAGGAAATATTTGCCCGAGCTTTTTGCTTTCACCTGCCCATCGTTAAGCAACTCTTTTGCTGCAAGTATCATGTCAACAACCGAACCTGTAGTCGACTCCTTGTCATAGTATGGATGAATCATTGACTGCGATTCGCCGAAGCCCAGGTAATCGGCAATCACTACAATATAACCGTTGCCGGCCATCGCTTCCATAAGCGAGTACATCAGCTCGTTTGGATTGACGGAAGGGGCATTGTAGTGTGAAGTATTGGTACCGTTCTGGAAACTGATAACCGGAAATTCACCTTCCGAAGATGGAATGCAAACCAGGCCGGAAGCTGTAACCTCTGCATTATGGAAAGTGGTCTTATAGGTAATCCTGTATATATCAACACCATAGGCAGTTGACGAAATGATGGGATTGATCTCAGGGAATTCAGTGCTTTGAGTGCCCAGGATTGCTTTGATAAATCCTGAACTATAGGAATCGATTATCTCGGAACTTTCCAGGTATTTGTTTTCGACAGGTGTGTTATCGCCGTCTTTTTTACATCCGGCTAATGAGAATATAACCAGGAAGATGAAGCAAATGCTTGCTAAACTTGCCAGCCGGTGTGTTAAGGTTGAAAGGGATATGTTTTTCATGATAAAGATCTTGTATGTATTCAACATAAAGTTAATACAAATGGTTCAGTAAGAGAAATAAATGATTATTCGTTAAGAATAAAACCGAAAGTATATTTAAAACGAACGTCCAATTTTAATGATGGTGATATTGTACCGGCATTGTTATGACAATAATATATGTCCAGGATATACTAAGATTAAAAGAGTAAAGTTTAAATTCCTAATGTAAAATCATATTGCTAAAAGCGATAAAGAGCAGAATATAATGAAAGGTTTCAGAAATTTCTGAAGCCTTTATGAAGTGGGAGCACTAACTGTCCCGATTCATCGGGATGGATTCGAACCAAGGACCCTCCCGATTGTATCGGGATGCACTGAACCAGCAGGTTACGCTTGACTCGATCGATTATCAATCAGGTCTTTGATTTTCGATTTACTTTTCCAGGATTTAATCTGCTTTTCCCGAGATAATGCTGATGATTTATCAGCAAACTCTTCAG
>Ga0209099_1004602_pt1 | contig 10389 bp, 10 predicted proteins | sample AD_JPNHW2_MetaG_FD_184430 | JGI IMG/M metagenome (GOLD analysis project Ga0209099, IMG submission 184430) | Active sludge microbial communities of municipal wastewater-treating anaerobic digesters from Japan - AD_JPNHW2_MetaG (SPAdes) (version 2) | ecosystem: Engineered > Bioreactor > Anaerobic...
CACGATGCGGGAGGCCTCCGTTGTCACGGTATCGAGCCTGTATTTTGCAAACATTACGCCTGGGAAAGTGGGAGATCTCTTCAAAGCGTATTACATGCAGAAAAAACACCTGATGGCCTTATTTGACGGCGTTTCGATGATCTTTTATGAGCGGTTTTTCGAACTACTGATTCTCACCCTTACCGCGGCAGCCATAGTTTTCATCAAACTACGGGGGGTCTCGGTAATAGTACTGGAACTAACGGCAGTAGTCCTGATATTCCTTACCCTGTTCTATTACAAATCCGATTATTTCATGGGCCTGTTGGAAAGACTGCTTATTCGTCTGCCGATCGTCAACACCGGTGATGTTAAGTTCCACATCAAAAAAATGCCACTGCCCGATATATTTGCCGTGTTTGTCATTACCGGTGTATCGCTTGCTTTTGAGTTTGCCCGACTATGGGTGGTCGCCCTTGCGTTCGGATACTGGCTCAACCCGCTGCAGGTATCGATTTTCTTCAGCCTCGCCATCGTTGCCGGCCTGATCTCCCAGATCCCCCTTGGAATTGGTGTTGCCGAGGGGTCGCTGAGTTACCTTTTCCAGCAGGTCGGAATTCCCCCGGTGAGTGCCATGTCAATTGTTCTGACCGACCGGATCATTTCGATGTATTACGCACTTGTACTGGGATTTGTATTTTCCAAATTTTCCTATGATCGACTCAATGAGGCTGCTGCATGATCTCGATCATTGTCCCGCTCTACAATGAAAGAGAGAATGTCCTCCATTATAATGAGGACTTTTTCCCGGTCATCGATGACCTTACACGCAGGACAGGGGAGACATTCACGTATATTTTCGTGGATGATGGGAGCCAGGACGATACGGTCGTGCAACTGAACGCTGTTGCCCGGAACAGGCCGGATATTACCCTTATCGAACATGGGGGGAACCGGGGCATGGGTAACGCAATAAAGACCGGCCTTGCTGCCTGTACATCCGAGCTTGTTGTTACCATGGATTCTGATCTGACATTCCGGCCGGAAGATATTGGCAAGTTTATTGAAAAATACCGGGAAACCGATGCCGATTGCGTATCCGGGTCGCCCTATCTGGAGGCCGGTCTGCTCGAAGAGGTAACGCCGTTCAGGTTGTTTTTAAGCACATCGGTGAATTTCATGTACCGCTGCCTGCTTGGGAAAAAAATTACCTGTGTCAGCCCGATCTTCCGGCTCTACAAACGTGAGGAACTTAAAAAATTAACCATCGCCAGCAGTAATTTCGAGATCAATGCTGAGATTATATCAAAACTGTTAATCTCTGGTAAAAAAGTCGTAGAAATTCCGGTCCCCCTTTTACGGAGGAAATACGGCTATTCAAAAATTAATGTGAGAAGAGGGATCAGGAATCACCTTGTGATCCTGTATAAGATCTTCAAGACAAAGTACCTGCACAGGAACTGGACCTGAAAAGGAGCTCGTCTTCCTATACATTCAGGGAACGCGGAGGGAGGATGGCAGCACGGCAGGCAGGGGATACCCTGCCGCTTCTTTGATTTTTACCACTCATATCCCATGAGCTTTCCAGACGCAGACCCGCAGGAGGGTGACCCTTGCAGATTGTCCAGCTGGTGGCTTTCTTTAACTTAAAATATGATTCAGGAGAACACCACATACAATGTTTGCTATCATTCTGGGAACCCGCCCGGAAATTATCAAGATGTCGCCACTTATCCGCTCCTGCGAGAGAAGTGGACTTGATTATTTTATCCTCCATACCGGCCAGCATTATTCATACGAGATGGATCGGGTCTTTTTTGAAGAACTTCACCTCCCCGCACCCCGGTACAATCTTGACGTGGGCTCAGGAGGCCATGCCGGACAAACAGGAGCCATCATGGAGGGGGTGGAAAAGGTTCTGGTCAAAGAAAAGCCGGATGTCGTCCTAGTCCAGGGGGATACCAATACCGTCGTTGCGGGAGCGCTCGCTGCCTCAAAATGTTATGTACGGGGAACCCGGAAACTGCCGGTGGAGGTTGGCCATGTAGAAGCAGGCCTGCGCAGCTTTGACCGGACCCTGCCGGAAGAGATCAACCGGGTGATTACCGATCATATATCGGATTACTGTTTTGCGCCGACAGAAGTTGCCCGGAAAAACCTCCTGCGTGAAGGGATCGATGATGGAAAGATCTTTGTTACCGGTAATACGATCGTGGATGCGGTCCGGCAGAATGTCGTCATTTCAAAAGAGACCAAGACCATCGTCACGGATTTGGGACTGTCAGAAAAAGGATATTTCCTCGTGACCCTTCACCGCCAGGACAATGTCGATGACAAAGTACATCTCGAGGGGATCTTCGGAGCCTTGGCCCGGCTTCACACAACAACGGGATTGTCGGTCATTTTTCCGGTCCACCCCCGCACAGAGAAAATGATCAAATCATTCGGATTAAGCCTGAATGGTGTGAACCTGATTCCTCCGCAAGGGTTCCTGGACTTCCTGCAACTTGAGTCAAATGCCCGTCTGGTGCTGACCGATTCGGGCGGTGTCCAGGAGGAGGCCTGCATTCTTGGGGTTCCCTGCGTAACCATACGGAATTCAACAGAGCGGCCGGAGACCGTTACTGCAGGAGCAAATCGTATCTCCGGAGTCCTTCCGGAAAACATTATCAAAGCCTCAGAGACCATGCTGGAAAAACAGATATCCTGGGAAAACCCGTTCGGCGACGGGAATGCCGGGGAGAGAATTATTACCCACTTATGCAGTCAGAACCGGGGATAAAAAAAGAGAACCGTGTATTTTTCACATTCTTCGCATCTGCGTTACCACAAGTATACCCATAAAAAATTACAAAGAACTGAAGAGATATATCCCGGTATTCTGGCCGATATATTGGGTGTTGTTTTTGAGCCAGGCAAGAGCGTCCCCGCTGGGATTTGCCGAACGGATATCCTCTGTTACAACAAAAAATATCGTACTGTTCCCTCTCCTGGAATAGATTCCCTCAAGGTCCTGGCTGGTGGTGGCCTGATATTCATGCGTCTGATCCGCTGTCGATGAATAATAATAATCAAGCGGCTGGGCGATATACCCCGGCACCGCTACCACCACATCCCCGGGGTTGGTTTTTTCCTGAAGAACTCCGCCAAAATTCCGCCAATCAGTCTTGGAATATTCAAAATAATAATAATGAAGGACCGGAACGCTGATCATGCACAGAATGGCAATAAAACCATATACTACTGCAGGGCGCCGCAGCAGTGCGTAGAATATCCTGTAGGAACAGGCAACACCAATAAAAAAGACGAGGTTAAAATAAACGAGATGGCGCGGTTGGAGCGGCATCATCACTGCGAGGATATAGCTGAATCCAAAGGTGACAACCGTAATCAGTGAGAGAAAAACGCATTTGCTTTTATTGAGGAAATACATCTGTCCGACCCCAAGGAAAAAAAGGGCTGCGAGAAAAAGGGTGGAGAGGACATTGAGTCCGGAGAACTGATAAAAGGTATCCCATATGAGACTCAAACCCTGAAGGCCCAGAATGGGGGCTGACACTGTCCGCAGTGCGAAAAGGCGGAGGGTAACCACAATCAGGGGAAGACACAGAACGATAAAAATGATGACACCTGCGATAAGCGTTTTAAAAGCATTTAAATCAGTACGGATGCGTGGGGCAACCGTGATGAGTGCGTAGAGGATAAGTGCCGCAATCATCACAAACGCGTAGAAATGTGTCCAGAAGACAAGTGCAGAAAAAATGCCAAAAAGGAGCCAGTTATTCAGAGTGCTGGATTTTATGGCCTTAAGGAAAAAAAGGGTCGCAAGGGTAATAAAAAAGAGGGTCATCGTGTAGGCCCGTGCTTCCTGCGAGTAATCTATCAAAAATGAGGAGAATGTACAGCCTGCCGCTGCAATGATACCGACATTTCTGTCAAAAAATTCCCTTCCGACAAGATAAAAGAGCGGAATGGTCAATACACCGAACAGGGCAGGAAGGAGGCGCAGGAGTTCCTCGTTATTCCCAAGCATGAGCATCAGATGCTCGGCCCAATAGAAGAGAGGCGGATTAAACTCTCCTGCCGCAGTCATCAGCCAGATATCCGCAAACGACTGGATTGAGATCGTATAGGTGGATGCCTCATCAAGCCAGAGGGAATTATACCCAAGGTTGTAAAACCTCAGGAAAATGCCGATGGTTGTGAGGGCAATAAGTATCTGAATGTATCGGCTTGATGTAACAAGCGATTTGATATTTTCAGGAGTAAGATCATGGAATGTTTTAACGGGGGAGACATAACCGCCGTCAAGATCGCATTCTCCTGAAAAATCCTGTTTTTTTACCGGCTTCTTTCCCTCTTTTTGTCTCCCCATCGCACTCACGTTCTATTTGTCAGGATTCAATTATAATTTACCGGATTATCTTTGGATTTAATCAAAACCAGGGATTTCGCTGGTTATTGTTCTTGGCCGGATGCACCAGCCGGAGGAACACCCAGTGCCTTAAGGAGCCCGTTTTTATCCGTCACCACCCGTGACGACTGTTCGAGCATGAGGTTTACCCGTTCATGACTCCCGGCCATCCTGAAATCTGTCCTGAGGGCAATAACGGTTTTTTTAAGCGCTGCCGCATAGCCCATCTCCCATGCAGTCCCGGAATCTGCGTCAGCCCCGTCAATGATCGCGACGAGAATATCCGCATCCCGGATCGCCCTTTTGTTGTGGTTGTAAATCCGCATATGCTCCTTTTTGTCCCGGACTGCATGGTCGTCCCCGGTATCCTGAGGGAGGGCTACCTCATAATAATGGACCCGGAGCAGCTCGGCGATGGCGGTGTTATAGGATCGCTCCGCTTCTGAAAAGAGCGGCGCGGCAAGGTAGATCCGGTATTTCGAGAACTCGGCAACATCCTGTGCCGGGATATCAGGGAATTTTGCATAAAATACGCCCCTGCTGTCACGTAAGGCCGGTTTGTCTCCTTCGGCCCCGTAATACGTGCTCGTAACCCCGCAGGTGGGTGACGAGTTCACACCAAGGATGCAGAGCGGCGGTCCCCGCTCTTTTATGATATCGTTTACCTTCCCGGAGAGTTCGTCAAGGAGCGTGGCAAACTCAGGGGTGTTGAGGCGTTCGAGGAACGTGCCGGGCTCGCGGTCGGGCCCGAGATACTGGGTCTCGGGACAGGGCAGGGGTACGACCTCGATCCCGAACTTCTTGCACCGCCCGATGGACCGTGCAAAGAGGGCGATGTCGGAAGGATGCGTAATCCCTCTTGCCCGGAGCGCCGGGGAGAGGATGCATGGTGAACAGAGCACGTACATTATACAGTGTGTGGACGCACAGAATAATCAATGATTCCGCTGGTTGCCTACCGGGACAACAGCTGCGATCCCCGTAAGTGCACGGTAAAGAAACTGGAGCGTGCAGGACATCTGCGGATCGTAAAGACGATCTCGCAGATCCCCAGAAACACCCTGCTCCTGGACCCGACCGCCGAACAGGCGTTGTCTCCCGCAGACAAGAACGTAAAATCCATCACCGCCCTTGACTGCTCCTGGGAAGTGCTCGATACCGGCGCGGTCAGCTCATGGAGGATCCGGCGGGCGCTTCCCTTCCTGATGGCAGCAAACCCGGTCAATTTCGGGAAACCCTGCAAGCTCACCTCCATCGAGGCGATTGCCGCAGCGCTCTATATTCTCGGGGAGCAGGAACGGGCCACACAGATCCTCGGCTGCGTCAGCTGGGGCATCAGGTTTTTAGAGGTCAACAAGGAACCTCTGGAGCTCTATGTCACGGCCAAGGACAGTACCGAGATCGTGAAGTTCCAGGCGTTGTTTTTGTAACAATCATAATTTTTTTAGTAATCCCGGGATCGCAGGGTCTCAGCAACGCTAGTTTCAACAATTTTTATTTCGGGTAAACCAGTTACTACCGTCGGCACCGGGATGAGAGAACCAGAACAAGCAATCTTTATCTCATCTCGCTCATACAGTTTCGGTATATGATCAAGGTTGCCATCAACGGGTACGGTACCATCGGGAAGCGTGTCGCCGATGCGGTTGCAGCCCAGAAGGACATGAAAGTGATCGGCGTCTCCAAGACCCGCCCGAACGCCGAGGCCTTTATCGCAAAACAGCGTGGATACCCCCTCTACATCGCGGATCTCTCAAAGAAGGCGGCGTTTGAAAAAGCAGGCCTTGCGGTTGCCGGTTCCGTTGAGGACATGTGTAAAGCCGCCGACGTGATCGTGGACGCGACGCCCGGGGATGTCGGTGCGACCAACAAGCCCCTCTACGAAAAACTCGGGAAAAAGGCGCTCTGGCAAGGCGGCGAAGACCACGAAGTTGCCGGGTTCTCCTTCAACTCGTCCTGCAATTTCAAGGATGCGATCGGCCGGCAGTTTGTCCGGGTCGTCTCCTGCAACACCACCGGCCTCTGCCGGATCATCCACGAGGTCGACAAGGAATTCGGCGTTGCCCACGTTCACGCGATCATGGTGCGCAGAGGATCCGACCCCGGTGAGATCAAGAAAGGACCGATTGACGCGGTCGTCCTCGATCCGGTGACGGTCCCGAGCCACCACGGCCCCGATGTGCAGACTGTGCTCCCCCATATCTCGATCACGACCATGGCGATGATTGTGCCGACCACGATGATGCACATGCACGCGATTCGGATCACGACGAAAAAAGACGTGAACCGCGAAAAAGTTATCGAACTTATCAATAAGCATCCCCGCCTGGGCCTCGTGAAAAAGACTGCCGCGATCAAGAGCACCGCGGAGCTCAAGGAATTCGCCATGGACCTCGGGCGGCAGCGGGCAGATCTCTATGAGAACTGCATCTTCGAGGACTCCATCTACGCCGACAAGAACGAGCTCTGCTTCTTCCAGGCCATCCACCAGGAAGCGGACGTTGTTGTCGAGAATGTGGATGCGATCCGCGCAATGACCGGGCTCGCGAAGGATGCGGCAACCTCCATAAAACTCACGAACGACGCCCTCCACTTTGTCACTATCCAGAATAACCATTGAATCCAGGAGAGTACTGCGATGAGATCAGGCCGGATCACACATCACTCCGGCCGACATTTTTTTTAAGCGTGTATGGATGGGAAAAAGGTACTGATCAATACCGGGCTGATTATCTGTATCATCCTGACGGCAGTCATGACCATCTTACTGCTGGTGTATATTTTTAGCGGGGACGCTCTTTTTCCGCTTCAGTACTATGAGGCAGACCGGGCATTACCGTCACCAACTGGTGATTTCGGTGCTCCGGTCTATACTCTGACGGAAGAAGAATTCTCCGCTCATCCTCTCTTTTATGATCTCCTCATTCATCGAAATAAGGTAATATATTCATTTAAGCCCGGGCAGATCGTCCTAATCGCCCGGGAGAATTTCAGGAGTTTTTTCAATGGAGGAAAGCATTTTGGCTGGTGGGTTATACCGGACGAGGAAAACACCTACCTGTCGCAGTTCGATATGCATGTTATGTCCTATGATGGCCGTTATTATTACATCAGGAAAGAAGGCAATGAATCCATGATGCCGTGCGGGAATCGCACGCAATGCGGACGACCCCGGGTATTGCCTTCGTAGTCAAAACCGGTGTAAAATTCGGATACCGGCCCTGCAGAACAACCATTAACTCTTTCCATCACCCATATTTTTTAATGGACACGTTCGAACGGGTTACCCGGAACACCGTTGAAGTCGTCACCGAAGACGAGCTCCGCGCACTTCTGGCCAGGCCCACAAAGAAGGTATACGCAGGGTACGAGCCGAGCGGCGAGATCCATCTTGGCCACCTTGTCACTGTGAACAAACTGGTCGATCTCCAGGCAGCAGGCTTTGAGGTCACGGTTCTTCTCGCAGACCTGCACGCGTTCCTCAACCGGAAAGGAACCATGGAAAAGGTCGGAGAGCTCGCCGAGTATAACCGTCGCTGTTTTGAGGGGCTCGGCCTTAAGAACGTAAAATACGTGCTCGGTTCCGATCTCCAGCTCAACCGGGACTATGAACTCCTTGTCCACCAGCTCTCCCAGCAGATCACCCTTGCCCGGGCGACCCGGAGCATGGACGAAGTCGGGCGGCAGATGGACCACCCGACCGTCTCGCAGATGGTGTACCCGATCATGCAGATGGCCGATATCGCCATGCTCGGCGTCGATGCAGCGGTCGGCGGAATCGACCAGCGCAAGATCCACATGCTGGCACGCGAACACCTCCCGAACTTTAACTATCCCTCCCCGGTCTGCATCCACACCCCTATCTTAAACGGCCTTGACGGGAAGAAGATGTCCTCGTCGCAGGGCAACTACATCTCAGTCGCGGACAGCGAGGACGAGATCCGGAAGAAATGCCAGAAGGCGTTCTGCCCGCCGGAGATAGCAGAGAACCCGGTCCTCCAGATCTTCCAGCACCATATCTTCCCCCGGCTCCCGGAGATCACGATAAAGCGGCCGGAAAAATTCGGCGGAGACCGGACCTTTGCCGGGTACCCAGAACTCGAAGCTGCCTATGGCAAGGCTGAGATCCACCCGCTCGACCTCAAGAAAGCCTGCGGCGAGGGACTGGTCGAGATCCTTGCACCGGTGCGCGACTATATACGCTAGGGCATTAAGATACGTGTCTTGAAAACAGCCGGGGATGACACGTGAGCATCGAACAGCAGGAGGAGGCATTCGACCAGCGTCTCGCTGAGATGGGTATCCGCATAAAAGATACGAATAATCTCAAAGTCAGCGAGAATGTTTTTGACGAGGTCACCCTCCTTGCCCTGTACAAGCTCGTCCACAAAAAATGGATCACCGCAATTGGCGGCTCCATCAGCACCGGCAAAGAGGCGAACGTCTTTTTAGGGGACCGGGAGGATCAGGCGGTTGCCATCAAGATCTACCGGATCCAGTCGGCGAACTTCACCACCATGAGCTCGTACGTCACCGGGGACCGCCGGTTCTCCCATGTAAAAAAGTCCAAAAAGGAGCTCATCTTTGCGTGGACACGAAAGGAGTTCTCCAATCTTGCCCGGGCAAAAGAGGCAGGACTTCCTGTCCCGGAGCCGCTCGTCTGGGACCGGAACATCCTTATCATGTCCTTCCTTGGGGAAGGGGAATGCCCGTATCCCCAGCTGCGGAGTGCAGAGATCGACAACCCTGCGCAGGTCTACGAGAACATTATGGCGATGATCGACACGCTGTATAACAAAGCAGAACTGGTGCATGGTGACTTAAGCGAGTTCAATATATTGTACAGTGACCAACCATATCTCATCGATATGGGCCAGTCGGTCACCCGCGACCACCCGCGTGCTCTCCAGTTCCTGATGCGGGACATCCGCAATATGAACAGGTTCTTTAAAAAGAAGGGCTGCGAAGTAAAAACGGAGTATGAAATTTTTAACGCGGTGACCGGTCTCAACGTTTCACAACCATGACACACATCAGTATCATCTCCAGAAAGAACACTATAACCTGTGATAAGAATACAGGGCAGTCAGCCGGAAAGGTGACATAACCATGATACAGGAACTAAAAATTGCAACAAGCAGGGTGGGCGTCCTCATCGGGAAGGGCGGGGCGACAAAAAAAGAGCTCGAATCAAAGACCCACACGGCCATCTCCATCGACAGCAAGGAGGGCCTTGTAAAAGTCGAAGGGGCAGAGGAGAACGCAATTCCGCTCCTTCGGGCTGTCGAGATCATCAACGCCATCAACGCAGGGTTCTCACCCGAGCGCGCCTTTGAGATGATCGAAGACGAGGATCTCCTTCTCGATATCCTCGATCTCTCCAGAGCGGCAGACAATCCCAAGCAGCTTGACCGGCTCCGGGGCAGGATCATCGGAAAAGACGGCAAAGCCCGCGAGCAGATCGAGAACATGACCGATGTCGACCTCTCGGTCTTCGGTCATACGGTCGCCCTGATCGGTTACCCGGAACAGATGAAGGTCGCCCGGGCAGCCATAGACATGATCATCGAAGGCATCCCCCACGAAAATGTCTTCGCGTTCCTCGACAAAAAGAAAAAAGAGGCCAAGCAGGACATGATCAGTTATTACTACTGATGCACTTCCACCTCCCGCACCCCCTCTTTTTTTATGCAGTCCACTAAAAACGGTACCGGGAAAGAACCGGGCAACCGATCCTGAAACCCACACGCGATCCAACTCCGGGCTGTTGACAGGGAACACGGTTTGCCGGGTATACTCCGCAAAAAACAATTCAACCGGCAATAAACAATAACAGGCAGTTAAAAAAACGCAATACCGGTGGAAACTTCCATGCAGATACAGGATCTTGCCATACCCGATACCCTCAAACAGCAGTACCTCGGGTTTGGCATACTGGAACTCTACCCGCCACAGGCCAGCTGTGTCGAGAAGGGGCTGCTTGACGGTAAAAACCT
>Ga0209099_1004603_pt1 | contig 10389 bp, 8 predicted proteins | sample AD_JPNHW2_MetaG_FD_184430 | JGI IMG/M metagenome (GOLD analysis project Ga0209099, IMG submission 184430) | Active sludge microbial communities of municipal wastewater-treating anaerobic digesters from Japan - AD_JPNHW2_MetaG (SPAdes) (version 2) | ecosystem: Engineered > Bioreactor > Anaerobic >...
CGGGAGATCTTCGGATCCCGGCGCACCTTCCTGTCCATCCTCCTGTCGGGTTCCCTCATCGGCGTGAACTGGGGGGTCTACATCTGGGCCGTCAACAGCGGCATGAACATCGAGGCGAGCCTGGGCTACTACATGAACCCGCTCTTCACCGTCGCCCTCGGGTTCATCTTCCTGGGCGAGCGGCCCTCGCGGCTCCAGTGGACGGCCATCGCGCTGGCCTCCCTCGGCATCGGGATCCGCCTGGCGGGCTACGGCCGGTTCCCCCTGGTGGCGATCGTGCTGATGGCCACCTTCGGGTTCTACGGCCTCGTGAAGAAGCGCGCGGGCCTCGATTCCCTCACGGCGCTGGCCGGGGAGACGCTCGTGCTGTCGCCCCTGGCCCTCGGCTTCATCCTCTTCGAGGCGTGGCGGGGCACCGGGGCGATGCACCCGGGGGATCCCGCCACGGCCGCGCTCCTCCTGCTCGCGGGCCCCGTGACGGCCTTGCCCCTGTGGTGGTTCGCCCTTGGGGCCCGGTCCATCCCCCTCTCCTCGGTAGGCTTCTTCCAGTTCGTGTCGCCCACGCTGCAGCTCCTCCTCGGCGTCTACGTCTTCGGGGAGGCCTTCGGCGCCGAGAACGCCGTCAGCTTCGCCTTCATCTGGGCGGGCCTGCTGGTCTATGCCCTCTCCTACCTCCCCGCCTTCGACGGGCGTTGATCACAGCCTAATTCCCCTCTCCCCGCCCGAATGGCGATACCATGGCTTCAGGATCGGGCTCGACCAGGCCTGATTCTTGCATTGGTGGAACCCCGCATTGAATCGCCCCCAACTCACGCTTCTGCTCCTCGAAGGCTGCCTGGCCATCTGCCGGCTCCCTGCGAACAGCAAGGTGCCCACCTGGGCCCTCGCCAAGGGCCCGCTCAGCTCGATCACCCGGTCCGCCACGGAACTGTCCATCATCTGCACGGAGACCGCCGTCCCCTCCGGGATCCACTGCGAGCGGGGCTGGCGGGTGATGAAGGTGGAGAACACCCTGAATTTCGCCCTCACCGGCATCCTGGTCTCCCTGGCCGTGCCCCTGGCGGACGCGGGCGTCAGCATCCTCACGGTCACCACCTTCGACAGCCAGTACCTGATGGTGAAGGAGGCGAGCATCGAGCTGGCCCTGCAGATCCTGGTGAACGCCGGCCACGAGATCCAGAGCCGCTGATCACGAGAAGGTGAGTCCCTCGCCGGCACTGAGCCTGGGCCCGGACTCCAGGAAGCGCAGGACACCCTCCCGGATCTCCTCCGGGGTCTTCGCGCGCTGGATGCCCTTGTCCATCTCGTGGCCGAAGAAGAAGTTCTTGGCGAAGTAGGACGTGAACTCCATCAGGCGGCCGTAGGCGCGGTCCGGCGGGAAGTCCTCCATGATGTAGCGGTACATCCGGTCCCACACCTCGGCGTAGTCGATCCTGGGCCGGGAGAGTCCGGCGAACTCGCGGAAGATCCAGGGTTTCACCGCCGCGATCCGCCCCAGCATGATCCCGGCGAGCGGCGAAAACCACTCACGATGGCCTTCGACATCCTTCGGGCCGCAGATGTCCCCGTTCCCGATCACCGGGATCCGGGTCTGCCCGGCGATCCAGGGAAACTCGCTCCAGCGGGCGTGGCGCTTCAGCATCTCGCCGGAGAAGCGCGGGTGGACGGTCAAGGCCTCGACCCCGTGGTCCTCGAACAGCCGGAGCCGCTCCAGGAAGGACGGGCGCCAGCGGTCCGGATCGTCCCCCAGCCTGCACTTCACCGTCAGCGCCCCCGCGTGGACCTTCCGGATCCGTCCGAGCACGGACTTCAGGCGCTCGAAGTCCCGGAAGAGGGCTGCTCCGGAGGCCTGGTGCTGGATCTTGGGCGCCGGGCAGCCGAGGTTGAGGTCGAAGGCGACCGCTTCCAGCTGTTCCGCCTTCCGGAACACCGCCTCCAGGTCCTCCGCCCCGGAGATCCGGAACTGGTAGATCACGGCGCCCTCCTGGGGGCGGCGCCTGGTGAAGGGGGACTGGTCCGGCTTCTCCCGCAGGAAGGCCGACGCCGAGACCATCTCCGTGAAGAGGGCGCCGTAGCCCCCGTAGTCCGCGAGCAGGCGCCTGAAGGCGGAGTTCGTGATGCCCGCCATGGGGGCCAGGAACAGGGCCGGGGCGATGACCTTCCCGCCCAGTGTGATGCCGTCGAACATGCCGCCCCCGGGAACCAGCATACACTGGGAGCATGGACCTTCCCGCCGCAGCAAGCCCCAGGCCGAACGCCCTCTCGCCCCTGAGATCCAGGATCTTCCTGGCCGTCTGGATCGCGTCGATGACCTCCAACATCGGCTCCCTGGTCCAGAGCGTGGGCGAGAAGTGGCAGATGACCCAGCTCACCCCCTCCACCTTCCTGGTGGCCCTCATCGAGACAGGCAGCACGCTGCCCGTCCTGGCGCTCGGGCTGGCCGCGGGGGCCATCGCGGACATCGTGGACCGGCGGAAGCTGCTGATCTCGTCCCAGATCTTCATGATGTGCGTGGCGGCGGCCCTGTCCCTCTTCACCTTCCTCCACATGATCACGCCGGGGCTCCTGATCGTCATGGCCATGCTCATCGGCATCGGCTCGTCCATGAGCATGCCGACGTTCGCGGCCATCCTGCCGGAGCTGCTGCCCAAGCGGGACCTGAGCGCCGGCGTCTCCCTCAACAGCGCCGGCTACAACATCAGCCGGGCCGTCGGCCCCGCCCTGGGCGGCCTCGTCGTCGGATGGCTGGGGGCGGGATGGGCCTTCCTGCTGAACGCCGTGTCCTTCCTGGCGGTCGTCGTGGTCCTGGGGCGGTGGAAGCGCCCCGTCCCGTCCCACTCGCTGCCCGCGGAACGCTTCCTGGGCGCCATGAAGGTGGGCTTCCGCTACGTGCGCCACAGCCGTCCGGTGCAGGTCATCCTGGCGCGCACCATCGGCTACATCTGGTTCAGCGGCGTCATCTTCTCCCTCCTCCCGGCCCTCGCCATCCACCGGCTGAAGCTGGGCTCCAGCGGGTTCGGCCTGCTCTACGGCTGCATCGGGGCGGGGGCCGTGTCCATCACCGTCCAGCTGCCCAAGCTCCGCGCGAAGTATTCGGCCAACCAGCTGATCGGGGGCTTCACGACCCTGGCCGTGGCCGCCCAGCTCGTCGTCGCCTTCGTTCCCAGCATCCCCGTGGTGGCCTTCGGCCTGTTCCTGGCGGGCATGAGCTGGCTGGCCATCTTTTCCACCTTCAACACCGCCCTCCAGCTCTCGGTCCCCTCCTGGGTGAAGGCGCGGGCCTTCGGGGCCTACCAGATGGCCTGGGGCGGCGCGAGCGCGTTGGCGGCGGCCTTCTGGGGCGCCGTGGCCGAGCGCTTCGGGCTCCCGGCCGGGTTCGCCCTCTCGGCGCTCGGCATGCTGGTCGTCCTGCTCCTCATCGGCAGGCTGCGGATCACCGTCTTCGAGGAGGAGCCGGACCTGTCGCCCCACCGGGACAGGCCGCACTCGGAGACCCCCATTCCGCTGGACGCGGGCCCCATCCAGATCCAGCTCGAGTTCCGCATTCCGCCGGAGCACCGGCAGGCCTTCATCGAGGCCATGCAGGAGGTCCGGCGGCTCCGCCTGCGTGACGGCGCCATGCGCTGGGCCCTGTTCGAGGAGCCCGGAAGGGAGGAGGACGGCCACCTGCGCTTCATGGAGTGCTACCTCAGCTCCAGCATGGGCGAGCACCTGAGGCAGCATCTCCGCAACACCCACGCGGACCGCGAGGTCCTGGACAGAGCCTTCCGCCTGGATCCCTCGGGACGCCCCAGGGCCCGCCACATGGTCGCGGTGGAGGAGGAAACGTCGCTCCTGCAGCGCCTCTGGCAGTAGGCCGCGGCCCGCGGACGCGACACCGGCCCATCCGCGTGCTATCTTGCGGACCAGGGAGACGCCATGGGCCGTTTCGGCAAGTTCCTGTCCGGGTTGGCGGCCGTCCTCGGCCTGCTGGCGGCTTCGGCCTGCGGGGGGTCCGGAGGCTCAGGCAGCTCCTCGGCGGGCTACGTCCACTCCGGAAGGGCCTACCAGGCCAGGAACGTCGTCATCCTCGTGCTCGACGGCCCCCGCCAGAGCGAGATGTGGGGAGATCCCACCCGCGCCTGCATCCCGAACCTGGCCGCACTCGCCCCCGCCGGGACGCTGCTGTCCGGCTTCCAGAACGCGCACCACACCTACACCATGGCCGGCCATACCGCGATCCTCACGGGGGTCTACCAGGAATACCTGAACCTATCCACGAACCAGCACCCGGACCACGCGGGCATCTTCCAGCACTTCCTCCAGGCGAGCGGCCTGGACCGGAACCAGGCGTGGATCGTCTCCTCGAAGGACACGCTGGCGCTCCTGGGCGACACGGAAGACACGGCCTGGCGGGGGAAGGACCAGTACCAGCCCTCCCTCTGGTGCGGCCTTGACGGGCAGGCCCTTGAGAACGGGACGGATTCGGCGACCGTCGCCAAGGCCGAGGCGATCCTGTCCAGCGATCATCCCCGGCTGATGCTGATCAGCCTCAGGCAGCCGGATTCCGCCGCGCATGCCGGCGTCTGGGCCGACTATCTCGCCGCGCTGAAGGCCTCCGACGCCCACGCTGCCGAGATCTGGAACGCCCTCCAGGCCGATCCTGTCTACGCCGGCAGGACCGACCTGTTCATCACGCACGATCACGGCCGCCACGACGGGGAGAACTTCACCCAGCACGGCGACGACTGCGCGGGCTGCCGGCACGTGGCCCTGCTGGCGCTGGGCCCGGACATCAAGGCGGGCGTCGAGATCTCCAGCGGAGGCGAACTGATCGACGTGGCCCCCACGGTGGCCGAGCTGCTGGGGCTCGACCTTCCGGACGCGCGGGGGCGCCTGCTCAGCGAGCTGCTGAAATAGGGGCCCCTTCCTCTCCGAGCGACAGGCCATGGACCTGCGCCAGGGCGCGGACCGCGGAGAACACCAGCACCTTCGCGAGGTTGGCGGTGGTGCTGTCCTGGTCGAAGCGCGGCGAGACTTCGCAGACGTCGAATCCGCGGACCTTCCCGGTCCGGAACAGGCCCATGAGCGCCTGGAAGGCCTGCTCGGGATCCATGCCCAGCGGCTGGGAGGCGCTGACCCCGGGCGCGAAGGCCGAGGAGAAGACGTCGGCGCAGATGGTGACGTAGAGATGGTCCCTTCCGGCGGCGAAGGCCGCGAGGATCGCCTGGAGGCGCGCCAGGGGCATGCCCGCCAGGTCCTTGGAGAGGACGTACTGGACGCCGAGGCGGTCGGCGGTCCTGAAGAGGTCCACCGTGTTGCCGTAGCGCTGGACGCCCAGGCACAGGTAGGCGTAGGGTTCCGCCGCGGCCGCGCAGTCGTCCGCGATCTGCCGGAACATGGTCCCGGAAGTCCCGCCGCCGGGATAGGGGCGCAGGTCGAAGTGGGCGTCGAAGTTGACGATCGCCGGCGCCCTCCCGAGGTGGGCGCGCAGGCCGCGGAAGTGCCCGTAGGCGGTCTCGTGCCCCCCTCCGAGGACGACAGGGAAGTAGCCGAGTTCCAGGAGCCGGGCCACGGCGCCCGCCAGCGCGGCCTGGGCCCCTTCCAGGTCCCCGTCCGCGCAGTGGAGGTCGCCGGCGTCGAACAGCTTCAGCTCGTCGGAGAACCAGCAGGGCAGGTTGGACAGCTCCTTCCGGATGGACCGCGGCCCCTGGACGGCTCCGGGACGGCCCAGGTTCCTCCGGATCCCCTCGTCGGAGCAGAATCCCAGCAGGGCGATGCCGAGGCGTCCGGCGAAGGCCTCGGTCGCCCGGGAGAGATCCAAGGGCTGGATCCACTGATGCCAGCGGAAGGCGCCGTAGTCGTCCAGGCTGTCGACCCGTCCGGACCACGGCTGGAGATCCGGCCGGGCATAGCGGTCAGCCCAGGAAGGAAGCGGGTCGAGTTCCGGAGTCATTCTGAATTCACGATCGTGTCCGATCGTCTCCATCGTGGTCGGTAATCATCGGAAATGGAACATGGATCGAGAGGCATGAAGGCATCCTTCGAGGCGTTCCGGATGACCTCGGCGTTCAGGGGTTTCCGCTCCCTTCTTCCGCGGCCGGGTTCGAGGTCAGGGGCGGCCCTCCGGGCGTGCTGGGATCGTGGGGGAGGCTGCCGCGGGGAGAGCGCAGGTAGACGAAGGGCGTGACGTGGAGGAAGTTGGAGACCCGCGACGTGTAGACGTCCGCGTAGCGCTCCACCTGCCGGGCGAGGTGGCTCTTGTCGTTGCCTGCCCGGGTGAGCAGGCCCCAGCGGCCATTGGTGAGCTCGCCGGCCGCCTGGGCGAGGGGGCCGATCTCGGCGTCCAGGGCCTGCAGCCGGAGCCTCAGGTCCTGGAGGACGGCCTCGAGTTCCGCGGCGTCCTCCGCGGGCCCCGGGGCATAGCCGCCCCGGAGGCGCAGCAGGGCGAGGCAGGTCCGCGCCCACTGGGCCTCGAGCCTCTCCTTCTCCCCCATCCTGGCCGCGAGCTGGAGCTCCGCCCCGCGGAAGGACTCCAGGGCCGCCACCTCGGCCTCCAGCTCCCGCAGGATCAGGGCCGTGCGCCACCGGAGCACCCGTTTGCTGGCGTGCACGTCCCCGAACATGTGGTCGCCCACGTAGAGGATCGCGTCCCCGGAGATGCCCAGGTCCTGCTCCACCTGGAGGGCTCCGCCGCCCAGGTAGGCCGCGCCCGTCCTCAGGGGGCCGGCGACCGGCCGCAGCAGGCCGTCCTCGGTCACGATCTCGAAGAACGGCGCATGCTCGGTGAAGAAGTCCGGCTTCCGCGCCCCCACGATGACCAGGTCGAAGAGCTGGCGCCAGGTGGCTCCCGCGGGCAGGAATCGGTCGTAGGCGTAGGACATGATCCTGGAGGTGTAGCTCCACTCGGAGTTGGTGATGAGCAGGAGCTTCTTGCCCGCGGCCCGCTGGTCCAGGAGCGCGAGGGCCGCCTCGGGGTCCAGCACCACGTAGCGCTCCGGCTCCGCCATGATCTCCGCCTTCAGGTGGCCTTCGAGGTGCTGGGCGTCCACCGTGGCCCTCACCCGGCTGAACAGCTCGGCATAGCTCCGGACCTGGGGAAGCCGCCCATGGTCCAGCAGGTCCACCAGCTGCGAGAACAGGCACCCTTCGGACAGCGAGAAGAGGGTGTTCAGGAAGATCCAGCGGGGTTCCGCCAGGTCGATGACCGTGTGCGTGTAGAGGTCGCGCTGTTCCGAGAAATCGAGGATCCGCGTGCCGTGCATGGACCGCTTCACGTAGCCGAAGCGGTTGGCCTTGACCAGGTTCCCGCACTCCGTGTCGATGACGAGGCCCCGGGCGACCATGTCCGGGTCGAAGGCGAGATCGCCCACCGGCCAGCCCTGGCTCTGGAGCCGCTCGCGGGTGTAGGCGTAGACCCGGCGCTCGAACTGGTCCGCGTGGTAGTCCACCAGGGTGTAGTCCATGTCGTAGCCGATGGCCCGCAGCGCGCGGAAGTTCAGGGTGCGGTTGCAGAAGACGCCCCGTCCTCGCGGAAGGGACAGGGAGGGATCGGCGGGATCGGACATGAGTCAAGGATCGCAGGAATCCGGCCTTCCGGGTCATGGACGCCGGGCGCCCGGCATCGCAAGCTGGAGGGTGTCCACTCTTCCTCCGGGAGTTCCGTGCCAGACCGCCCCTTGATCCTCCTGACCAACGACGACGGCATCCGTTCCCCGGGCCTGCAGGCCGCCGCAAGGGCGGTCCTGGACCTGGGCGAGCTGCTCGTGGTGGCCCCGGCCACCCAGCAGACCGCCATGGGCCGGAGCCTCACGGGCCGCCGCGACGCGGTGCTGGAACCCGCCCCCTTCGAAGCCGGCGGATGCCGGATCCGGGCCTTCGCCTGCGAGGGCTCTCCGGCATCAGTCGTTCGCCACGGCCTGCTGGTGCTCTGCCGGGATCGACTGCCCGACCTGGTCGTCTCCGGCATCAACTATGGCGAGAACGTCGGGGGGAGCATCACGGCCAGCGGCACGGTCGGGGCGGCCCTCGAGGCCGCCGGGATGGGGATCCTGGCCCTGGCGGCCTCCCTGCAGATGCATCCCAGCGCCTTCCTGCACCACGGCGAGCAGGACTGGAAGGCGGCCGAGCACTTCCTGGGCCTCTTCGCCCGGAAGGCCCTGAACGCCACCCTGCCCTTCGACGTCGACGTCCTGAAGCTCGACGTTCCGGAGAACGCCACGCCGGAGACCGCCTGGCGGCTCACCCGGCTCTCGCGCCAGCGCTACTTCACGAGGGTCCTGGAGCAGCCCTCCCTCTCCAGCCGCCTGGGGGACGGGCATGTGGCGGTCAAGGTGGACCACGGCAGCCTCGAGTCCGATTCCGACGTCCACGCCCTGGTCGAAGGGGTCGTGGCGGTCACGCCGCTGAGCCTGGACTCGACATCCCGGGCGGATTTCCGCGCCATCCGGGAAGCCCTCGGACAAGACGCGTGATTGCATTAAATCGGCCATTATCACGAACTGACGTTGTCAGACAAGCCACATCTGCAAAATTTCTGTCCAAGGTCACTTGCCTCGCTTCGATCCCATGCCAGAAGGGATTTTTACGTTTTGTGCCCAGAAGTTTCAAAATTCATCCACAGCGAAGGCGAAGATGTCATTACAATGCCTTAGGTCCCTCGCATATCCGAAGGGCTGGCTTACGGGATTCCGAACGTTCAAGCCAGGGAATTGGGGGGGTTTGTGATGGACATCACTGGTGACACGGGTGGGAATCTCATGGGCCAAGCGGTTGTCAATCTGAGACGGATCGAGTACCTGGCTGGCCTTCCCCAACCGGAGGCCGAGGAGCTGGCCCGGGTCAGCGAGTTCCGGCGCTACGCGGACGGGGCCCCCGTGTTCAACCAGGGGGAGTACATCCCCGGCATCTTCGTGGTGGTCCAGGGGAACCTGAAGGTCTTCCGCACGGACGGGCGCGGGAAGGTCCAGGTCCTGGACATCCTCCAGCCCGGCACCTGCGTCGGGGAAGTCCAGGTCTTCGACGGGGGGCCCACCGCCTCCGGCGCCGAGGCCCATGGGGACACCGAATGCTGGCTGATCCCCGCCGAGCCGCTCCGGCGGATGGTCCACCGGAACACCACCGTGGCCGAAGTGATCATCCACCACTTCGCGGGCAAGGTCCGGCACCTGATCGCCCTGGTGGAGACCCTCAGCCTCCACAGCGTCCCGGAACGGGTGGCCCAGCTCATCCTCGACTACCACTCCCGCAACGCGGCCAAGTCCCTGGTGGAGTTCCACGAGACCCAGGAGGACCTGGCCCAGTGCATCGGAGCCAGCCGCGAGGCCTTCAGCCGCGCCCTGCGCCTGCTCGCGGACCTCGGCCTGGTCCAGAGCACCTTCCCCGTGGTGAGGATCCTCGATCTGCAGAAGCTGCAGCGCTACGCCCGCGGGTGATGCGGGCGGGCCCGGCAGGGCCATATCCTGATGGGTCGGGCTCCATAAACCATGATTCCACGCCGCCTTCGGGTGCATTCCCGGCGCGGCGCGAGGGCTTTTCATCACAAGTTGACCGTGTGCGGCCGGCCGTTTTCGGCTTCTGGAATAAAATTTCACATCTCCGGACGTAGAGACCCCTGGTAGGCAAGGCTCTTGAGCTGGCCGGCGATCCATATGAAAGGTGGGAAGCGAATGTTCCGAGTAGTCAGCAACGAGGAGATTGCGCCGCAGTTGAACCGGATGGTCATCGAGGCGCCCAGGATCGCCCGGGCTCGGAAGCCCGGCCAGTTCGTGATCGTCCGCTGCGCCCCTGGCCGCGAACGCATCCCGCTCACCATCGCCGACGACGACGCCCAGGCGGGCACGATCACGCTCATCATCCAGGCGGTGGGCATCAGCACGAAGGAGATCGTGGCGGTGCCGGCCGGCGGCTTCATCTCCGACGTGGCGGGCCCCCTCGGCCTCCCGACGGAGATCGAGAAGCTCGGCCGGGTGGCCTGCGTGGGCGGCGGCGCCGGAACGGCCGTGCTCTTCCCCCTCGCCAAGGGCCTCGCCCAGGCGGGCAACGAGCTGACCACCATCATCGGCGGCCGCAGCGAGAAGTACGTCATCCTCCAGAAGGAACTGGCCGCCTTCTCGAAGCAGGTCTTCGCCACCACCGAGGACGGCTCCCTCGGCGAGAAGGGCTTCGTGACGCTCCCCCTGAAGCGCCTCCTGGACGATCCCGCCCAGCGCCCCGCGGCGGTCTACGCCGTGGGCCCGGTCCCCATGATGAAGGCCGTCAGCAACCTGACCCGCCAGTACGGCGTGCGCACCATCGTGTCCCTCAACCCCATCATGGTGGACGGGACGGGCATGTGCGGCGGCTGCCGCGTCACCGTGGGCGGCGAGACCAAGTTCGCCTGCGTGGACGGTCCGGAGTTCGACGCCCACC
>Ga0209099_1004604_pt1 | contig 10387 bp, 6 predicted proteins | sample AD_JPNHW2_MetaG_FD_184430 | JGI IMG/M metagenome (GOLD analysis project Ga0209099, IMG submission 184430) | Active sludge microbial communities of municipal wastewater-treating anaerobic digesters from Japan - AD_JPNHW2_MetaG (SPAdes) (version 2) | ecosystem: Engineered > Bioreactor > Anaerobic >...
ACGGCGTTAAATCTTGATTACTCTGCCAAATAATCAATTCAAAGTTTTGCGATAAATTATTCTAATACGGGCGTATTATTTTATAAATTTAATATATCAATTCACACAGCCGGTATATATGCCGGCTGTGTTTTATGTTGCAAGCATTCTGATTTTTATACCCCGACAAATTAAATATACGCTTTTCGTTGCATGAAAAATTAAAACTATGTGACTAAGTCACAGAACGCTGAAAGAAAATAATATAGGATAATACCCTAATCATCATAAGGTTAACTTTAACAGTCAATTATAATTAAGACAAAAATGCAAATAGAAAAAAGATACCCGAAACTCTTATCAGAACTTTTTAAATTTTATGATAATATTTACAGAGCATTTAATGGAAAAGTAAAAATCACCACAATAATATTTACAAAACCACAAGAATTTATCTAAAAAGTGGCAAAATAGAAAAAATTAATTGTGTAATATCAAAAATTATATTGACTTTAATATAAAAATTAATATAAAATGTTAGATATGAAATACTATTATTAGGCAGAGGAGCTGATTGCAATGCAAAATAATAATGAATCGGAACAAAACAAAAAAAATGTATTTGCCGGGTTGCTGGTTTCTGTTATAAAAATATTCATCGTTTTGGTGATAACATTTACTTTCGTTTTCTATATTGTTGAGCCTCCTGACACACACTCGTTCTTTACGCAAAACACGCAGTCCGACACAATCACCCGAACGGTCGAACCTGCATGATTTTGCCGCATAAACAATTCTGACCTCCAAAACTTCAGTACCGGAAAGGCGAGGGTAACAGATGAAAATTTTGATGAATGCCAATGAGCAGATTTCCACAACCATGATGGAAAATCATTTTCAGGCAAGCAGCATAACCGCCGCCGTAACCGCGACGCCAAAAGAGATGATGCTTGAAATCCTCAAAGCATGCAAAATGGATTTGGTTGCCTATTATGCCGAGCATGTCGATAACAAAGAGCTTTTAGATATGTTCAACGAAATGAAAGCGGTAAATCCGAACATACGATGCGTTATCTTTATAAAAAAGGAAAATCTTGACCAAGTCGGCGAAGAGCTTGAAAACTGTGTTGACGAGTGCTTTGCCATACCGCTGGATTCGAATGATTTAATGATAAGGCTCAGGCGCATGATGAGATCCGCGGCGCAACAGGCTGAGCCGGCTGCACCGGCCGTTTCCGCGCCACCCGAAGCATCGCTGCCTGCGGACAAAGGGATTCAAACCGAAAGAGATATTTACTCAAAGCCGGTCAATACAGATTTTTCGTATATCCCCGTCAGTGGTCATCCTATAAATGAAGTGCAAACAGCTGTCTTGTCCCCAACGGAGACACCTCAAAATGCCGGAGGTTTTAAAATTGACCCGAAGATTGCGCAGAACGACGATTGGAGCATAGCGCAAGAACCCGGAACAAAAGAAAACACAGGCAAAAAATCAAAAAGCACAGCCGGTAAAATTTTTGGAATTATCAGCAAAGTTCTTTTCGGGTTATTGGTTTTTATAATTGCTGTATTGGCTATATTCCTGGTTAAAAGCAAAATTTCAGGGGGTACACCTTCGGTAGCGGGATATGAGTTTTATGGTGTGCTAAGCGGAAGCATGAACGGCACACAACGGACTTCTTTTGACACCGGCAGTGTGGTTTTTGTTAAATTCAAGGATCCGAAAAAAATAGTTGTCGGAGACATTATTACCTTTAGAGGGTTAATGGCGGATTCTCCCATGACGACGCACCGTGTTGTAAAAGTCAACAGCAGCGGCAATTTGTCTTTCATAACTCGAGGCGATGCGAATAATGTTGACGACCCGAATCCGGTTTTGGCATCAAGGGTTGTGGGTACGGTTCGCTGGCACCTGCCGTATTTAGGGTATTTAACCGGTTTTGCCGAAACAAAAACCGGGTTGGTTTTCCTCGTTTTTATTCCGGGCGCTTTTGTGATAGTTTATGAAACAATAAATATTTTCAAAACAATTAACGCAGAGTCAAAAAAAACAGGCGTGAAAAAAAAGCGTACCGATTAAGGTTTCGGGTTAAAATGTTTTAAGGAAGGAGGAGTTGTCTTGAAACGCAAGCTGTTTTCAGGGATGTTAATTTTACTTGTTGCCGTTTTTTCAATGGCAGGCGGCGTTGTCGCATGGTTTACCGATGATACCACAACCGATATTCAAGAATTTGTCGTCGGCACCTTAAAGATCAGCTCCCCTGAACTGATATCCGAAACAGGGCTTTGGAAAGCCGGGCAGAGCGTTCAGCTGACATATGAAATTCAAAATCTCGGTGATCAGGTCATCTACCTGAGAGTTAAGCCCGTAGCGGAATATATAGGCAATGTAACAAGCGGCGACGCTTTTTCTATCGCGGCCGTTGAGCCGGAGTGGATAACAACGGATTCGGTCAAGTGGTATTACGGCCAAACAGCACCGGTAAGTTTTTCCCCTGCCCAGACGCTGCAGGTAACTTTCGAGGTAACCTTGGCGGCGGACGCAAACGGCTCCGTTAACTTTACGCTGGAAACGGAAGCTATCCAAGCCACCGCAAACGCTTTGCAAAAGCAATGGCTTGACAATCCCTGGTAAGAAATTATTCCGTTAAATCGGTCTCTCGACCTTTTTATATATTCCCGGCAGGGCCTGTCAAAAAGCAGGTCACAGGTAAAATGCTAATTGAAAGGCAGGTGTGAAGTTGGTTTTCAGTTCTATCCCGGCGGGCTCTTAACCTCATAATAAGAGTTTAGAAATCAGTCACCAACAAGAATTTAGGAGGTAAACAAATGAAAAAGAAACTTTTAGTCAGCGTTCTTGTAATTGCGGTTGCTATTTCGGCAATTGCAGGCGGAACTCTCGCATGGTTCACGGATACGGATACAACGCCTACGAATAAATTCGTAGCAGGTATATTGTCAATGGATGTCGACGATGTATTTAATTATGAGGATAATACATATGACGACTTCACCCCAGGCGATAATATCAACAAACTGGTTCAGATTACAAACAACGGAACCAAGAGGGAATTCCTTAGGGTTCAGATTACAGAGACCAGAGTCCTTAAAATGCATTACAATCTGGCAGATCTTTCGCTCGTCGAATATCTCCATGCTCTTGACAGCAGCAATGTTTCCACCAATCTTCCCGGCACATTTGCAGCTAAGATGGTAGGCGGCCAATGGATAGTGGAATATAATGTTGACGGCAATCCGATAGCATTCGGCGCACCTGGTTATGGTGCAGCAGACGGCTTTACAGAAATCTATGTAACCAATTTTGGCGGCTATGCAGCGTCTGCCTGGACCGGCGAAAACGGCACGACCGACCCGGCCTATGCACCGGCAGTGAAGTATTTAGACTCGAGCAACCACGCATTGGGTACCGGCCCGATTCCGGGGGCATCAATCGATGTTTACAGAGAATTGCCTCAAGCTCAGTGGGCAACAACAACAACCAATCTCAGAGATATGGCGGATATTGCATGGTATATTGATGCAACCAATCTCTTTGCAAACGGCCTTTGGTCCAATATAGGCAATTTCTGGTATTTTAACCAGGCACTTTATCCCGCAGGATATGACTTGACTCCGGCCGACGGCAACGACAACTCCGCTTTCCCTGCGACCGTTGCTCCGTTATTGAACAGTGTTGAGTTTGTTCCCTCGGCGAATGACAACATCTATCAAGGCTCTGTTTATACCATTGATTTCACATTTGAAACCATTCAGGTTACAAACGGCGCTGCCGCAGCTGCGTGGGGTGTTGCTTTCTCGCAAGATCTCACCACAAATCTTGCAGCCGATGTCCTTGGTACTTGGGCATAAGTTTGAATCTTGATTTTTCTGATTAAGTAATTGTGAAAACGGGCGGGTGTATTCTCACACCTTGCACCCGCCCGGCGCAATTACAAGCAAGCGTTCTTTACCCCCGCAAAAACATGAACACCCGATTTTTGCCAAAGGAGGCGGCTGAAATGAAAAGAAGACTCGCTGTAAGCATAATGGTACTCGTTATGTCGCTGGGGATTACCAGCGGCGGAGTTTGGGCGTTCCTTTCGGATATGGACCGCACTCCGACCAACCGCTTCACAGGCGGCATTGTTAACATTACCGCGAATGAGATTCTGATCCCGGGACCGGAGGAAATAACAGACTGGACGCCCGGCGAGCCGGTCGATGAAGAGTATGTCATTAAAAACACAGGCACGGTGCCGATTTTCCTAAGAACAAGTTTCATAGGTTCTTGGACACCCCTTACAAGTGTAACCGGCAAGCATAAAAACACCGCTTCGGTTACCGCGCATTATGAAGGGGAAATAATAACGGACCAGGATTCCGTTCACTATTATGTTGTTGAGCAATAAAACAGAAAATTATATCGGCTGATATTCCGATAATAGAATAAATTTAAAATAGCTTTTGAAATTCATTTATTAGAAGATTTGTTTAGAAGGAGATGACATCCTAATGAAAAATAAAATAAACCAGGGAAATAAAAAAAAGACCGGCTCGTTTTTTAGAGAGGTCATCGCTCTTCTGATTATACTTTTAATTACAGTTTCAAGCATCACATTAGCTTATGTGGCGGCAAGCCCTGTTCTGACGATTACAAAAAGTGTTGATAACACCAACCCGTATACGGGGGAAAGCTTCTATTATACATTAAAATATGCCAATCCGAGCACAACGGAAGATGCCACGGATGTTATCCTTGAAGATATTTTACCAAGCAATGTTGAATTTGTATCTTATATAGCGTCAAGCGATGTGGCAAGTGTTTCCGTTACAAACAACGGAACCAATGATGTAGTCCGGTTTATTTTTAATCCGACTTTATCAGCCGGAAGCACGGGCCTTGTAAAGATAGAAGCAAGGTTTCCCGCCGGCACAACGCTTCCAAACAGCGCAGTAAACGCAGCCACCATAGACCCGTCAAACGGCGACTTGGTTACAAGCAACCCGGTGACAGTTACGCCAAAGTTTATTGCCACCTCGGATTGGTCGATTGCAAAAACAAGAATTATTCCGGCAAGTGTTTTGCCGGCTGTCGGCAATAATGTTACATACCAGGTGACCGTTAACTCGAACAGCGAGATTGGCGGTATGGATTTGAAGGATATAGTAATAGTGGATACAATTCCGACCGGGTCCACTTTTGTTTCCGCTTCAAACGGCGGTACTTACAATTCGGGTACCGGAAAAGTGACTTGGAACATCGCAAGCCTTCCCGTCGGAACCAGCCAAAATCTAACAGTAGTCGTTAATTATCCCAGCCCGACCTTTACCTTAGCATCCTCTGTTACCAATGCTGTTCTCGGCACGGCAACACAGTATGACAATACCGCGGCTCCGAACAAAAACGCCTCGGTAACGCATGGCTTTGCCGCGCCCACATATGCCTTAGGAACTTTTTCAAAAGGAAACAGGCAATCAAATGATAGGTATTCTGTCGGGCAAACAGCGCGATTTACATTAACAAACATAGGCAATACAGGCAATTCGCCGCTTGACAGACTTGAAATAACAGATAATATCCCGGCTGAAATCACATTAACGCAAATTTCGACGGGTTCTTATAACTCTTCCACAAGTGTTCAGATTCAATATAAGACAAATCTTAACGCAACATTCAGAACTTGGACGGGTTCGCCCTTTGCCTCGCCGGCGAATACAACGCTTAATGTATCCGCATTAGGCTTAACAAGCGGCGAATATGTAACGCAGGTAAAATGGACAATAACCGACACCGCCAGCGGCAAAATCCAGCCAGGCTTCGCAAACACAGCCGCTTTAAGTGTGAACGGAATTGTCTCTGCTCCCGTTTCGGGAACCTCAATAACAAACACAGCCACCTTGCAGGCCTTTTACGGTGCAAATGTAATCACATTAAACGCGTCAAACACCATTTATATTGCCGCTCAAATGCCGTGGCTGGTACCTATTAAAACAGTAAATGGCGGTCAAACAAGGTTTAATTATAACGACACCGTGACTTTTAACCTGCGTATACAAAACCACGATTATGCGACAGGCAATTATGTGAATCCGATTGCGGTTGACACCATCCCGCCCGAATACGAAAATATCACCTATGTTGGCTGGGATGCGGGCAATTCGAGCATTTCAACTGCGCCGGTTATCGACGCAACCGGAACAAAAGTTATCAGCGGTATTACTTATACTTTGTTAAAGGCAAACTTTACCGGCACACTGCTGCCCGGTCAATATGTTAATGTTCAGTATTCCGCTAAAATAAAAGATTTGACCGAGACGGGTCTTATAACAAACAGTTTATATATATCAACCTTGGATAACAGCACGGTATATCAAAATGCCACTGCGGATATTATTACAGACTCGAACGATTTGGATGGCGACGGCAGCACAACGGACCGCTTTGTAAAAGCGGATGCAACAATCTTTGTCAACTTTCAGGGTTCGCTTGAGGCAAGAAAACAGATTAAGGGCGCCGACGACGCTGACTTCACTTATATTAGATATCCCGATTATACTTATACCTATCCCGGTGATTATGTGAACTACCGGCTGGTCGTTAAAAATACCGGTTCCAACGGACCGATAACCAATGTGGTTTTAATAGACAAACTGCCGACAATTGGGGATACCGGCGTAGTTGATTCAAGCGCAAGAAATACGCAATGGACGCCGTACCTTGTTAATGTAATCACGGGAGCAAACGGTGCGGCTCTGCCGGCCGGTGTTACGGTTTATTACAGCACGGTTGTCAATCCCACCTGTGCAGAATTAACGACGCCGCAAAATCATACCAATAATCCGGCGGATTTATGGTCGTCAACACCTCCGGCGGATATTACCACGGTTAAATCCATAAAAATCGATTTTGGCAGTCTGGTAATGAACACAAACGATGAGTTTACGCTCGAGTGGCCGATGAGAGCGCCCGTTGGCGCGCCGTTAGGCCAAATCGCGTGGAATTCTTTCGGCTATTCGGCGACTTACCCAGACCTTGCCTCAAACGGAACAACCGTAACACAGTCGGCTTTTTTACCCTCCGAACCGATTAAAGTGGGCTTTGAAATCAAAACTCCGCCTCCGTATGCTGTTGGTAATTTCGTTTGGGAAGACCTGAATAAAAACGGTATTCAAGATGCCGGTGAGTCGGGCATCAACAATGTCTTGGTCAATATTTATCAAAAGGTCGGAAGCGATTATGTGCTGTATGACTATACAAGAACCGGCAATGACCAAACCGGGAACGCCGGATATTATACCTTCCCGCAGGTTCCGCTCGGAACATACCGGATGGAATTTGTTTACCCGAAAACCGATACAAATACAAGCGGTTATACAAGCACATATTCGCCGTCACCGTATTTGTCGGGAGCGGACCGGACTATAGACTCCAACGGCAATCCGGCGACTATAACGGATTATACCGATTTAGGCGTTGTGAAAAATTCTATATTAACGCCTGATTTTACAATAAACACAGCGGACGATCTGTCAATTGATCTGGGGCTTTTTAGGCTCAGCTCAATCGGCGACAAGGTTTGGTATGATTATAACGCCGACGGATTACAGGCAGGAACATCTGCCGAACCCGGGCTCGCCGGCGTTACGGTAACGCTGCTGGATGCTGCCGGCGCACCGGCACTTTATGGAAACGGAACACCTGTTCCGGCGCAAACAACTGACGCATCCGGGAATTATCTGTTTACAGGGTTGGATCCGGGCGTATATAAGATTAGATTTAATATTCCAACCGGCTATAAGTTATCAACGGCAAATGTCGGTGCGAACGATGCTATTGACAGTGATGCGATTATGGATGTCGGCACAACTGCGACAACCGGCAACTACACATTGTTATCCGGAACTCAAAACCTGACGGTTGATATGGGCGTATATCTCGGGCATATCGGCAATTTAGTCTTTAATGACTTGAACGCGGATGGACTTAAAAACGGCAGTGACGCCGGTATAAGCGGCGTTACAGTTAGACTTTATAAAGATGGAAACGCTACTGCTTATAAAACGACTACCACAAATAGTTCCGGTATATACTCTTTTGACGACTTACCCCCGGGCACTTATGTTGTTGAGGTTATCAGGCCGAGTACTTATAATACAAACGGCAAGTTCACAGTGTCTTCCGGAACAACCCCGGGGGTGGATAATGACAGCGATGTCAACATCACAGTCAGCTCTTCAACAAACAAAACAAGCGACATCGTTCTTACCGCCGGCGAAAGGATTGACACAATCGATGCCGGTATGTACCGATTCGGTTCAATCGGTGACAGGGTATGGAATGACAGAAATGCAAACGGAACCCAAGATTCAGGGGAACCGAACATCAGCGGTGTGACTGTGAGACTAACGGACGCTGCGGGCAACCCGGTTACAAACGGGCTTGGTGTTGTTGTTGCGGACACTGTTACAAATTCAAGCGGAATTTACAGTTTTGGAAGCCTTAATCCCGGAACATACAAAGTTATCTTTGTCAATCCCGGTCAAAATTATAACTTCAGCCCGAACAGCGGAGCGGTAACAGTTACAACCAACAGCGATGGTACTTGGACAACGGCAAACGGTCCGACCGCTACGACCGGCACTATTACGATTACTTCAAATCTTAATGTCACCTATGTTGACCAGGGGATGTACCTTGGCGCTCTTGGCGATTTCGTTTGGGATGACTATAATGCAAACGGAAGACAGGATACAGGAGAACCGGGAATAAGCGGTGTAACAGTATCGTTAATTGATGCAACAACCGGGTTACAGGCGACAAATGTAAATGGTGTTTTAATACCGGCTACAACAACAAGTTCCACCGGTGCATACCGCTTTGATGATTTGGCGGCAGGAAGTTATATTGTTCAATTTTCGATGCCGACCGGTTGGGATAAAGCTGCGCCACGCTATGCTTCCGTTGCAACAACTGCCACAGACAGCAACGCGGACACAACAACATTTAAAAGTGATACTGTTGTTTTAGCGGCAGGCCAGCGCGATTTAACTATTGATGCGGGCTTCTACAAATATGCCAAGCTCGGTGATCTTATTTGGCGGGACTTGGATGCAGACGGTATTCAGGATTCTGGGGAAGTGGGAATTGCGGGTGTAACGGTCAAATTATTGGACAGCGCCGGCAACACAATTACCACGACAACAACAGATTCAAGCGGAATCTATACCTTCAGCAATCTTATACCCGGTACATATGCCATTCAAGCCGTAATGCCTGCTGGCTTTGACGGCGCAAGCCCTGCAACGCAAGGCACAAATACAGCAATAGACAGCAATCTTAATACAACCACTTTAAAAAGCGCGAATGTTACCTTGATTTCAGGGGAAAACAATACCACATTTGATGGAGGTTTCTATCAATTCGCATCTATCGGCGATTATATTTGGGAAGATGTAAACGGCAACGGTATTCAGGACGCCGGAGAGCCTCCGGTTTCAGGGGTAACGGTCAAGCTTCTAAACAGCGCCGGAACGCAGATTGGAAGCACGGTAACAAATGCAAGCGGTTTCTATACCTTTACAAGCTTGGTGCCGGGGGGATATACAATTGAAATTGTAAAACCCGCAGCGTATGACGGCATTACCTTAAAAGGTCAAGGCGGGAATAATACAACAGACAGTGATATAAACCCGAGCACATGGAAAAGTGACTTAACCACCTTGATATCGGGTGAAAACAATATGTATGTTGACGGGGGACTTTATAAGTTCGCGTCACTCGGCGATTTTGTTTGGAACGATACTAATGCAAACGGCCTTCAGGATTCGGGCGAGGTTGGTATCCCGAATGTAACGGTAAGGCTTTTAAACAGTGGCGGTACCCAAGTTGCCACCACGACAACCAACGCAAGCGGTGCGTATTCCTTTACAGGGTTAGCTCCCGGAAGCTACATTGTTGAAGTGGTAAAACCGAGCGGATATTTGAACTCTCCAAAGACTGCGGGAAGCGACACTGCCATAGACAGCAACATAAACATCGCTACTTCAAGAAGCGATGTGACAGCATTAATCTCCGGTGAAAATAACCCGACAATTGATGCCGGTTTATACCAGACAGCCTCTCTCGGGGATTTGGTTTGGAATGACCTTAATGCAAACGGTATTCAAGATGCAGGTGAACCGGGAATTTCCGGAGCAACGGTCAACCTTTTGAATAATCTGGGTGTTCAGGTAGCAACCACCACAACAAACGCTTCCGGCATTTACAGTTTTACGGGGCTAACGCCGGGAACCTATACGGTGGAAGTAGTTAAGCCGGCAGGTTTTGATATTCTCACCGATAAAACGGTTGGGAGCAATACCGCAATAGACAGCAACCTGAATCCTGATTTTAAGAGTGACCCTGTAA
>Ga0209099_1004605_pt1 | contig 10385 bp, 12 predicted proteins | sample AD_JPNHW2_MetaG_FD_184430 | JGI IMG/M metagenome (GOLD analysis project Ga0209099, IMG submission 184430) | Active sludge microbial communities of municipal wastewater-treating anaerobic digesters from Japan - AD_JPNHW2_MetaG (SPAdes) (version 2) | ecosystem: Engineered > Bioreactor > Anaerobic...
TGATCAGTGTGGCGTTTGTTTGGGCTTATCGTGTCGGAATCTATCGGAATGATCACATAAAGCCGATCAAGATAAAAAAACATGGCCGCAAAGCGTATAGCTTTTTTAAATATGGACTTTCTTTTATAGCAAATGCACTGCTTAACCCCTTTGATATCAAGAATTTTGAAATTTGTATAAAAGTTTTGTCATGTACTTAGAAAAAATATAATGAATTTAATCAATCAATCAATTATTATTTTATGCAACAGAAAGACGGAAACGATAATGATTCAATGCTAATTCATTCCCGTGAATTATTATCAGAGCTGCTAACATTAGTACGAAAAGATTTAGGATTTAAAGATGAAGACATTAAGTCTGAAGACTTATTAGATACTTTATTATTGCCAACTTCTAGAGAAGATATTATTAATGAGTAAAAAGAAACAGGATGTTTTCAGGGCATACAAATGTGAACTTTGTGGCAGAATAACTTCTGATTTTAGCTTACTTTTTAATCATGAAGATTGGTTTGAATGTTCATTACATGGTATAATTTGCGAAGATCATGTATTAACGACAGACTATTGGACGTTGCCAAATACAAGCAAATGTAAATCTTGCAATCAAACAGTTGAAATTGTAAATGGAAAGTACAACCATGGTATTATAGTTAATTTTGAACAAGAAGTTATTAAACAGTTTAAAACAATTAAATTTTTAAACGAAATTAATTTTGAAATTTCTAGGGCTTTTTTTGAAGAAAAAAGAAAAATGTTTTTATTGAAATTAAAATACATACAAAAAACTAAGTTTACCAATATCATAAAATCATTTAAGGGAATTAAGGATTTTGACTTTTCAAAATATGTTTCTGATCTAAAAAGTGACTCAAATAAGTGTGAAACAATATACTGGTATGAAAAGTATGTGGGGAGTATTTCAAGCAAATATAGTGAAGAAATATGGTATATTGATTATGTATCAAAATTTAAATGTAATGAAATTATACTGAATATCCAAAATAGTAATAATTTTTTTAATTGGGATTTGTTACTTCAATTAATCGCATCTTCATTTTCCAGTTCATATACCCTTGTGTTAAATGATAATAATACAGTTGATTGTGTTATTTCAGTTACTACAGATGACAAAAATATTAGTAAACGGTTATATGAATTACTTCCTTCCCAAATTGAGAACTTATTTCATATTTATATCGAAGCAAACATGAGATTACAGATACTTTTAGAAAAATCAAAACAAGAATTTAATTGGACAGAATATGATAGCATTGAGAATGAGCGCAGAAAGTATTTACAAAAATGGGAGTCAGAAAAAAATAGTATAATAAGATCAAAACAATGAACGAAACGATAACTTTGTGTCGGCAAGCAGCGGCGGGTCAGTGTTTATGGACAGTTTAAAGCTTTTAATCGGGCGTGCGGTTTGGTGGACAGGAAAGTGCTTTTATCGCCGCCGCCGACTTGCCACACTTGGTCGTTATGGGCAAGTTAAGGAGAGACAACGCCAACAGCAAATAAGTGTGTAATGAAACAAATATTAATTCTAAAAACAAAGTTTATGAAAAATCTATTTTTGGTATTTGTGCTAATTTCAGTAAATGCTGGACTGTTTGCTCAGACAAAAAATGTCGAGTACAAACTTAACCAGACAGACCCAAACAATGTTGTAAATGCAATTTTTTATTCGGCACGAACAGGTGATTATTATCTATTAGAGAATCTTTGTGACCCAATAGGAAAGGGTGATGGCGACACAAAACGAATTTGTGCCCTAACTAATTTGAAAAAACAGGCTGACCAATATGGAGAAACAGCGGATATGAAAAAAACTTTTGAGGATTTTATTAATAATTTTAAATTAGCTTCCACCTTTGGACAAGTAACATATGAAACATCTGATAGTGGAAATGAGATAGCCAAAGTTTCATTTATGTTTAATCATCCCGGTGGTGAAAGTAGAAGTTCAGAAGTAATGAATCTCGTAAAAAGAGACGGAAAATGGTATTTGTATTCCTTTTAAAAATTAAAATAGTATTCACATAAAATTAAATCATTATGAAAGCATTATCAATTATTGGAATTGTATTATCTGCTGTCGGAGTTATTTTTACTGCTCTGCTTATGGACATAAACGATGTAATGGATAGAGTTCCGGGGGTGATTTTAGCAATAATAATAATATTGCTGTATTTGCTTGCATTATCAATAACCGCGTGTGTCAAAGCCTTTAGTAAGAAGAAATAAATTGTTTTTTTTATAACTTTTAAAATAAATTATTATGAAAATCTTATTATCATTGTTTTTATTGGTAAATACTTTTTTACCTTCGACTTCGCCAAATGGTGATGCAGATTGCATTAAACATAAATATAAAGGCACTTGGAAAAACAATAGCATTTATGTAGTAATTAACGAAGCAGTATTTAATAATTTTTTGTCATACAATGGGACATTAAGCGGTTATTCGCAATATAAAAATAATGTTTGCCCAATAAGCGGTACGTTTAAACTGGTTAGCCAAGGCACTTATACGGTTTCTTTCTATGAATCATCAGATGAAAAATATTGTAACGCTTCATTCGATGGTACTATAAAATGTTATAGTGACGGGACAGTCTTTGATGGCGAAATCATAACTCCTGGCGAATACAGTCCAAAACAAGATGCATTGGAAATGACCTCGGTTGACTAATTAATGATATTAAAATAAGATTAACCAGCCCATAACAGGCATCTGCTTTCAGTGGCGGGACAGTGCATCTTGACAGGTATGTGTTTCTTTTATTATATTTGTGCAGCCCGACAGTGAAGTGTTTATAAATCGCCACCGAAAAGCAGCCGCCGGGCCGTTATGCACAATTAAAACAAAATCATAATGAAAAAGATTATCGCTACAATTACAATTGGGTTAATTGCTGGACAATTTTCCCTTGGACAGGTAAACCGATATTATCAACCTGCGACCTACACACCTATCAACACTTATGTTTCACCTGACTATGACGCATTGTACCAGATAGGGGCAGCAATGCAAGCTCGTTACAACAATAACAGAGACCATAGAGATAAATTAATTGATTGGATTTTCGACTTAAAAACGAAAACAAACGATCAAGAATTTCTTGATGCAATGGATTATAATTATAAGAAATTAAGAGCAATGGACGATCAGGATTTTGGTTCCCTTGGTTCCACATTGAATTCAATTGAACAAGATATTAAAGAAGAAATTGATAAATGTAATACTAGGACACGTGAATTACCAGGAAAATTATGGGATGCAGGCAATGAAAATCTAAAGAATGGAAATTACGCTGATGCTGTAAAAAATTATTCCGCATTGATTCAAATAGACCCAAGTTATATATACACTTATAGAAATAGAGGGTTTGCGTACTACTCATTAAATAAATTATCAAATTGCATCGCTGATTTAAACAAATATATTGCAGAGGTCACCGACGACCAATATTCTTATGCTACTAGAGGTTGGGCAAAGTATTACACGAACGATTATACTGGTGCACTTGCAGATTTCAATTTACAAATAGAAAATGCACCAAATTCGGCAGTTGCATATTATAATAGAGGTTCAGCAAAGTCAATGCTTAATGACAATTATGGTGCAATTACTGATTATTCAAAAGCGATTCAGTTTGATCCTTCTTTCTCAATGGCCTATAACAATAGAGGTTGGTCAAAATATGAATTAAAAAAGTATTCAGAAGCTTTAGTAGATTTAAACAAGGCAATTGAATTGGATCCGAAAAATTGGGTTGCATATGACTCTCGCCAAGAAACAAAGTTTGCACTGTTGGACTACAAAGGTTGCATTGACGACTGCAATAAAGGAATTGCTATAAATTCTAAACTCGCTAATTCATATTTTTTTAGAGGACGTGCTTATTATAAGCAAGGACTAAAGACAAAAGCTTGCGAAGATTGGAGTAAAGCGGGTGAACTTGGGAAAAGCGAAGCGTATGAATATATAACTAAATACTGTAATAATTGATTATGGACAATACAGAAAAAGAAACTTTAGAAAAAGAAAGATTAGAAAAGGTGCGCCAAAAGTATAGAGAAAGGTTTATTCGTTGGCAACAATTATCCATTTCTCAATTATCTTATAGCAATAATTTGATAATGTCTTTGACATTGGGTATGCTTGCCTTTTCTGCAACAAAATTAGATTTTAAAATTCCAAAGGAGGAATGTTTTTGCTTATTGATTTCTTGGAGCTATTTTTTATTACTTGCATCTTTATTGACAGGGATTATTTTGACAATAAATCGACTCAATGACTTCAGAAAAACAAAAGAATTAATAAATTCTAAGAAGAAAAGATTTGAAACTAAAAATAAAATTAAGGAATCTTGCGATCTTGAAACAATTGATTCTGCTATTGAAAGCTTGGACAATTTAACAAATGAACTTGGAAAAAGCACTTGGGTTTTATTTCATATTCAATTATGGACATTCTTTTTGGGTAGCTTGTCAAGTATAATAATGATAATAATAAAGAATAATTAACTGTGCATAACAGGGGCTTTGCATCAGGCGGGTGCGGGAAAAATTTGAAACGAATGGAAATTAATTAATTTTATGGACGGGTTGACACGGCAGGCCGATTTAAAACCCGCCCGCTGCAAAGCCCCGGAACGTTACCAACAAGGCGAAGAAAAGACAGAGACAATGACAATGACAAAGAAAATGGTTTGAGAATGAGAAATGAAAGAGAAAAATTGAAAGAAAAAAGATTTAGTTTTTTTGCCGACCCGCAAGAAAGAAACGAGGAAAGCCGACACACATTTAGCACATTGCCTTTTGCCCGACACACAAGCCTACGCTTCGCAAAAGACAAAGAGCCAAATTTCCGACCCTCAATTTTTGTATGTAATTAAAAATAATTATTTTTGAACTTAATAAACGAATAAATTTGTGAAACTAAAATGACAAAAATGTAGATTAAAAGAAAATAAAATATAGCGTTTAGCTGGTTTCTGTACTTGAAATCGACCAAAAATTCAAATCCCACAGAAAAAGCAATAACGCCACGTGAAAGCGTGGTCGTTGCTTTAATGTTGTGGGATGGGCTCTTGGTCGAGCCTCAAGTACAGCGTAGGCAATCTGGCCACGCTGTTTTTTTTACATCATCAAATATAAATTTGTTAGAAAATGGCTGACCAACAAAAAAATGTTAATATTAAATAATGGAGACCAGATACCATAATAAGAAAAACGGGGCGTCACCGAAAAGCCTTATGAGTAGGACAATAAAAATATAATAGTAACTAAAACCAATTTTTATGAAAAAAATGTTTTTACTTTCAGCGGTCTTAATTGTGCTTCAATTTAATGTGAATGCACAAACCGGGTCATTTGCGCCTGGATGGTACATTATTCAGGCATCTGCAACATATTCTGTCATTTTGCCCGGATATAATGACCTTACAACAGATGATAACGGAAATGTTACATCACCGGATTTTGCAAGCCTACAAATGGCAGCAGGCGAAATCGTACTCGCATTTGATTTTAATAAGGATAAATATTTTTGTTTTGATCCGTTAGGCCGCATGGTTGCATTTAGTGGCGCAGGAAGTTTAGCAAAAGCACCTGACGCACCTGGTTGCGGAGTCGGATTAATGAATGAAACAATTGAACTTATTGGAGGAGAAGAATTGGGAGAGGGTTCGTATTATTGGATAATAGGACAGGATATTGCAAAATCAACAGTAACTATTATGGTACAAGGCGGACAAAAATTTGATATACCACAAAGTAAAATATCCTTACTTACGGCGGCATTAAGAAAGTTGATGAAATCTGAAATTTATAAACCTGTAGAATAGAAAAGTAATTACTAACAATTAAAAATAACGACAAATGAAAAAACTCATTCTCTCTTTTTTAATGACATTAATTGTCATTTGTTTTGTAAGCGCACAGGATGTTCAATTTTCAGAAAACCTGATGCATGCTTATAATAAAGGAAAAACAAATGCTTTAAAGAAAGATGCATCTATAAAAGATCATCTTTGGCTTACACCGATATTGCAACTCGCTTTAACAAACTGGGACAGATTGACACCAGAAGCAAAGCAATTTTTTAATGGTTATAGAAACAGACCGACAATAGCAAATGAACAATTGCTAAATTTAGGTAACTTTCGTTTTCACTATACAACCACAAGCGGAGATCCAGATATTGACGTTGATGCCACAGATAATGATTCAAATGGCGTACCAGATTATATAGATAATATGGCTGATATATTTGTGAATATGATTTTTGACGATGATCATACGACAATGGGATTATCTGTACCACCCCCTGACGGAACGACAGGTGGAAATGCTTTGTATGATGTTTATGTAAGCGCGGCAGAAGCAGGAAGCGGAGTTTATGGATTTGTCGCTGCTGAAACTCAAATAGGAGATAATCCAAATTCAACAGGATTGACTGAAACAGATGCAATGACAAGTTATATGGTAATGAGAAGTAATTATAGCGGATTTTCTGGCGGAACTGATACTTGCATATCAGTAACTGCTGCTCATGAATACTTTCATGCAATACAAAATGGTTATAATTCAGAAATGGGAATTTGGCTGATGGAAATGACAGCACCATGGGCAGAAGATTACAATTTTTCAGGTTATGATGATAATTTTCAATATTTAATGGGGGTATTCGGAACACCTGATATAGCAATGAATTTGAATGATAATGATGATCCTGACGGATTAGGAGGTCATTGGTATGCTACATGGATTTTCTGGAAATATGTAACTGAACAGACAGATGATAACATAACAAAAAGTGTGTTTGAAAGAACAGTAACAAATGATGATATTGATGCAATCGACAACGAATTAACCACAAATTGGTCATCTGATTTCAGTACAATGTTTGAGCAATTTTTAATTTCAAATATTATTATGGATAGCGCTACAGCTTACGATCCATATATTTATTGGAGAGCTCCTGATTATGAAAATTACATTACTAATAATGGAGACCAGAAATGGGAAGATAATATTACGTATTCAGGTTCTCCCTCAACTTGGAGTAGTACAACAAACGGAAATAAGAGATTAATGAGATTAAGTGCAGATTATTTTGATATTACTTCAAGTCAGGATTTTTCGGTAACGTTGACACCTACAAATACTTCTGCTGATTTAGATATTGTATTTGTAAAGCAAAATACTACAAACGAAACAATAGATGTTGTAAATAGCACTCAAGTAGGAAATAGCTATGTTGTGAATGTTACTAATGCCGGAAATTATGACCGATTAATAGCTATGGTGAAAAGGTTTGATGATACTGTTACGGATACTTTATCAGAGCAATATACTTTAAATTTTGGAGCTTTGATGAGCATTGGCGAATTTGATAAAACAAGTTTTAATATTTATCCAAATCCGGTATCTGAAAATATTAATTTAGTATTTAATGAGGGCAACAATTGCCAAGCAATAAAGATTATTGATTTACTAGGGAATGTGGTTACTGAATATAAAAATCTTTCTGGTGATAAGAGTTTATCATTAAACGTTAGCGGCTTATCAAATGGAACATACTTTATCTCGGTTATAGAAAACGACGGTAAGATAGAAACAGAAAAACTCTTTATATTGCACTAGTTTTAAAAAAAAGAGGGGTATTAAACCCCTCTTTTAAAAAATAAAAGCCTATGAGAACAATACTAATCATAATGATGGCAATGATGTCCGTCGCTGGCTGTAAAACCACAAAAAAGAAAACTGAGGTATATAATGTGCCAGATAAGCCAATTATTACTTTTCAGAAAACAGCATGTTTCGGAAAATGTCCTGTATACAAGTTAGAGATTTATGAATCAGGGGCTATAAAATTGTTTGGAGAAAAGAACCTTGATAAAGTTGGTAATTATTCAAAGACACTTACAAAGAGTGAGATTAATGATTTGAAAAAAACATTTTTAGATTCAAAGTTCTTTGAATTTAATGATGAATACACGGCGAAAAAAACAGATTTACCGACTACATACATTTCATTTGAGAACGAAGGAAAGTATAAAAAGATACGGGATTATTCTGATGCACCAGAAGATTTGAAGAAGCTGGAAAAATTGATTGAGAACATTGTTAGTTCTGAAGGGTGGATAAAACAAGAATAAAAGATTAATAATTAAAAGAGAAGTCCTGCTGGGCTTCTTTTTTTATTTTAATTTATAGTATCTTTGAAAGGTGTTTATATCTATTGTCAAATTATTACCATAGAAATGTTTATTTTCGCACCGTTGTTAACATTAACAGGCATTTGATCTTATACATAATTAGTTTTAATAAATAAATTTTATGACAGCAATTATCAGACTTGAGGAAGTAGAAAGCAAAATTATCGAAATAAGAAATCAAAAAGTTCTTTTGGACAGCGATGTCGCTGAACTTTATGGCGTAGAAACCAAAAGAGTTAATGAAGCTGTGAATAATAATCCAGATAAATTCCCTGATGGGTATATTATTGTTTTGACTAATAATGAATGGAATACATTGAAGTCGAAATTTTCGACTTCAATAAAAGGCGGTAAAACCAAACTTCCCAAAGCTTTTACCGAAAGGGGCCTATATATGCTTGCAACAATAATGAAAAGTAATAAAGCGACTCAAACAACTCTTACAATCATTGAAACATTTGCAAGAATAAAACAGCTTTCACGTAATATTAAAGAACTGTCTGAAATTAAGGACGACAAAAATAAGAAAAATCTTATGCAAAAAAGCGGTGAAATTATTGCAGAGATTTTGGATAATGACTTAGACCTTAATGAAACTGAAACATCTATTGAAATAAATTTTGCAGTCTTAAAATTCAAACATACAATTAAAAAGAAAAAAGACGTAAAATAAGGTAGTTCAATTGAAATTCTTAGAAAAAGAAGACAGCAAGCCCACAGCCAAGCACATTGTCAGGTCGCACCTGCCAACGCTGAAACCAAAACCTGCCAAAGAGCTTGTCTTTATTACCTACCCTGACTTTGCCAACGCTGAAACCAAAACCTGCCAAAGAGCTTGTCTTTATTACCTACCCTGACTTTGCCAACACGAAAAACTAAATCTTAAAGACTGAATAATAAGGAATGACAGTATTAGAAATATATCTCAAACATTGGTAGACAAGAACGCCCAGTTGGTAACAGGCATCTGCTTTCAGTGGCGGGACGGTGCATCTTGACAGGTATGTGATTATTTATTAAATTTGTGCAGCCCGACAGGAAAGTGAAATTAAATCGCCACCGAAAAGCAGCCGCCGGATCGTTAGCCACAATGCAAAATTTTTGACAATGAAAAAACAAATACTCGTACTGACAATTTTTCTACTGACATTGACTGTCGGACAAGGACAGACAAATGTGTATCATCCGTTTCCAACAGACAATGCTTCATGGAGTGAAATTTATTTTCATCAGGGCTATTGCGACCCACCAAATTATTGCCCTTTCGAATTACTAATGCAAGGAGATACGATAATAAATTTAGAATCCTATCATAAAATATTTGCAAGGAATGATAGTTCGACAACCTTCTTTGGTGGACTGAGAGAATTAAATAAGAAAATATATTTCTTCAAACAACTCATCGGATATGAATATTTACTTTATGATTTTAATCTTAATATAGGTGATTCTATAATGGTAGATTGTGATTTACCGGATACCATGTTTCAAAAAATGATTGTAGCATCAATTGATTCTATATTATTAATTGATATGACTTATAGAAGAAAATTTAATTTTGTTAATGGCGAATCTTGGATTGAAGGTATTGGAAGTGAATTTGGGTTATTAACTCCAGGACTATCATGTACAACATGCATTTGTGGGAATCAATTAGTTTGTTCTAGAGAAAATGATACTTTATTATATTTAAATGAGAGTTTAGTTCCATGTTTTATTAATACTTCAAATAATGAAATTATAAACAATTCGCAGCAATTAATTATATATCCCAACCCCTTCAGCTCTCAAATGACTGTCCAATCAAACCAAGTTCTTAAAGCCGCAACCCTCACAATCTACAACACATTCGGGCAACAAGTAAAACAAATTAAAAATATTTCTGGACAATCAATCACTTTGCACCGAGACAATTTACCAAGCGGGATTTTCTTCTTGCAACTTACTCAAGACAATGAAATATTAACAACTGACAAAATAATAATTACGGACAATTAACCTATGACATAATGCACATGTGGCTAACACATAGAGTGATAGCCGAAAAGCCCCAAACAAAAAGCCCGATAAATCCTAATGTTTATCGGGCTTTTTGGTCTATCACCTGTTCAGCGACTCCGTTATCCGAAATCTTTGGCCTTAGGGAAAA
>Ga0209099_1004606_pt1 | contig 10383 bp, 8 predicted proteins | sample AD_JPNHW2_MetaG_FD_184430 | JGI IMG/M metagenome (GOLD analysis project Ga0209099, IMG submission 184430) | Active sludge microbial communities of municipal wastewater-treating anaerobic digesters from Japan - AD_JPNHW2_MetaG (SPAdes) (version 2) | ecosystem: Engineered > Bioreactor > Anaerobic >...
CTCGCGTATGCGACCGAGGCGGGATTCTGGTTCGCCGCGCCCGGTGAGGGCGGGAGGCTTTGCCAGGTGCCGCTGCCATCCGGCCAGCGGCCGCGCGAGCGATCACTGCTCTGCGGCCCGAAACTATGCGAATCGAGAATGGTCACGCCGTCGTTGTCCGTCAAGGCGATGAATTCGCCTCCCGCGCTCAGCTTGAAATTGGTATGCAAGCTGCCTTGCTCCGGCTGCTCGTCGCACCAGACGACAATAAAGTCGCCGGGAGCCAGGACCCGCCCTGTCTGCGTGAAGCGCCATTTGGTGAGACGGTCCCTTTTATCCGAGAGATAGAGGCCGTCAAGCGCGAGTGGCGTCGATCCGGAATTGCACAGCTCGATCCAGTCGTCGAATTCCCCCGCCGCATCCGCGACCGTATGGCTGTTGTCGGCCATGAATTCATTGAGGAGGATGCCGGCGTCGCTGACGCCGGCGGCCTGGAGGCGAAGGGCCCTTTTGCGTGGGAAAAGCTGCTCCACGTCCAGGGAATCCCGGGCGAGGAGGCGCAGCGATCCCCCGGCCCCGGCCGGCAAGGGCGGCAGCACCGCGCTCCAGCGGTCGGCCTCTTCCACCTTTTTGCTGCCCGCCACCGGGTGGGGCTGCATGGCGATTTCGTTGGGCTGTGCGGCGCCGTCGGGCGTATAGAGGAGGGTCACCCGGGCCAGTCCGGCGCTGGCGAAGCAGGCCGCATCGATGTGGAGCGAATCCCCCGCAGCCGGCTGCTTTGGCGCGATATCGATGCGATACACCACCGGCCCGCCGCCGGCGTAGCGCAGCTGGGCGGGCAGAGTGGCGGCGCGGCGGAGGATATACTGCTTCAATCCGAACTTGACGTGCTGGTTGCTGTAGCTGCCCGCGCTATAGGAGCCGGACCAGTCCGCCGCGGTGAAATGGTAGTCCATGGTGCGGAACGAATCCTCCAGGGCCGCGGTTGTGATCAGTGCCCGCAGCCGGTTGATGCGCTCCTCCTGCTGCGCCAGATCGAAGACCCGGGAACGATAAAAGTAGAGAAAGTGGGTATACAAATCGCGCCAGGGATAATAGGCGAGCAGTTTTTCAGCCAGGGGGCGCTGGCCGCCGGCCACCTTGGGGAAATTGTAGGGGTCCGCCGCAGACCAGTCCACGCCAAACCAGTCGACGCCGAAGGTGTTGTCATAATCATAGGGGATCAGGGTGAAACGGGCGGTTGAGGGCTCGTAATAGAGGTAATAATTGTTCATCAGCGCTCGGTAATCGTCCCAGCTGCCCACCAGGGTGTTCATGGCAAAGTACTGCAATACCCCCGGCACATCGAGCAGGGCTTCCAGGGAGTCCGGCAGGAGGGCGGCCGGGGTCAGGTTGAGCACGCGGATGAAGCGGGCCAGCGGCGAGAAATCGCCGCGTTCTTCATTGGTCGTCAGCTCATAGGCGGGACGGCCGCCGCTGGAAAGCTGCATGTAGAAGCGGGGATCGTTGCCGAGGAAGGTCAGGTCCGCCGGATAGAGGCATTTCCAGAGATTGCCGCTGTCATCGGCAAAGTGCCTGGCGATAAATTCATCGTCGATATGTTCAACCGAGATGTAGAGACCGTAGTAGCGGCCGTTGATATAGAGCCGGGCGTGGCTGGCGCGCGACGCCACCCGGCCGATATCCTGATAGAGGTCGAAACAGAGCTTGCTGCGGATGATGGCGGGGTCGTTGTGTTCGCCGTTGAGATTCAATTTGTCAAGGCCGTGAAACTGGCGGCCGCGGACAAAGGAATTGAAGGAGATCTTGAAGGATTTCTTGGCCGCCTCCCGCGAGGTGTTGCCGCGCAGACGGAAGCCGATCGAATCGATGCGTTCGTTCAGGAAACGGTTCTGAAAACGGCACACCGCGATAAATTCACTGTCGCTGTCCGTATGGGTCAAGATCCACGAGAGCGAGGTGGGATCGAGGGTGACCTCGATGCGCGCCAATGAGCTGTCATCGTACACCTGCCAGCTGTCGTCGGCCCCGGCCAGGAGCGCGGCGGGCACCAAAGAACCGACCATGAAGAAAAGGCAATAGTTCAGACGCATGGGATGTGCTGATCCTCCGGGACGGCTGCAGCGTCCCTGTTGTTATTTTGCGGCAGGGCAAATTAGCCAATGGCAGGGCGAAAAACAAGGACAAATTCGCGGCCGGATTACGCAGAGGCACGGCGGCGGAGAATGCCGCCCGATGGCGCGGCGCTTCGGGGCCGGGGATTACGGGCCGGTGGGATGGGCCGGGCGGAATGCGCGCGGCCGGATTATCCGGCGGCGCGGCACACCGCGCTGATGCGCCGGGCCAGCGCCATGATGGTGAGGATCGGGGGATTGCCGAGCGCGTGCGGAAACAAGGTCGCATCGGCGACATAGAGGTTTTCCGGCAGGCGTGCGGGATGCAGGGTCGCGGCATCCGCGGCGGTCAGGGGCAGCATGCCACCGGGATGACCGGCATTGAGGGTGCCTTCGGTCATCTCCTGCGGCGTCACACCCAGCCGACGCAGCATTTCGCGAGCCAAGGCAGCGCCCTCCTGCAAACGCGCCTGGTCTTGTTCCGTCAAGGACTTTTCGACCCTCGCGGCGGTGACCGCGCCCGCTTCGCTGTCGGCCAGCTTGATCATCACGCCCAGCGTATCTTGTGACGGATAGCGCCAGTTCCGGTTGAAAAAGAAGCTCAGATAATCGAAGTAGGGAGAGAGGATATAGCCCGGGCGCTGGACGACGAAGGGCATGGAAATCTCGCGGTTTTGCAGGGCATTTTCCAGGCGTCCCGCCACGCAGAGGACGGGATCGACGAAGAGGCGCCGCTCGCACGCAATGCCCGACTGTTCCAGGATGACCGGGGTTCCGAATCCGCCCGCCGCCAGGACGATGAGGTCGGCACGCAGGGTCTCGCGGTGCCAGCCCCTCCGGTACTGCACCCCGCTGGCCCGGCCCCCGGAAATCTCGATGGCCTCCACCCGGCAGCTGCTGCGCAGATTCGCTCCCTTGGCCACGGCGATCTCGAGGAATTTGCGGCTGTCCCATTTGACGCCATGCGGGCAGCCGAGCACGCAGCGGCCGCAGCTGACACAGCGCTCATAGTCGCCCATCTTGGGCAGCGGCGCCGGTTCCATCCCCATCTCCCGGCAGATCTCGAACAGGCGCCGCGTCGCCGGGCGCCAGCGCTTCTGGTGGGCCGTGGAGATTGGAATCTCCTGTTCGAGCGCCGCAAACTCGGGTTCGAGGTCGATGCCGAGGGCCTGCAGATCCGCGCCGAGCCGCACACCGTTGCCCGTAGCCAGGGTGGTCGTGCCTCCCAGGGCGCAGCCGTTGACCATCACCATCCGCTCTGCGCTGTGGCGGATCCGCATCGCCGGAAATATCAGTTGAATCTCCCGCTCGTCCCGCAGCAAGCCGCAATTCCTCACCCGCTCGATCAGGCCAAGATTCCAGCCGAAGGGACGAAAGGCCTGGCCGGCCTCCAGGATCGTGACCTCATAACTGCCCTGCAGCTCTTTGGCAGCGGTGGCGCCACCGGCGCCCGTGCCGACCACAATGGCCTTTTTTTTCGGCTTCATCTCATCTCCAGATAGGCGCGGCAACAGGGGTGCCCCTCGGTGATCCGTTGGCTGAACGCGAGCGTTCCGCCGCCGGCGAGGCCCGCCAGCACGCCGGCATCGAGCGCCGAGATCATCCGGCAAATTTCCGGCGCATAAAAGCGGCTGAAATAACATGAGCTGATTTCGATCATCCCCTCGGCCGTGCCGCGGAAATCGATGCCGATGGCGCGGTAGAGCACCCGGGCGGCCTGCATCGCCTCCGCAGGGGTCGTAACGCTAAAACGCCGGCGCCAGCGGGCGCCATAGGCCCGGGCCGCTTCGCCAAGCCGCGCCTCCAGGGCCGGCAGACCCCGGCGCTGGGCGAGCGCGTCCATCGCACTCTCCCGGGTGAAGCGCGCATAGCACGCCAGCGCCTCGGCGGCCCCAAGCCCGGAGAATTCCGGGGCGGCGACGCCAAAGGCCGCCGCGGTAAGGGCCGCCAGTTGTTCGAGCTCTTTTTTGCGCACGATGGCGGGCAGAGGCAGCGCTGCCAGGCGCAGGAGCAGGTTCATCGCCAGGCCTGCCGCTGCGGCCGCGCCAGCGCATAGACACCGAGGGCGATTCCGCCATCGACCAGGCCATTGGTCAGGTAGACCAGCAGCGGGCTCTGGAAGAGAAACAGCGCGAAGGAGAGCAGCGCGCTGGCGGATTTGGCGTGGATCAGCAGGCGGGGGTAGACGGTTTCGCGGGGATGACGGAACATCATCGCTGCCAGCAGCGTGACCAGATACATATAGGCCGTAGCGAGGATGAGAAAAAACCGTGCTCCCGTCGCCGGGGAAGGCGCCAGGCCGAAGATGGGGGAGAGGCGATCAAAGAAGCGGAGGACCAGCTCCGGCAGGAAAAGAAAGAGCATCCCGACCAGCCCGAACAGGAGCGCCATGACGAGGCTGATCCCGCGGTAGCCTCGCTTGACCGGTGTGTGGTGCGGCATTTTGATCTCCCTTCACGGATACTGCAGTTCGAAAAACCTCGCTCGCGGCCCAAAGGCGATCTCCTTCATCACCGGCGAGGCGGTGGCATCGATGACCGGGGAAGCAGCGGTACGGTATTGTTGCAGCGTGCGGTAGTTGCGGTTGATAAAGCAACTGTTGTCGCCGGGGAATTGCGCGCTCATCCGGTCATAGATGTCGCGCACGGGCGTACGCTGCACATTGCCGAAGGTCATGGGAACAAAAACGCATGGACTGACCTCGCCGAAAGCATCGACGTAGATCATCTTGCGGCCCGCCGAGCAGCCAAAATGGCGGCCATCCTCAAAATGGCCGAGGTAGTTGACCGTCATCCCGCCCGTCTGATTGCAGCGGTCCTGCAACTCGATCAGCATGGCACGCTGTCCGGGGGTCAGGACGAGTTCCTCTTTCTGATAAGCGGCGACCGCGGGCTTGGCCTCGCTCAGCCAGGCCTCATGGATCTCAAGGCCGCGCAGGAAATCGAGAAAGTGTTCGGCGGTTTCGCGCAGCAGCAAACCCGGCGGGAGGACGGCCGAGACGCTGACGTGCAGGCCAGGGACGCTCTTGAAGATCTCGATGGCCTGCAGCGCGGCGCGATAGGCCCCCTTATAGCGGCGCGCCTGATCGTGTTCCTCCTCGCGCCAGGAGTCCAGGCTGACCGCGACCGAGAAGAGCCCGGCTTGATGCAACTCAAGGGCGCGCTGCGGCGTCAGGGTGCATCCGGTGGTGAAGAGTTTGACCGCGCATTTCCGGCTGGCGTACGCGATAATCTCGGCAAGGTCGGGATTCAGCAGCGGTTCGCCGCCGGTCAGGCCCAGCCAAAAGACGCCGAGCTCCTGCAACTCCGTGATGGTATTGAGAATGGTGGCCTTGTCCATGGGCTGGCCGCTGCGGCCCTTGTTGTAGCAGTAGACACAGTGCTGCGGACAGGCGCTGGTGACGCCGATCTGAGCGTGCGACGGCCCGGCGCGTTTGGCGAGCAGGTGTTCCTTGATAAAGCGTGCGTAGGCGGGACTGTTGAGCGGCGGCAGATGGGAGTGAAGGATCAGATTACCGCCGACGTCGATGACGCGGAATTTGTTGAGGTATTGGATCAAATAGCGATTGACGGACGGCCTGGCCAGTGCGATCTGCGGAGTCGCCAGGAGGGCCTTGATGAGCTGCCAATTCGTGGCGCGTTGGGCCATGGGACCAGACCTCTGCTTTCTCGTTGGTGAGCGCTTCGGGTCTGCAAGAGGCTGGGGAAACAAGACCGGGGCGCGCAGTCAATGGCTTATCCATTTACATACGCAAAGGCCGGATCAAAGTTTCTCTCCGGAACCAACATTCGGCTTGGCTGAGAGATCCATGGCGATGATGGGTCTTGCGCTGCGGAGAGGGCTACCCGCCGGGAGCCATATCCGCCCGATGGGTCCTCTGTCCTGAAGCGGCGGCCCCCCGGGCCGTCGTCATGGCAGGGACGTGCTACCACTCCAGGTCGTCTTTTTTGCCCAGCAGCTGGTCCAGACGTCTTTTAACGATCTGCGCCTTGTTCGCCCGCCGCTCTTCCAGCTTGCTCTTCATCTGGGCCAGATCACTCTCCAGGCGCGAGATGTCCTTCTCTCGCTGCGCCTCGCGCAGATCAAAGAGTTGGTCGATGGTGGTGCCGAGCTCCGCCTCGATCTTTAACTGTTTGTCGCTCTCTTTGCTCTCCTTGTAGAGGCTGGAGAGTTCCATGCAGCGGGCTTCCAGCATCATGGTCTGCTTGCTCCGCTCCAGCTGTTCCGAGTCGGCAAAATCCATCAAGCGGTCCTTGTACAGCCCCGCAAGCGAGAGCTCGTTCTGCAGTTGAAACTGCATTCGGGCGAGATCGGCCTGACGCTCCGGCGATAGTTTCAGGGATCTTTGCAGCTCGAGCGCCTGCGCGGCGTATTCCTTGGCCAGACGCGCTTGCTCTTCGTGGACGGTTTTTTCTGAAAGCAGGCGGCTTTGCATCTCCTGGAGCCGCTTCTGCATCTCCTCAGCGCGCAGTTTTTCGGCCTTCACCTGCTCCTCACGGAGCGGCGCTTCGGGTTTGGCGGGCGGCTGCGGCGCGGCGGGTTCCTGGCCCAGAAGACCGCCGCAGGCGGCCAGCAGCAGAAGGACAATGAGTTTGGTGTTCATGGTATACACTCCTTGGGGTTAGTCGACAAGCATCTCCCGCGCCAGATCATTCATGCGGCTGCGAATACTGCGCAACTCCTCATCGATCAGGGCGTCGGACGGATCCGCACCGGCGAGGCTGTAGCCGGGTTTGATTTCACCGAGATCCAGCAAGGCCACCCGCCGCCGCAGCTCCGACAGCCAGGTATCCTCGGCTGACGCTGCAGACAGCCGGGCCTCTCCACTTGCCGCTGTGGACAGCCGGGCTTCTTCGGCTGCAGCTGTTGCCGGCCGGGTCTCCTCGCCCGCGACTGTTGCCGGCCGGGTCTCCTCGGCCGCAGCTGTTGCCGGCCGGGTGTTCTCGGCCGCAGCTGTTGCCGGCCGGGTGGAGGATTTTTCCTGCAAGGGCATATGTGGCGGGCGGCTGACGAGAACGGCGCCGAGGATCACGATGGCGATCGTAGCCGCCGCTTGCAGCCAGGGCCGCTCGGAGCGCAGCCACGGCGACAGGCGCGGGGCCCGGAGGCGCAACTGCTCCCGGCGGGCGGCGGCCTGCAGCGCGGTCACCATCGCCGCCGGCGGCTCTGTCCAGGCAAGATCCTCATAGTGGTGTTTCGCCCCCTGCAACTGCTGCAGTTCCGCCCGGCAAGCCGGACAGGTGCGGTGATGGGCCTCCATCTCCTCGCGCTGGCGGGGCGTGAGCTCGCCGTAGAGATAGAGCACGTGGAGGGAGTGGGCAGGATGATCAGACATATTCTTTTCCAATCGTTTGACGGAGATGGAGAAGGGCCTGGCGCATCTGGCCAAGCACCGTATTGAGCGGCCGGTCGAGCAGATCAGCAATCTCGCGGAAGGTCAGCTCACCATGCTGGCGCAGCAAAAAAACCTCGCGGCAAGAGACCGGCATGTCGCGCAGGGCGGCGGTGATCCGGCCATCCAGTTCCTCCATTTCGAGCCGCTCCTGGGCAGAACCGGGGGTAACGCCGGATGGAGGCAGGCCTTCGGCGCCGCTCTCGTTGAAGGGCCGGGTCACGCGGCGGTACCGCTCCTTGCGGTGATGGTCGATCGCCAGGCGGTGGGCGATGCCGAAGAGCCAGCTGCCGAATCGGGCGCGTTCCTGGTAGCCGGGCAGGGCCCGGATAACACGGAGAAAGGTCTCCTGAAAGAGATCTTCCGCGTCGCTCCGTTCCTGGACCAGACGCAGCAGGTAGGTGAAGAGCGGCGTCTGGTAGCGCAGCAGCAGGCGGTCGAAAGCGCTGGGATCGCCCTGCTGCCAGGCGCGTATCAGCTCGGCGTCGGATGTCAGGTCGTTGGCTCTCATGCACCCATATAAACGGGGTTCGGTTCGATTTATTGTACGAAGGGCTGAAAAAAATGTTTGGGGGGTGACGTAATTTTCCACCCTCGCGGCCGGGCGGCCGGCGGAGGGCCAAATCTCCTTGTTTTTCAGGCGGAGGTTGGTTATTTTATGCCAGCGGGAAGAGGACGATGCAGCCGGCAGAGCCAAAAGCCGGCCGCCATCCATCCCGGCATCCTTTCTTCATTATTCAGGAAAGTGAAATCCATGAAAGCTATCCATTGTCTCCTCCTTGCCTTGCTCTGCGCCCACCTGGCCCCGGCTGCGGTTTGGGCCGCCGGCGACACCCCGGCCGGCCGCATGGCCACCGCTCCGGCCGACAGCATTCCACCGGATCACTCGGAGATGCGCGATATCAGCTCCTATGCCCTGTCGCAGGAGATGGTTCCCGGATGGAACCTGGGCAACTCCCTCGAAGCCATCGGCGGCGAGACCGCCTGGGGAAATCCCAAGGTCACGCAGCGGTTCATCGACTCCGTCAAGGCGGCGGGATTCAAATCGGTGCGCATCCCGGTCGCCTGGAGCCGGTTCACGGATCAAGCGGCCTATACCATCGATCCGCTCTGGCTCGTCCGCGTCGAGGAGGTGGTCAACTATGTGCTCAACAACGGCATGTATGCCATGATCAACGAGCACTGGGATAACGGCTGGACGATCCCCACCTATGTCCAACAGGAGAGTGTGAACAAGCGGCTGGCGGCGATGTGGCAGCAGATCGCGGTGCGGTTCCGCGATTATGACGACCATCTCATCTTCGCCGGCACCAATGAAGTCCACGTCGACTATAACACCCCCACAGCGGAATACTATACCGTCCAGAACGGCTACAATCAGACCTTCGTTCGCGCCGTGCGCTCCACCGGAGGCCGCAATGCCTTCCGCTATCTGGCGGTGCAGGGATATAACACCAATATTGATTATACCAATCGCTTTTTTGTCATGCCGGCCGACCCCGAACCCTCCCGCTTGCTGGTGGAGGTGCATTATTACGATCCCTATAATTTCACCATTAACTCCAGCAGCACCATTACCCAGTGGGGCAAAAACGCTACCAATCCCGCCAAAACGGAGACCTGGGCCAACGAGGCCTGGGCGGATGCCCAGTTCCAGAAGATGAAGGTCAAGTTCATCGACAAAGGCTTCGGCGTCCTGCTGGGAGAGTACGGCGCCCAGGCGCGGCTGAATCTGGGGAGCGCGGCACTCAACCAGGAGCACGCGGCTTACCGGCTCTACTGGATGCAGTACATCACGCGCTCGCTCGAGCGGCACGGTCTGGTCCCCATGTATTGGGACAACGGTCCCACGGGCAACAACAGCATGGGCCTCTTCAACCGCGCGACCGGCGCCAGGGTCTGGCCGGACATCATCAAGGCGCTCGTCGACACCTCGAGCCTGAACAGCACCGGCGTGCAGGAACCGCCGCTCCAGCTGCCGCTCGAGGGGGCGCTGCAGCAGAACTATCCCAATCCCTTCAATCCCTCGACAACGTTCTCGTTTACCATCCCGGTCCCTGCCTATGTGACCCTCAAGGTGCTCGATCTGCTCGGTCGGGAGGTGGCCACCCTGGTCGCCGAGTCCCTGCCGGCCGGAACCTGGACGCGGCAGTGGAATGCAGTCGACGTGGCGGGGGGGCTCTATATCTACCAGATCCGCGCCGGCGCTTTCGCCGCGACCCGCAAGTTGATCGTGCTCCACTAGACCACCTGCGTTGCTCCCGTATGTTCCGCCGGTTTCAACCCGATCGCCCTTTCGGCAGTGTCAGGAGTAAAAAGTGCTTTATTTTCATGATCTTGTTTCGTATCTTTAGCGTCTGTAAAAGCTGCAGGTTCGCGTAAAAGGATAGGCCTATGACCTCCCGTGAACGGGTGCAGGCGGCACTCGCCTTCAGGAAACCCGACAAGATTCCGATCGATTTCGGCGGTCACCGCTCCTCCGGCATCTCGGCCATGGCCTATGCCCGGTTAAAAAAGGCCCTGGGCCTCCACAGCGGCGGCATCTATGTTTATGACATGATGCAGCAGCTGGCCATCATTGAGGAACCGGTGCTCGCCGCTCTCGAGGTCGACACCGTCGAGCTCGGCCGCGCGTTTTTCCACGCGGAGCAAGACTGGAAAGAATGGACCCTGCCGGATGGCACGCCCTGCAAGATTCCCGCCGCGGCCCACATCGAACGGCGCGGCGCGGACTGGTTCCTGCTGGCCCCGGACGGGACCCCGGTCGGCACGCGATACTGGGATGAACTGACCACCCTGGTGCGCCGTCTCCAGCCCGGGGCGGTCATCATGGGAAGCACCCGGCCGGACCTGCGCTGGCCGGGCAACGAGGAAGGACTCGCGCCCTACCCGCTTTCG
>Ga0209099_1004607_pt1 | contig 10375 bp, 7 predicted proteins | sample AD_JPNHW2_MetaG_FD_184430 | JGI IMG/M metagenome (GOLD analysis project Ga0209099, IMG submission 184430) | Active sludge microbial communities of municipal wastewater-treating anaerobic digesters from Japan - AD_JPNHW2_MetaG (SPAdes) (version 2) | ecosystem: Engineered > Bioreactor > Anaerobic >...
GGAATTCATTCATTCGATAGTTCATATGTTCTGCGACAACACCCCTGAGTTTATCAGCAGCATGAGAGCAGCTTATGAAACGCGCGACTGGGAAACATTGCGCCAGGTTGCCCACAAGCTGAAACCACATTTTATCTTTTTCTCGGTGAATGGAGCTTCTGATATATTGCATACTATTGAAGAATTTGCCCGGGCCGGTAATGACGATCCGCGTTTGCCAGAGATGCTCGACTGCATTGAGCGCACAAGCAAAATGGTGATCAGGCAGATGGAGGCTAATATCTTCAACAACTGATCAGGCAATGCTGGTCGCAAGGAAAATCACCCTGCCTGAAAAACAAAAAATCCGGGCAATATATATCAATTTCGTTTCAGCACATGAAAAACCTAACCGAAGGTAACAGCGGCAAACTCATCCTGCAATTTGCCATCCCGATGCTTATCGGTAATGTTTTTCAGCAGATGTACAACATTGTTGATAGCATTGTTGTTGGCCGGTACGTTGGAAAAGAAGCGCTGGCTGCCGTAGGGGCTTCATTTCCTTTAATCTTCATGCTCGTTTCCTTTGTCATTGGGGTTTCCATGGGTGCTACCATCATGATAGCACAATATTTCGGGGCTAAGGACTTGAACAATGTGAAACGCACCATGGATACCATGTATGTGTTCCTCTTTTTCGCAGCCATTGCACTGACAATCATCGGGATTCTGCTGAGCAGGCCTATTTTCAGGCTTATTAACCTTCCTGAAGATGTTATGCCGCAAGCTGTTACCTATTTCAATATATACCTTACCGGAATGGTGTTTTTCTTTGGGTTTAACGGCATCTCGGCGGTGCTTCGCGGACTTGGTGACAGCAAGACACCTCTTTACTTCCTGGTAATTTCCACCGTAGTAAACGGCATACTTGCCGTGGTTTTTGTCAGATGGTTTAAATGGGGTGTGGCCGGTTCGGCATGGGCAACAGTTATAGCCCAGGCAGGAGCTTTTATTACAGGCATTTTATACCTGAATCGAACCCACGAAATTGTTAAATTGAAATCGCTGCGGCTGGAATTCGACCGAAAACTATTCAAAACCAGCCTGAAAATCGGGTTACCACAAGGCCTGCAGCAGACTTTTGTTTCGATCGGAATGCTGGCTGTGGTGCGATTTGTCAACAATTTTGGAACCGATGCTATAGCAGCATACAGTGTTGCCGGACGCATTGACTCACTGGCCGGAATGCCTGCGATGAATTTTGGTGTAGCCTTGTCGACCTTTGTGGGACAGAACCTGGGTGCAAACAAACCTGAAAGAGTCAGACAGGGATTACAGTCGACCCTGAACATGTCGGCAGCACTTGCCGTGATTACCACAATATGCGTAATTCTTTTTCGCAGGCCGCTCATGGGACTTTTCACAAAGGACGTAACGGTGATTGAATTAGGCGCTGAATACCTGGTGATTGTGGCTTCGGCTTACCTGATATTTTCGACCATGTTTGTGGTGGGTGGTGTGATGCGCGGCGCAGGCGACACGCTTATTCCGATGTTTATTACACTGCTGTCGCTTTGGTTGATCCGTATTCCGTTCACATGGTTCCTGTCGCACCACATCGGCCTTACCGGTATCTGGTGGGCTATCCCCATTTCATGGTCAATAGGACTTGGCTTATCGTACATTTATTATCGAAAGGGAAATTGGCGTAAAAAGGTGGTTGTAAGGTACAAAAGCGGTGACGAGCCCTGACAACCAATATTCAAATGTAATATACTGAATATCTGAAGCTTAAATCAGACAAACATTAAACCTTAAACTTTAAACTTCAGCCACCTTGAACTCATGCCTTATCCTGTAATCCTGGGGTGCCCGGTAAGAAGATCCCGCTACAAAAACCGAAGAAATCACCAGCCTTCCCTGTTCGTCATATTCGCGCCGGAGACGGCTTATAAGGTTTTCGGATTCGTCATTTTCTTCCTGCATAATAAGCCTGCCTTCACTATCATGCTCAATGGCTGTGATTGTAGTGCCGGTTACAGTCTCGGTTTTCAGCGATTCAACTGCGCCGGATTCATCATATGTAAAAGTTGTCCTCTCCACCAGGTTTCCATCGGTGTTGTATCGTTTCGAAAGCGTCTGTTTTCCTGATTCATCATATTCATTTACAACACTATAGCTACCATCAGGCGCCAAAGCCTCTTCTTCAAGCAATTTGCCTTCAGCATCATAGGAGTATTTTGTTTCTTCCGTCTTTTCGCTAAAAGAAAAAGTTGACTGTGAGATGAGTCTTCCGCTTTCATACCGGTACTCCGTCCTCGACTCCTCCTCTTCTTCGCTATCAAGGGTTCGTTTCATCAAAAGTGTGCCTTCCCCATTCCGGATATACTCGGTAACATCGTAGCTTTCGTCCTGGTAATGAAGAAGTTCCCGAGCCAGTAAACCATTCTCATCATACTCCATGGTGCGGTGTTCCGCTTCAATGCCGTCTTCTTCAATCAGCTTTTCCTCGATAAGGCGGTTATCATCGTCATAGGTGTAAATAAATTTATGCTGTGAAGATCCGTCCTCAAAAAACGTTTCTTCGGTAAGCACAGAACCTTTCTCGTTGAATTCGATCTGTTGATGCAGGTATTCTTTCCCACGGATTTCCTCTTCTTCCAGGTCCTGAACGATTACTGCACGCCAGATAAGGGTTGTATTTTTAGTTATTGCCATGACAATTCCGATTGAAAGTTGCAAAACTATGAAAATAGCTCGGAGCAGAGGCAATGTTTCATGGCAAATGTAATTACTTGTTCTTGTCATAATCTTTGCTCAATTTATCCTGCAGAACCTTTTAACACCGTTATTAATCCAAAAAAATCGATTGATCTGATTGATGGTATTCTGAAGATTGAAAACACTGATTTTATTAGGATTTCAAGGTTATACCATATTGAAATCGTTCTGAATCTGGTTTTACAGAAGCTGGTCAATAATAGTGTAAAAGCACTTAAGCAAAACTTTTCATTTCAGCTACTTAGCCATTTTTTTCCGACCTTTGCACAATAAAACGGCACTTTCGCAATTATTTTATAAAGTCGTTTTTAGTCATCACAATGCCAATTACAAAAACAATCACAGGCTACGTTAAGAAATTACTCTTCGCAGCGCTCCTGATATTCCCTTTCCTGCAATCCCGGGCGCAGGAAGCAGAAGTAGATTCTATCCTGATGGATGGCATCATGCATGATAACATTGTGCTTCACCGTGAAGCCGACAGTCTGCGCCTTTCCATCGATGCATTGGAACAGAACAAGCTGATTCTCAAGGCGGAAATCGATTCATTGCAATCGGTCATCACCCGGCTTAATGACAAGCTTATTTTAAAAAACAGCCAGAACGACAGCCTCCTATTAGAACGTATCACACTGAACCGTAATATTTTATCGTTAAAACAGGACATTCTGAAATGCAATACCGACCTTGAAGCAAAAGCCCAGCTGCTTCGTGACCGTGATTTTCAACTGGCTAAGCTTGAAGCCGAAATACAGGGGCTGAAAAGCAATGCCGAAATTAAGCAGGTCAAACTTGAAGGCCAGTTGGATGTCCACAATACCAAGCTGGAAGCCAAGGATAAGGAAATTTCATACCTGCAAAAATCAGTTGATGAAAAAGACCGCCTTTTAAAAGAAAAGACCGACGAACTCACCCAATATTACCGCGAAAAAGATAACTCGCTGAAGATCATAGACTCACTGGCAAGGACTTTAAACCAGAAAGAGCTGGATTTCATTAAGGTCTCGGAACGCTTGAAGATTATCGAAGCCCAGTACAACGACATGACAGCCAAACAAGCCGCGGCTGCCAATAAAAAGAAAAAGATCCGTTTCATTCAGGGTGTCGGACTCAAGAATTACCGTACACCCGACTGGCAACTCTCGCTGCAAAGTCCCAACAGTTCAAGCGCCAATGTGATAGTAAACAAGAATGGCGGCAATTTTGAGTTTGATTACATGACCGGCGTCAGCCTCTCACTCATCGACCTGAGCAAAGAGAAAGGGAAATTCACCTATGATGCCGGATTATTTGTAGGTTTCGGGGGGCAGAATCTTTTCAAGAATTTTTACATCGGGCCCAGCTTCAAAATACTGGACTATTTTCATGTGAATGCCGGCGCCAACATTGCTGAATATACGCAGCTCCAGAATGGTTTCAGGGAGGGCGATGTGCTTACAGGAAGCACCAGCATTCCAACTGTAAAAGAGTGGAAGATAAACCTCTATCTTGGTTTTAATGTCGACTTTGACCTGCTGGCAAGCATTCCAAAGAAATTTTAAAGATCACTCCTGTACCGAACCATCGGGGAATTTCTCGGGTTTCGAATAAGCCGGATTTGTCAGGAAACTCTCATCACGCAGCGTTCTGATGAAAACTATAAGATCTTTTTTCTCAGAAGGCGTGAGCTGAACACCGCCGTCGTTCACATGATGCATCAGCGGGTGCACATAAGGAGACCACAGCACCGATTCAGAATAGAAATCTATTACCTCTTCCAGCGTTTTAAAGCGGCCATCGTGCATATAAGGACCTGTGAGCTCTATGTTGCGAAGCGTAGTGGCTTTGTATGCCCCTTTGTCATGCTCATCGCCGGTAATTGAATACCTGTCGAAAGGGTCATCAAACACAGTATCCTTGCCATTGTTGTAAAACAGGTTGGTTGTGAACAATGGGTTACCTTCTCCGCCGTGACAATGGAAACAGTCGGCCCCCTCTTCAGTCATAAACAGCACATAACCATTGAGTTCGCTGGTAGTAAGTTGCTCTTCACCGCGCATATAACGGTCGAATTTGGAGTTGGAGGAGACCAGCGTCCTCACAAACTGTGCTATTGCGCGGCTGATATTTCGAAATGTTACGGTTTTTGAACCGAAAGCTTTTTCAAAAAGCTCCGGATAACCTGGTATGCTCTGAATCAGGTTCCTGGTTCGGGTTGTATCCCCACCCATTTCATGCCGGGCCGTAACTCCCATCCTGACAAAATCTTCAATCGTTCTTTTGTTCTTATCCGGCGAATTAAGGCTCACTGCACCGTTCCACATATAACCGTTCTCATTCCACACAAGGTTTATCAGTGGCAGCATGTAGTGCGGCGTTTGGAAACCTTTGAGGCCAAAAGTCTTGCCTCCCGTGAATTTCGGATGATCAATACCACACTCAAACGAGCGGCTCTGCAGGTGACAGGTCCCGCATGACATCAGGCTGTCGGCATCAGTTCGCCCCGAAAGCCGGCCATCATAAAAAAGATACCGGCCCAGTTCAATACCTTCAACAGTGAGAGGATTATCTGCCGGAATATTCAGTTTAGTAGGGAAATATTTCGGAATAACAAGATCGTAAGGTGTCGGCTCAGGAACAGGTTCATCGGGGTGGCAACCTGGCAGCAGGCATGAAAATATCAAAGCTGCTAACAGCAACAATGTACCAGAAAACTGCTTGAATATAAGGTATTTATGTTCCAACTCAACAGTTTAGCATTGTGAAATATGTATTACAAAATTACTTGATTTTGGGTTATCATCAGGATTGATATCTTCCCTATCGATATCAACCTCTTTCTGGTTGAGCGGCTTAAATACGTAACTTTGCATCCGTTTCCATGTCAGTACGTCAGCAAATCAGAATTACTGATATTCAATTCTAATCGTAAACACACCAGTCCATGCAATATAAACCGGGCGACAAAGTCAGGTTCCTGAACGAAAAAGGCGGTGGCACCGTTATGAAAATCATTAACGATTTCATGGTCTCAGTTGCCATAGAGGATGGTTTTGAAATACCTACCCTCTCAAGTAATCTTGTCCTCGTAGAACAGGGAAATGCTCCTATGAAAGTTTTTTCCCATGAAACTCCGGCAAAACCTGAAAAACAGCCGATACCTGCTCCCGCACCCACTGACGACCGCGCCACCTCCATCTCAAAACCATCAGCCAGGCAAGCTATTGCCGCAGGCGTATATTTAGCATATGTTCCCACTGACCAGCAATGGCTTGTAACCGGCAATATCGATATTTACCTGGTAAATTTCACTGATAACGACACACTGTACAGCCTCTTCCTGAAAAAAGATGATAACGGCTTTTCGGGGATTGACTATGGTGTACTGCCCAAAGAATCGAAAGTGCTCATCGAGACAATCGTTCATGAAGATCTTAATGAGTGGACATCAGGTACTGTGCAGATACTTTTCCACAAGGATGAAAACGAAAAACTTCTCATGCCGGTGAGTGCCGATTTCAGGATCAAAGGCTCCAAATTTTACCGCGAAGACAGTTTCCATGAGTTCGGGCTGCTGCAAAACCGCAAGGCCATCATTTTCACGCTTTGTGAACTCAACAGGATACATTCTACTGTTGAATATATACTTGCACAGAAAGAGGGTGAGACACCCGTTCCTGATAAAGCAAAACAATTCAGGCCTGAAGCCATTATTGACCGTTATCAGACTGCTACGCGCGAGGCGGAAGTTGACCTGCATATTTCAGCCCTTCGCGACCGGTACGACCAGCTTTCACCGCACGAAATCCTCACAATACAGCTTGGCACCTTCGAACGTATGCTCGAAAGCGCGCTTTCCTGCAATTATACTAAAGTTACCTTTATCCATGGCATTGGCAACGGTTCGCTAAAACAGGCAATCATTGGGCGGCTTCGTGATTATAGCGACATTGAATTCCGCAATGCGTCCTTTACAAGATTCGGGAATGGTGCTATTGAACTGGTTCTTCACCAAAATATGTAACCTGCTGATTACTTTGGGTTCAGCCTGATGGAATTTATTACCTTCGCACGGCATTTTAACACGAAATCTTCTCAAATTCACTCGTGATGCACAGTCGCATGTACCTGGCAACCATGCCTTATATTCTCCGGACATTCCTTCCATCGAACGTTACCTGGGAAATTGCAACAGATAAGAAAGAAATTTTTATCACTTTCGATGACGGACCAATACCTGAAGTAACGCCCGGCGTACTGAAAATCCTCGACGAGTTCAATGCGAAGGCCACCTTTTTTTGTGTTGGAGACAACGTAAGGAAACATCCCGAGGAGTTTAAGCAGGTTAAGAGCAAAGGACATTCACTGGGCAACCACACTTTCAACCACTTACGCGGTTGGGCAACATCGCAGCAGCGGTATCATGAAAATGTAAACAAGTGTAACGACCTGGTCCAAAGCCCGCTGTTCAGGCCACCACACGGGCAGCTTACACCTTTGATGGCGCGGCAACTGCATGCTAACTACCGTATTGTGATGTGGAGCGTTCTCAGCATGGATTTCGACCGAAGCGTTTCTCCGTATAAATGTCTGCTACACTCCATCAAACATACAGGCAACGGCTCTATCATTGTTTTTCACGACAGCCTCAAAGCCCGCGAACGCATGGAATACGTCCTGCCACGCTATCTTGAGCATTTCTCAAAAGAGGGATACACATTCTCAGCCCTGAACGGGCAGCTAAAACACTGATTACCTGGCTATCAAAAACTTTTCAGCCTTCTTTGTACCGGCAAAGTACAACAAATAACCTCCGCAAGGTAGCGCACTTACATCCAGCACTGCCCATCCTCTGAATTTCTCTTTGACAGGAGCTTCAAACCGCCTGCCGTCAACCCCAAATACTGCCATATCACTCTCATCGTCAGGATTGTAATACACAGTAATCCTGTCAGAGGCGGGATTCGGTGAGATAATAATATCTTTCTCCTGTAACTTATTGATCACCACAGTATTGCCGGCTGAGATAATCCATCGCTCAGGATCAATCCTGATTGAATCGATGGTAAAACCGGGTTCAATATAAAAATCCTCAGGCGTACTGTTGTTGTTCAGGACGATGATGGTATCGCGCCCTTCACCGTAAAAACGAACCGGTACCGGCAGGCTGAAGAAGCTCACCGAAGCATGGGACGTTGTTTGCTCCAGGTTAATAACTGCGCTTTTATCAAGGTTTTGTGTGCAGGTAAGTTTATACGAGGGATATCCCTGGCCGTAAATCCAGTTGCTGAAAAACCAGTTAAGATCACACCCGGCGGTTTCTTCAATATGACGCTGAAAATCTGCCGTCCGGGCAAAACCAAAGTGCAAAGCCGGGTCATTGAAATAGCTTTTTAAACCATCAAAAAACACCTTGTCGCCAACGACCCACCGAAGCATATTAAGCACAAGGGCGCCTTTGCTGTATGAAAGCCGTGAATCAAAAATACGGTCAACATTGGTTGTGTCGTCGCAATAAACTGAGCCACCCGGCTCCATGGTAACGTACGACATGTTCTGGTATTTCCACTTTGGCCAGTAAAGATCGGGGGACATACGCTCATAAATCAGCCCGGAACTATATGTTGCAAATCCTTCGTTAAGCCATATATCACGCCACGAGCCACAGGTGATGGTGTTACCAAACCACTGATGCGCCAGTTCATGATCAATAATTTCGAGGTTAAAAGCGCCGCGCCCCAGGAAAGTCATAGTCTGATGTTCCATGCCGCCGCCCCAGCCAAACTGAGCCTGTCCATATTTCTCTTTCCTGAACGGGTAAGGGCCATAAAGTTCTTCAAATATCTCAAGCACCGGCAACACGAGCTGAGCCTGCTTTCGCAGACTGGCCGAATCCTCAGGGTAAACATAGTTTTGAATTTCAAATGAGCTATAACTCCCGGTATAAGTATCGCTGAAGCGTGAATAATTGGTAACGGCAATAGCAATCAGGTATGAGGCGATAGGATAACGATGCTTCCAGTGAGTGATCAACCGGCCGTCGCCATTACTGTTTTCGCCAACCAGCAGCCCGTTTGAAGCTGCATGTGTGCCGTCAGGATGCACCACATAAACATCGATGGAATCAATTTTATCGGTAAGGTCATTTTTTGAAGGCCACCATTCCGAAGCGCCATAAGGTTCGGAAAGTGTCCACAACACAGGCACATCATTATGTTTGTCGGTAGCGAAGGAACCAAACCCGCTGCTGCCAGGCGAACCATGATAATAAACGGTGACCGAATCAAGTGCGCCGGCAGCAACTTCACGGTTCAAAACAATGGTCAGAACGTTACCGTCGTGATGCAAAACTGCATTTGATGAAGCATTTATTGCTGAATCGGCAAGCATGTTTGATGCCAGTTCAAATTGTACCTGGCTGATATTCTGATTCTTTGCAACAAAGTACGATGTAACCGAGCCTGAAATCGCATTCACTGAAGGATCCGCCTCCCAGAAAAACCTGTGGTATCTGAGATCGTAATTATCCTCAATACCTGTTGCCTTTTTCAGCAAACGATCTGTCCATGAGCTTTTTTCACCTTCCGCCATCAGCACCGAGCCTGGATTATCGGTTTGAGCATGCAGCAACACACTTATAACCAGCAAAATACAAAACAGGAAGCCGATCCGGAATGTTTTTTTCATTTCAGTATTTCAGAAAAGTAAAATTACAATATTAACTTCATGACACACCAAAGGGTTCATTGTAATGCGCGGGGCTTTCACTCGAAGCGGAATTTTCACAATCTTTGCAAACCGAAACTTCATCATGAAGAGCATTATTAAAAACCGACTGATCAAACTTACAACCCTGGCATTGATCACCCTGGTGGTTTATTCATGTGCCATCACACAAGCCCCGGGCGGCGGGCCTAAGGACACCAAACCACCCATGTTTACCGCTGCAGATCCTGCCAACAACTCTGTGAATTTCAGCGGCAAAAAGATAACTCTCACCTTCAGTGAATATGTAAAACTCAAAAATCTTGACAAATTCCTGCTCATTTCACCTCCGCTGAATCAGTTGCCTGACATCAGGGAAGGCGGTAAAACATTAACAATCAGGATAAAAGATACACTCCGGGCAAATACAACCTACAAGTTCTACATGGGTGATGCAATTGTTGATATAACGGAAGGCAACCCTTTGCGTAACTTCTCCTATGCCTTTTCTACCGGCACTGTAATTGACTCTCTTTCACTATCGGGGAAAGTCACGAACGCCTTTACCCTTGAGCCGCAGAAAGATTTGTTTGTATTGCTGTATTCAAAAACGGAAGATTCAGTACCCTACCTCGAACGGCCGGTTTATGTTACCAGGACTTACGATAACGGCAATTTCGTATTTACCAACCTTGCTTCAGGCAAATACCGGCTGCTGGCATTGAAAGATGTGAACGGCGACTATGTTTATTCCCCTGGTGCTGAGGATATTGCCTTTGCCGACTCACTGGCAGAGCCCGAGTATTCTGAAATTTCAGCCCCCGACAGCCTGGGAAAAGTTACACTTACAGGTGGCGAAAACAGACCCGTCGAACTGATGCTTTTCAACGAACCCGATTCCACACAAAGGCTTCTGAAAGGTGGCATGGCC
>Ga0209099_1004608_pt1 | contig 10374 bp, 8 predicted proteins | sample AD_JPNHW2_MetaG_FD_184430 | JGI IMG/M metagenome (GOLD analysis project Ga0209099, IMG submission 184430) | Active sludge microbial communities of municipal wastewater-treating anaerobic digesters from Japan - AD_JPNHW2_MetaG (SPAdes) (version 2) | ecosystem: Engineered > Bioreactor > Anaerobic >...
GTGGGTTATCACGGCGCTCATTCTTGTTTTATGTGGTGTTAACAGCGAGAGCGGCGGAGTAGCTGCCGTTTTGGGCATTGCTGCCATTGTCTGTGTTGCAGCTGCTGTAGGCGGTGAGATGTTTCAGGATTTAAAAGCCGGACATATTCTCGGCGGTACCCCCTGGAAGATGCAGATTGGTGATATTATCGGAGTGGTAATTGCCGGTTTTGTCATGTTCGGAGTGTTGATTATTCTGAATCAAGCCGACATTATTATGGGGGCCAGCGAAGGCTATCAGGGTGGTTTCGGAAGTGATGCCCTCCCTGCTCCTCAGGCTTTCCTGATGTCGGTATTGGCACAGGCAGTTGTTAACAACACCATGACCTGGATCTTGATTATTGCCGGGATGCTCCTCTGTCTTGCCTTAATTCTGATGGGTGTTAAAAGCCCGATGTTGATTTTTGTCGGAATGTATTTACCGCTCACCACCGTATTTGCCATCTTCACCGGTGGTCTTATCAAAGGGTTGTTGGATATGTACACCAAGAAAAAGAATTTTAACGAAACACAACTTGCCGTGTCAGAAAACACCGGTATTTTGTTAGCTTCGGGGATGATTGCCGGCGAAGCCCTCATGGGTTTAATTGTGGCCATATTTGCCCTTTTCGGAATTCTCTTCTCCGATCTTATCCCGATGGAAAATCCATCTTATTTGATTGGTCTTGCCATTTTGGTTGTCATTGCTTTTGCACTGGTAAGAATTCCATTGAAAAGATCTCAAAAAATATAAACTGACCATTTCCTTTATCGACAATGAAAAAGAAAAAGAAAAAGAAAGAAAAAGAGAAAAACCTCTTCGAGATGATTCCTCAGCCCAATGAAAATATCAGGACTGAACTTTGCGACAACGGGAATATCCAGCTTGTCTTTCCCCGATTCAAGAGCAAGTTTATGATGAAATATTTTGTTCCTAAAAACAAAAAGCCGAATATTTATATCAATTTGGAAGAACATGGCACGGCAGTGTGGAATCTTATTGACGGAAAACGCAACGTAAAAGAGATTGCCGAACTGCTGGCCGACCATTTCAACAATGAGGAGAACTATCAGTACAGAGTTTCAACCTACATGACGCAACTCTACCGAAGTGGTTTTATCAAATTTGCCGAATAAAGGATAAAATTTTAATACCAAAAGAGAGCCGCAATAACGGCTCTCTTTTTTTTATTCTATTATTAGTTCTGTCAGTATTTTCGCAAAGTCGGATTTTATACATAAACATCCGTTGGAAAATTAAACCGGAAGACTCTTCCATAACCTTATTTCTTATCCATGTAATAATCAATCGGATTGATAGCGGCATTAAGTTCCCGTGGTTTCACCATTTTTACTTCCCCTAAAAAATTATATATGGGAAGGTCGGCTTTCATCCACTCTTCCAGTCCGACATGAGATTTTACATTTTGATAGCCCATTCGTTTGAGGGTTTTAACCACCAAAGCCGAACGATTTCCTTTTTGGCAGTAAACAATTATTTCCGCATTAGAATCCCGTAATGTGCGAGCTAGTGTAAATTCGGCAATTCCTCTGTCCACCCAGGTTGCCCCTTTAAGATGGCCGGCATCATATTCTTCTTTTGTGCGTACATCAAGTAAAACAAGCTTGGGATTAGCATTTATACGTTTTATCAGTTCTTCGTTGCCAATAAATTCCACTCCCTCACGTGCATCTTTTATCAATTGCGCAATGGTCATGAGTGACTGGTCGGAACCGTTCTTGGCTTTACTCTCATCTTTCTGTGTCCGAATAACATTTCCCCTAATTGACAACGTCACTTTGCTTTCGTCGGAATTATTGCTCACCGTAATGGTTTTATTGAAGTTCCCGATTCTGTTTACCGGATTATAGGTCACGGTAACAACGCCTTTTTTACCCGGGGCTATGGGTGTTTTGCTCCATTCAGATACGGTACAGCCGCAGGAGCCGCGCACATCCGTAATCAACAGATCTGCCTTTCCGGTATTGGTTACTTCATACGTATGACTTACTTTTCCGTCTGCTTCGTTAATAGTTCCAAAATCGTAAGTGGTTTCGGAAAACTTAATGACAGGTTTACGGGACGGATTTTCATTTGATGTTTGCGAATAAGCAAAAGCACAAACATTCACAAAAAACAGCACAAATAAAAGCTTTTTCATGGTAATTAATTTTGGTTTTGTAATTAAATTGATTTATAAAAGTTTTGGTTTATAATTTCCTGATAGCATGAACAATATCGCCCATTTGAAGAACGGTATAGTCTATTTCTTCTTCGGTGTTGTGATATCCCAGACTTATTCGCAAAGTGGCTTGCAACAGATTTTTCTCCACTCCGATTGCCTGAAGCACATGGGAAACAGAACCCGAATTGCAGGCAGCTCCCGAAGAGACAGATATGCCCTTTCCATCCAAACACACCAGCAGCGTTTCGGCATCCACCCCTTCAATAGACAAGTTAACGGTTTGCGGAAGGCAATGCTCCGGATTTCCGTTAATTTGAATATGGTCAATAGAAGAAAATAATCCTTCGACAAGTTTTGCTTTCAGCATTTTCAGTTTTCTATTCCATTTTTCACTATCGCGCATTACCACTTCGGCTGCTTTGCCCAATCCTATGATGCCCGAGATATTTTCCGTTCCGCCCCGTCTGCCAGCTTCTTGTTTGCCACCACAGTTTAACGGCGTAAATAGAGACCCGTTTTTCACATACAAAACTCCAATTCCTTTGGGTCCATAGAACTTATGTCCGGAAACAGAAAGAAAATCAACATCAAGGTCTTTTACATCAACCGGCATTTTTGCCACCGCCTGAACCGCATCCGTGTGAAACAAAGCGCCGCTTTGGTGTGCAAGGGCAGCCAAACTCTTAACATCCTGGATTGTTCCCAACTCATTGTTCGCTAACATAATAGAAACAATGGCCGTGGTGTCCGACAACATCGCTTTATATGCCTCAAGCTCTATGCGTCCGCTCCGGTCAACAGGAATATAGTGAACTTTGATGCCGTATTTTTCGAGATTTTGGGCACAATTGAGCACGGAATGATGCTCAATTGCAGAGACAATTACTTCCTTTTTTTTCTCATTTGCATTTGATATATCCAATAAATGGCAAAGAGAAAGCACTGTATTGTTCGATTCCGTTCCTCCGCTGGTAAAAATGAGCTCCTCCGGAGCGGCATTCAGCAAAGCGGCAAGTTGTTGCCGGGCAATGTCTATTTTTTGTCTGTTATGGGTTGCCCTTTCGTAAAGTCCCGAAGGATTTTCATACATTGCCAAAGAGTGTGAAATCGATTCCGCCACTTCTTCGTGAAGAGGAGTAGTACTGTTATAATCAAGATATACTTTCATACTATTTTTATTGTAATTTATTTAACGATTAATAAAGCGACAAGGTCTGCAAACTTCCCTCTCATTGTTAATTTTCAGAAAAAAGGGGGTTCGTAATACCATTGGTTTAAAATTTCATTGTTTTTTCTTCATTCACAGAGCTCTTGTTTTTTATTTTTTTACTTTTGCAAAGTAATGCAATTGTATTTTCAAATCAAAACGGTAAATTTCGATACTCTTTATCGAAATAAATGATAACAAAATGGAATTTCGAGAATTAAAAACATTTCAGGTAGCAGCCATCATGCTAAGTTTCAGCAAAGCAGCCGAAGCATTAAATTATGCCCAATCAACGGTTTCATCGCAAATCCAGTCGTTGGAAAACAGTCTGGGGGAAACCTTGTTTGACAGAGCCGGAAACAAAATCACACTCACAAAAGCCGGTGTTAAGCTGCTTGAATATACACGGCCGCTGATTGATCTTGAAAAAGAGATCCTGTGCAATTTCAAAAGCCTGAACAGCAGCAACGAAAATCTGGTTATAAAAGCTCCGCATTCGGTTTCCACCTATTTTTTGCCTTCTATTATGAAGGAATTTCAACTGATGTTTCCCAATATCGGGTTCGACCTCGACGGGTGTCTGAGCTACAATATGAACGACATCTTTAATGCGGGTCTGATTGATCTGGCCTTTCTTTTTACCGATGAGTTCAGCGATAAGCTTCTGCATGTAGAAGAATTAGCAAAGGTAGAACTTGTTTTTGTGTCGAATCCTCGAGATGATGTCTATAACGGCACTATAAATTCGGTATCCGACTTTAACGATAAAATCCTTTTATTCGCCAAATCCGACTGTAACTACCGGAAGATTTTGGAAAAAATGCTTGCGGATGCCAACATAACGCTGAAAAAAAAGATAGAGATCAACAATCCCGAAGCCGTAAAACAACTCCTGATGTTAGGTGGTAACGGGGTGGCCTTATTGCCGAAAGTAACCATAGCAAAGGAACTTGCCGACAACTCCCTGAAATGCCTGAAATGGAACGGCCCCGATTTTAATATAAAGTTATATATGGTTTGGAATAAAGAAAATAAGCAATCAGACGCGGCACAGGCATTTATCCATACCGTTCGCAATTCTTTCAAACAAAAAAATTAATTTGCATAGACGCGATAAATCGCGTCTCTACGTAAAATCATTTACCTATTACATACCACAAAAACCTTTGTGTCTGTAGCACATGATATGCTTTGGAAATATTATTTTATATGATTATTTCTCAGAACTTTCCACTATTAGCTTCACTACACCATAACCAATAGCATCGAACATATCTTCAATTTGGTTGGTATAGTCGGAATTATGGCTCATAATAGCATCCTTAACCATAAAAGCTTTATAATCGTGGTTTTGTGCCCCGATCCAAGTTGCCAGAACACACCCGACAGAACTCAGTCCACAGAGAAATAAGGTATTGCATCCTTTCTCCTTGAGAATTTTATCCAAGTCGGTCTTATTGAATCCATCCCCATAAGTCTTAATTACTTTAGCATCATTTTCATTAATTAAAACGGTGGTTGGAAATTCAAACTCTTCACTACCCGGTTCCGGTCCTGATTGAATATCATGATGGTAAATTCTTATGATTGGATAACCATTGCTCCGGAAAAGCTCAATTAACCCGTTGATGTAGTACAAACCCACCTCTTTTTCTCTTTCGGGAACCATTCTTAAATATACGTTTTGAATGTCAATAATTACCAAGGCCGGTTTAATTTGATCCTTGGTTTGCTCTTGTTGATCCTGTGAAAATGATTTCCCGGAAATAACCGTAAACAGAATCATCATGATAATAGCTACTTTTTTCATTGTAATTTTTTTACTTGGTTTTTTTAATTTATATACAACTTACTGCGCCATTCTGAATCCCTTAAATCAGGTTTTCATCAGCACCGCAAAAGTATAAATTATTCCTTTGACTCATCTTATATTTCACTCTTTTTAGCTACTTCTCTTTGATAGGCCCGAATTTCAAAAAAGTCGAGTACCGAATAGATATAGTCGAAAATGTCAGCCTGAATTCTTTCATATTCAATCCAATCCGTTGTATTGACAAAGAAATAGAGATTGAGAGGCAATCCGTATTCATTTGGGGGCAATTGTCGAACCATCATGGTAGCATTCGCATTCACCTCCGGATGATGTTTCAAATATTCTATAATATAAGCCCTCAAAACACCCACATTGGTTTGATGTCTTCCTTCAGGGACAAGGCCATCTTTATAATTTCGTTCGGCATTATAAGTGGCAATTTCTAATTCCATTTTCTCGACATATTCTTTTAAGATGGTCACTTCTTTATACTTGGCAATCATTTCAGACGAACAGGGTTTAATAGTAGTAATATCGATATTAAAAGTACGATTCACACGGCGCATTCCTTTTTCCTGCATCCCTCGCCAGTTCTGAAACGAGTCAGCCACAATTTGTCTAACCGGAATAGTGGAGACGGTATTATCAAAATTACGGACTTTCACCGAAACAATATTAATCTCTTCCACCACACCGTCAACAGCAAATTTATTCATGGTAATCCAATCTCCGTTTCGCACCAGATCGTTGGACGAGAGCTGGATACTACTGACAAAGCCCAGAATAGTATCCTGAAACACCAATAGTAGCACGGCAGAAAAAGCACCGATACCTGCAATAAGGCCGACCGGGGATTTATTGATAATGATGGAAATTATCATCACAGACGCAATGAGCCAAAAGAAAATCATCACCACTTGGACATAGCTTTTGATGGGTTTATCTTTGGTTGCCTCTTTTTGAAGCAGGACATCGGCAATCGTTTTAAGGACTGACGAGATAATCAGCGTGATAATGATCACTAAAAAGATATTGACAACTGCCGAAAAGAAGCCTTCGCTGTTGCTTCCCATCACCATGCACTGAGGGATTATCTTTTTAATGGAGAAAGCAGGGATTGCCATGGCAGAGAAAATCAGGAGCTTTTCATCCAACATCGACTGTTTCCACAAAGAGGGACGTCGGCGGTTTGAAAAACGGAGAGAATAAACGGCAATCACTCTGATCAGATAGTAAAGAATCGCCCAGACAAAAAACAATCCTGCCATAATAATCAGGGCAGTGACTATTTTTGACCAGGAACCCGGAAAGCCGAGAGCATTAAAAAAAGTAAGCAGAAATTCGCGAATCCAATGAAACATAATACATATTTTAGGTTGGTAATACTAAAAGAAAATAAAGCAACTATTTCTCGAAATATTTTCTCAATTCTTTAGGTAAATAAAAAGTTTGATTTTTATCAACGAAAATAATGAGAGAATTTAAATTTATTTTTTCCTTATTAAAAATCACAAAATTGGTATAGCTTTCTATTTCCATACTATTTTTTTTATCTCTGACGGTAAGAATATATTTATCAGGGGCAAGGCTGTCAACAGCACATTTTACATTTTTAAGATTTCCGAAAACATCCTGATGTTTCGCAAACAAATTATCCGTAAGTGCGGGTAATTGTTCCTCCAGGCCGAGCTGATGACAAAGATATCGGTTAATCTCGATATTACTATTCAAGCCGGTCGGGATTTGATTGGTGGGATGATAAACAGCCAGAAAGACATCCTCTCCCGTATGACCGTATGTAGTAAACCCAATAAAAGTTCGGTCATACAAAATCTTGGAAACGGCATATTGAAGTGTCAGCGGAGAAGCAGCATCCTTGTTTTTCAGGGGAGACATTTTATAATCTTTGGCAGCATAGAGCAGATTAATTTCAGTATCGGATAAAACAATATTATAGTACTTTTTAAAGAGAGATTTTATTTCCTTGGGTTCGGTTATTTGCAAAATCTTGCTCATTTTCTCGGATGACAAAGTGTACTCTTTCAATGGTTTCATAATGGTATCCAGAGAAAGTTTATCATAGCCGGAGTTTGCATTTCTGTTACCCATACTAATACCGCTATTTCCATGGTCGGGAAGGACGATTACCACTGTTTCGCCGTTTCGGTTTGCAAAATCGAGCGCTTCTTTCACGGCATCATCGAAAGCAAGGAATTCCGTAATCATCGCTTTGGCATCATTATCATGAGCTGCCCAATCAACTTTACTCCCTTCCACCATAAGGAAAAAGCCCTTTTTATTTTGGGAAAGAGTTTGAATAGCTTTGCGTGTCATTTCAGCCAGCGATGGCGTTTGAAGCGGGTCTCTGTCTATTTCATAGGGCATTTCTTCCGAATTAAAGAGAGCCCAATAGCGAGTGGCTTTACAATTCTGAAAAGCAGCTTTATCATTTAAAATCACTTCACTGCCGGTACTGCGAAGATAATTTTGTAACGAAGCATTCAAAAAGATAGTTCCGCCCCCCACAACAACGTCAATATCATTATAAACCATTTGCTTGGCAATAATGTTATAGTCACTTCTCTTATACCAGTGGGCTGCACAGTCGGCAGGCGTTGCATGGGGAAAGTAGCAAGTAAAGACCAATCCCTTGGATTTGCCGTATAGATAATCGGCAGCTTCCTGAACCGTCACCATCGGCTGATAGCGGCGGGCAGAGTCAATCGGCAGAAGATCATGAGAACTCTTCAAAGGATACATAGAGACAAAACCTGTTTGAGTCGGCTGACCGGTCACGTAACAGGAAGTAGTCGGAGCAGAATCTCCGATGGGAGCATCGGAAGAGTGTGTCTTCACCAATCCGCAGATATAGGGGTCAACAGCCAATTCGGTTTGAGTAGAATCCAAATAAAACTGATACCATCTGGATAGGGAAAGCACATTGGCAGAAGTTCCGTCCGGGATCATTAGAATAACATTTTTTATTCTGTTATCCTGGGCATTCACGATATTAACAAGCAGGGATAAGAGCAGAAAGACAAAAAAAGGGGACTTATAATTCTTCATAAAAAGTAACATTAAAATCGGTTTTCAAAACGGGAGTAAATTGGCTCACAATGAATCACTTTTTCAAAAAAGAGAGAAAGAACAAATCTAAACAGATAAGGCAAAAATACAAAAATTCTTCTAAGTTTAAATCATTTGGATTATCGAATATATTTGTATCTTTGCAATCAAGAAAAACCAAAAAATTTAAATCTAAATATTTTATTATGAAAAGAGTACACAATTTTAATGCAGGACCATGCGTCCTTCCAAAAGAAGCCATTAATGCATCCATCGAAGCATTAAAAGATTTTAGCGGCACAGGCATGTCTGTTATTGAAGTATCCCATCGTTCCAAAGAGTGGCAAGCTGTCATGGATGAAACTGAAGCTTTATGGAAAGAGCTTTTAGAAATTCCGGATGGATATAAAGTTCTCTTTTTAGGGGGCGGAGCATCCACGCAGTTTTTAATGGTTCCGATGAATTTCCTTGAAAAGAAAGCTGCATATCTTGAAACCGGTGTTTGGGCAAAAAAGGCAATCAAAGAAGCTAAGGGTTTAGGAGAGATTGAAGTTGTTGCATCCTCTGCAGAAACTACTTTTAACTATGTTCCTAAAGGATATACCATTCCCAAGGATGCCGATTATTTCCACATTACCACCAACAACACTATTTACGGAACTGAACTTCGAGAAGATATGGACTCTCCCATTCCACTTATTGCCGACATGTCTTCCGATATCATGAGTCGTCCCGTTGACGTCAGCAAATACGCTCTCATTTATGGTGGTGCACAAAAGAATGTAGGTCCTGCCGGAGTTACTTTTGTTATTGTCAAAGAATCCATGCTGGGAAAAGTAAGTCGTTACATTCCTACCATGCTGAAATATCAAACTCATGTTGATGAGAGTTCCATGTTCAACACCCCTCCTGTATTTTCCATTTTTGTAATGAAAGAAACTTTAAAATGGATTAAATCATTAGGCGGATTAAAAGAAATTGAAAAAATGAACATTAAAAAAGCAGACTTGCTTTACAATGAGATTGACAGAAACAGCATGTTTGTAGGAACAGCAGAAAAAGATAGTCGTTCCAGAATGAATATTTGTTTTGTTATGAAATCTGAATATAAGGACAAAGAAGATGCCTTTATGAGTTTTGCAAAAGAACGCGGAATGGTTGGAATTAAAGGACACCGTTCAGTAGGTGGTTTCAGAGCATCTCTTTACAATGCATGTCCAATTGAAAGTGTTCAGGCTTTAGTTGATTGTATGCAAGAATTTGAAAAATTAAACAAATAAGATCATGAAAATATTAGTTGCTACAGAAAAACCATTTGCGAAAACCGCAGTTGATGGTATTCGCAGTATCATTGAAAAAGCCGGATATGAATTGGCTTTATTAGAAAAATACACAGATGTAAGTGATTTTCACAAAGCAGTGGCTGATGCAGATGCTCTGATTGTACGTTCCGACAAAGTGACCAAGGAAGTGGTAGATGCTGCCAAAAAATTAAAGATTGTGGTTCGTGCCGGTGCCGGCTTCGACAACTTGGATTTGGCTGCATGCAGTGCCCGCAATATAGTAGCCATGAACACTCCCGGGCAAAATTCCAATGCCGTAGCCGAGCTTGCCATTGGCTTGATGATATATATGTCAAGAAATTCTTTCAATCCGGGGACCGGATCTGAATTAAAAGGAAAGAAACTCGGAATTCATGCTTATGGCAATGTTGGGAAATTAGCTGCCAAAATTGCCAAAGGTTTTGGGATGGAAGTATATGCTTATGATCCTTATGTTTCTGCAGAAACAATGAAAGCCGAAGGGATTATTCCTGTGAATACTACAGAAGAGCTCTATGCAACCTGCCATTTTGTTTCTTTGCATATTCCTGCCAATGAACAGACCAAAAAATCCATCGGATACAATTTACTCTCCAGAATGCCAAAAGGCGGATGTTTACTAAACACAGCCCGCAAAGAGGTTATCAATGAAGAAGAAATAGTAAAAGTGATGGAAGAGCGGGCTGATTTAAAATATGCCACTGACATTGCTCCTGAGAACAAAGCTATAATGTCGGAGAAGTTTACCACGCGTTTCTTTGC
>Ga0209099_1004609_pt1 | contig 10373 bp, 9 predicted proteins | sample AD_JPNHW2_MetaG_FD_184430 | JGI IMG/M metagenome (GOLD analysis project Ga0209099, IMG submission 184430) | Active sludge microbial communities of municipal wastewater-treating anaerobic digesters from Japan - AD_JPNHW2_MetaG (SPAdes) (version 2) | ecosystem: Engineered > Bioreactor > Anaerobic >...
CCTGCAGTTCGACACAGATCCCGTTGACACAGGAAAACCCGTCAGAACAGTCAAGAGCCGTTATACATTCATCCTGATCCTCTGTGACACATGAAAATGAGATAACAGCGCAAGAGAAAAAAAGAATGATCTTTTTAAGCATTTTTTTCTCCATTAACAGCCGCCCCAGTCACCTTCATCGTGACACTGAGCTTCTCCGGCTTTCCATGTACAATCTGTTCCGCACTGAATCGTTGTAGAACAGTCATATCCGTAACTATTGCAGTTCGAGGTAGAACCTGTTTCGCATTGTTCAACCATTGCATGATAAAATCTAATATTATCAACATAGTAAGCATCCCAACCGGTATCACCTGAACTGTCTTTGGAATATTCAAATGTTATCGTAGGAAATCCAGCAGAAACCGTTATACATTTTTCAGTCCATGTCTTATGGTCTCCGCTGGTTTCAAATTTATTGGAACCGTCAACATAAACAGTAAAGTAGTCATATCCTGATTCTGACTCACCTGCATACCAGAAGCAGATTTCCCCGTCAGTATATTTTATCATTGAAATACTTGTGTAACCGTCAGTCACAGAACTTGATTTAAGTGAATATGTTCCTTCATATTTCTGGGTATTTTTTACAGTCCATTCAGTTCCGTTCGAATAGGTTGGAAGGCTGCCGCTCTCGAAACCTTCGACAAAAGGAGGGATGCTGCCGCCTGGAATTCCGTCACCGCAGACATTGATAAAGCATAAATGTGTTGAGCTGTTGCAAATTTCACCTATTCCGGTGTTACAATCATTATTGTCACGGCACTTAACGCAGGTATTGTCGGAAAGCAGACAATGAGGATTCTCTCCTGCCGAACAATGATCTTCAGCGGTACACTGAACACAAGCTGTTGTTCCATCGCCTTTATTTTTGCACTGAGGAGTCAATTCCGGACAGACTATGCAACCTGATTCGCAAAGACTGTTCTGATCACAAAAAGTGCATTCTGTTCCTGATCCGGTGAAGTAATTATTACATGTGCAGTTAAATGAACCATCCGTATTATTGCAGGTGGCATTCGCATCACAGTTATGACTCGGAACTGTGCATTCATTGATATCAACACATTTTCCGGAACCGTCCTTTTCAAAACCTGTGGCACATTCACACAAAGTCGCATCCCATCCGTCACAGGTTAAGTTGCAAGGAGCTGTAACTTCATTTACATAGCCCATATCAGTTATCAGATTACAGACGATCGTATTCCCGTCACATATTTCGTCAGGATCGACCGTTGTATTTCCACACAATTCTACAAAATTATCTTCATCAGGAATCATATCCGGGTCGCCGCTATCACCTGTGTTTCCTGTGTTTCCAGTATCGCCGGTATTGCCGGTGTTTCCGGTGTTTCCAGTATCACCGGTGTTTCCAGTATCACCGGTGTTTCCAGTATCACCAGTGTTTCCAGTATCACCAGTATCACCAGTGTTTCCAGTATCACCAGTGTCGCCAGTGTCGCCAGTATCACCAGTATTCCCTGTATCTTCGACACATACCAAATTGATACAGACAAACCCGTCAAGACAGTCAAAAGAGTTTACACATCCTGCCGATTCATCTTCAGGCACACATGACACCATAAAAGACAAAAGAACCATCATCGTTAAAAAAACTAGATTGTTACGCATGATGCATCCTCCTTAAGATTTTGTAATTTAATCAATTTTTTCAATTCACTGTTATATTAAACATTTTTCCCAGCCTTTATTTAAAAATTATTGATACAATTTTTTCAAGTGAGGATGTCTCTTCCTCACAATATGAACCTAATTTATCTGAATCTATGTCAAGAACACCGGCTATTGCTCCGTTTTTATCTCTGACCGGAACGACTATTTCAGACTTGCTTCTGCTGTCGCATGCTATATGCCCCGGGAAAAGCAAAACATCAGGAACAATGACGGTTTTCCCATTATTTATTGCCGCCCAGCAGACACCTTTATCTTTTGCAAGAACCTGACATGCAAGAGGTCCCTGATAACATTTGACTGTCAGCTCACCGTTTTTCAGAAAATAGAAACCGACCCAGAAGTTCTTGTCAAATTTATGATAAAGCAGTGCACATATCGTTGCCATCCTTGCATCAGGGTCATCTGTCTTTTTGAATAACTCAGTCAGTTGATCATAAATACGATCGTATTTATTTGAAAGTCTGTCTGCCACTATTCAGGACATCCGCCGACAGGTGGATTATCGGTATCACATTGACTGCACACAGGAATTATAAATCCTCCGATATTTCCATATAATGTCGGATTTTCCCACCCGGCATCACACACACATGTTGCCGTACCTGAAACAATCTGACATGTACCGTAACTAGTTGCTGTAACCATGGAGGAACCGATAAAAGATCCGGCTGTTGCTTCGCAGTAATACGCACATCCTTCGACACAGTTTCCTTCATAGGAAATATATCCTGCAGCACATTTTGAACAGCTCGCATCTCCAGCCCATGAGTCATAACAAGTACAAACTGCATTTGCACCTGATGCAGCACAGGTTCCATGATTATTACAGAAATGAGCAGCATCACAGGTTGTACACTCTGTTCCTGAGAAAAATTCAGCACATACACACCCTGCCTCATTCTTCACAGGATCAACAACACATTCTTTTGAACCGGTACATCCATAACTCCCAGTCGTACAGTCTGCTTTACATTTGTCGTCAACCGTACTTTTCAAATAACCAGTATCACAATCTGTACACCATCTTCCAGCATAACCTGTTATACATTTGCAGGTAACTGTGAATTCAAGCTCAGTACACTGTCCTCCGTTGCATGGTTCTGAAATACATGTCACATTTTTCACACACCCGCGATTTCCGTCACCGTTTTCATCATCTCCTTCAGCTTCAAGATGATATCCCGGTTCGCATTCAACAACAGTATCAGGATCAGGTACTTCATCTACTTCATCATCTGGAATAGTTGTCTGATCCATATCATTCTCATTATTGTCAAAATCGAACAGCTGGTCATCATCATTTTCAGTATCTGCAATATCATTGTCAAGCAGCACGGCAGTATCATTATCAACGAGAGTTTTATCACTGTCTCCCGTACTTGAATTGGGGTCAACACAAACCCCATCCAGGCAAATAAAACCGTTCACACAGTCAAGCGCATTGACACACTCATCGGCATCTTCCTGAATACACGAAGCTATGGTCAGGCAGATCAAAGATAGAACGATTACAGATAAAAAGTTCAGGAATTTCATACTTTATTTCTCCGATTTAAGTAACAACACAAACGCAATTATATATATACAGAATTATTTGTAAAGCCAAAGTATAAAAAAAGAGGGCGGAAAAAACCGCCCTCAATTAAGATCTGTTATGAACTCAGATTATTTTGCTGTTTCTTTGTCAAGTGCTTCGAAAGCCTTGTCAGCTCTTTCAACAACAGCAGCTCTAACCTGTTCGTTAAGCTGTGTCATATTGCTAAGAGCATCTTTGAATTTCTGAAGGTCGATACACATAAGAACATAGAGAGTTCCCGGATTTGAAATCCATGTCTTTCTAAGTTCTGAACCGGTAAGGGTTGTATCTGTGATCTGCTTTGACACATCTTCAATATGCTGTTCATCATTAGCAGCCTGACCGAAAGCTTCGCCACCGGTTGTTGTCGACTGATAATCCTTAAGCATTGATTTTACCTGAACCTGAAGAGTTCTGGCTATTTCTGTTCTGCCTCTACCCATTGCAGCTGTTCTTGCAAGTGATGCATTTCTTGTTCCTGCAGCACTGCCCACACCGCAGATCTGTTTTGAAGTGTTTTCATTTCCCATAACCCAGTCCGGAGCACCTTCAAGTTCATTCTTAACAGCACTGCCTGTGTTTTTCTTCTCTTCTGAACTGCCACAGCCGGAAACAAGAATAGACGCAACAAAAACTAAAATAAAAACCGCAAAAAACTTCTTCATAATTTCCTCCTATTTGTGACCAAATAAAAACCGAAACGAACCATAATTTATACACTATCGCCGCCAAAAGGTCAATATATTTTTTAATCATTCAGACACAATCAAAACTTGCCATTAGTCAACTCTTTCCTATACTCTTTTGTGTTTCTGTTTCTAAGAATATTGTAGGGAGTCTCCATGAAACTTGTTATTCAGATCCCGTGCTTTAACGAAGAAAGCACTCTTGCGAAAACTATTGCGGATATTCCTTCTTCATTTGAAGGGATATCTGAGGTTTGTATACTTGTAATAGATGACGGCTGCACGGATAGAACCTGTGAAGTGGCTTCAGGCTGTAAAGCTCGTGTGGTAAAACATTCATCGAATTCCGGACTTGCCGCAGCATTCTCGACAGGGATAAGAGAAGCCTTAAAAATGGGTGCTGACATAATAGTCAATACTGATGCAGACAATCAGTATTGCGGAAAATGTATTAAAGATCTTATTGCTCCTATAATATCAGGAAATGCCGACATGGTTATCGGAGCAAGACCCATTTCAACAATAGAACACTTTTCATTTATAAAAAAAATCCTTCAGAAAACAGGAAGCGCTGTAGTGAGATTTGCATCAGGAACCGATGTGCCTGATGCGCCGAGCGGATTCAGAGCGTTCAGCAGGGAAGCGGCACTTAAAATGTCCGTTTTCTCAAAATACTCGTACACTCTTGAAACTATAATTCAGGCTCAGAATAAAGGTGTGAAAATCGTTTCAGTTCCGATTGAGATCAATCCACCGACAAGAAAAAGCAGACTGTTCAAAAGCATGTCCGGATATATCTGGAGATCTGTTCTGACAATAGGCAGGATATTTATTCTTTACCGTCCTTTCAGATTTTTTGCCGCAGTCGGGGGAATTCTTTTTTCAATTGGATTTCTTCTCGGCATAAGATTTATTGTATATTATTTTAACGGATTAGGCGAAGGTCACATTCAAAGCATTGTGCTTTCCTCGGTTTTTATGATCTCCGGGTTTCAGACATTTTTAATAGGGATCGTTTCAGATTTGATCTCTGCAAATAGAAAAATGCTGGAAGAAATCAGATATTTCCAGAGAAAACAAACACTCACACCACAAAAAAAGGATTAGTCCTTGAAAATTGCGCTTATAGGACCTGATATTGCCTTTAAAGGAGGCATTGCTCAGTACAATCATTTTCTTGCTAATGAAATAATCAGTAACGGTCACGAACTTAAATTTATCGGATTTAAAAAACAGTATCCTGAATTCCTGTATCCTTCAAAATCGGGAAACACATCCGTTGAAAAGGATCTGGAACCGTTGTATCATGTCGAACGGATCTTTCATTATGCCAATCCATTCTCAACTTGCAAGGCGCTGAAAGAACTTAACAATTTTCATCCAGACATAATAATCATACCTCACTGGATATGGTTTTTCTCTCACCTTTTTGTTCCATTTATGCTTTTTTCACGAAAATATAAAAAGATTGTTATCGCCCACAATTCTTTCGGTCACGAAAAAAGTTTTATAAGTAGAACACTTAACTACGCGGCTTCAAAAATGGCGTTTTCACTTTGCAGTCACATAATCGTTCAGTCCATAGAGGAAAAAGAAAAAGCAAGTTCAATTGTAAAAACCGGAATTTCAATTTTCAATCATCCCGATTACAATCAGTATCTCCCTTTAATTCCAAAGGAAAAAGCCAGAAGTGAGCTTAATATCGATAAAAATGCTACGGTATTTCTTTTTCTCGGTTTTGTCAGAAAATATAAAGGAGCTGAGCTTTTTGCAAATGCGATCTCCAGATCAGAGAATGCTGCCGGAATCATTGCAGGTGAATTTTTTGATAAAGATCTTGAGAATAAGATTGCTGAACTACAAAAAAAATCTGACAGGCTTATTGTTTTAAACCGCTATTTTGTCTCTTCAGAAGGAAGAACTCTAATTTCCGCCTGTGATGCAATGGTTCTGCCTTATCTTTCTGTAACAGGAAGCGGCGTTGCCTCGATTGCAAAAGCGTGTCGAAAACCTGTTATTTCATCCGATCTGCCATTATTCAAAGACATTTTTCGTGATTATCCGGCTCTTTTCTTTCAATCCGGAAATGAAGACGAATTACTTGAATTAATTAACGATTTCAATAAAAAGGAATATATGTTGAAATACTCAGGCAACCCTGATAATATTCAATCCGGTAAGGGGTGGAAGGGTTTGCTTGAACATATTTTGAAAATAAGTGAGGCCGGAAATGAGTAGAAAACTGTTAATCAGAGATTTGACACTCCGGGATGGACAACAATCCCAATTTGCAACCAGAATGAATCAGGAGCAGGTAGACAGACTTCTTCCGATGTTCAAGAATGCTCATTTTTATGCAATGGAAGTCTGGGGTGGGGCCGTTCCTGACTCTATCATGCGTTATTTGAACGAAGATCCATGGGAACGCCTTGAAAAAATCAAAGCCGGTGTAGGTTCTTCAAGTAAACTGACAGCCCTTTCAAGAGGCAGAAATCTTTTCGGATACAATCCTTATCCCGAAGATGTTATTGAAGGATTTAACAGAAATGCAGTAAAGTCAGGCATTGATATCATGAGAATATTCGATGCTTTGAACGATCTCGACAACATGAAATCAACAATCAAATATGTCAAGGAAAACGGCGGGCTTGCCGATTGCTGTGTCTGCTATACTGTTGATCCTAAATTCACATTTAAAGATAAGGTCAGGGCATTTATAAAAGGAAAAAAACTTCCGTCAAATCTTTTTTCAGTTGATTATTTTGTCAAAAAATCTATTGAGCTTGAAAAAATGGGCGCTGACATGATCTCCATAAAAGACATGGCTGGTCTTATTGATCCAGAAACTTCGTCAAAACTTATTTCAGCATTGAAGAAAAATGTCACTATCCCAGTTGATCTTCACACTCACTGCACTCCGGGATATGGACTCGGAAGCATACTTATGGCGATCATAAAAGGCGTTGACATAGTTGATTGCGTAATTATGCCTTTTGCAGGCGGTCCAGCCGCTCCGGCATTTGAGCTTGTTCAGATATTTGCAGATAAACTCGGGCTGTCAACAGATGTCGATCTGGCTGCTGTAAAAGAGATCAGACATGAGCTTTTCAATATGAGGAAAGAGCTTGCAGCATTTGATCAGTATAAACTTTTCCCGCTTGATTTTGATCCTGCTAATGACAAGCTTCCTTCAGAAATAGATAAACTTTTTGACAATGCAATAGCCGCTGCAAAAATAGATGACACAAAGACTGTGACCGAACTGACTCAGGCAATAGAAAAATATTTCAATTTCCCTGAACCTGATGAGATCGTCCGTGTTGCACAGATCCCCGGCGGGATGTATACAAATATGCTCTCCCAGCTTCAAAACGCTAAATTGGGGCATCAGCTTCAGACAGTTTTAAAAACTGTTCCTCTGGTCAGGCTTGATGCAGGCGTTCCGCCTCTCGTAACTCCTACAAGTCAGATAGTCGGCATTCAGGCGGTAAGCAGTGTCATAAATCTGGAAAGCGGAAAAGAATTCTACAACAACACTTCAGTACAGTTTGTCAATCTGGTTAAAGGCGTTTACGGGAAAACCCCATGGCCTGTCGATCCCGATTTCAGGGAAAAGATAGCAGGACACAGAGAAGAGAGACCGTATGACACTTCAAAGCATGTAAGGGAAAAAAATGATGAATTGAAAGAATATGGCGGAAAACTTATTGCCGGAACTGAAAAAGAAGAGCTTCTTCTTGAACTTTTTCCCGCAGTTGCAAGAGGATTTTTGAAAAATAAAAGAGCATCGGAATATAAAATAGATCTTATTAAAATTCAGGACGAACTTGACAGCAGAAGAGGAGCATTAATAACAGCATTAGAAGGGAATTTTCTGCAATAATGAATAATCCGATACTCCAATATGTGAATACCGGTAAAAAGCTCAACCTGAGAATTGAAAAACTTCTTTCTGCACTTTATCTTTCGGATTTTTCCGGCACAGTCACTGTCATCAATGGAAGTGAAGAATACAAAGTGATTATTATTGAAAAACTGGTCTTTTTTGACCATTCTGTAATAACGCTGTCGACCCTTGACGACAAAGCACTTTTCAAACTTGATTCCGGAATTCCCGAAGGCGTTAAGAAAAAAGCGAAAGAGTACAATATACTTGAATTTATTTTCAAGATCATTGAAAATGTTGACAGGCATCAGATACTGTCTCTGTTAAAACCTTTTGCAACAGATTATTTCTCAATTAATCCCGAAGCGGGAAAACTTCTGTTTCTTTATGCTGAACTTGAACCTTTTATAGGAACTCCCAGAATAGAGATATTCGCTAATCTTAAAAAAAATTACAGAACCATATATTTCCTTCTTACGACAAGGTTTGCAGGAATACTCAAATCAACTGAAGCTGAAAGAACGGTAATTCAGGAAAAGGTCAATAGAACAAATATGTTTGATGAATCAGGTAAAGATGAATCTGATGATACTGATGTTTTCAAGAATACTGATATGAGCTATGCTCAGAAACTTTCGGAATATATAAGCGCAAATGAAAAATACAGAGATGTGTTCTCTCTTTTCGGACTTGCTTACGGATTTGAAGAAAAAGACCTGCACAAAGCCTATGTACAGATCGTTCAGAAAATACATCCCGACAGGCTCCATGATGTTACGCCGGCATTGAAGGAAAAAGCCGAAAAAATGCTGAAAACCGTCAGCGAGAATTACGAACTTCTTAAAAATCCTGAAGACAGCAAATCAATATTTGATCTTATGAAAAAATACGGACCTATAAGAACCAGAACAGATTTTGTACGACTTAAAGAATATGATGAGATCCTTTTTAAGGGTACTACTCTCCAGAGAATGGGAGAATTTGAAGCCGCTTCAATAATATTCAACGAACTTTTCATTAACACATTAAATCCAGTTCCGCTGGAAAAGAAGATCTTTTCATTGTGGAGCATTCATTCTAAATGGGATGAAGCCAAAAAGATGGAAAGATATCCTCAAATAAAACATGATATTCTGACACTGCTTAAGCTTCAAAATCCCGATTTTGAAATATTTTTCATCCTTGCTGAGATATATGAATATTTGAAAATGATACCTGACTGCATGAAAACACTGACGGTTATCTTAAAACATGACCCTGAAAATATGAGAGCAAAAGGCATGAAGAAAAGAATTATGTATTATGATACTATGGATAAAGAGAAAAAAAAGTGATAAAGACACTTACAAACATATTTATTACTTTGATTTTTATTTCGAGTTCTCTTTCCGCTGGCAGTGTAAGAATCTATTATATGTATGACCCTATTTCCGACAGATACACATTTACAAATCAGTGCAGTGATTACCGATCATGCAAGCCTCTTTATGTTTCCAGAGGAGAAGTGAAGCACAACAAAGGATTTAAATTAAAGCCGGGGAAAGAAAACGGTTTTGATGAAATAATACAGAAAGCTTCAGTAAAACACGGCGTTGACTTTCATCTCATAAAAAGTGTTATCATGGCGGAATCTCTTTTTGATGTTAAAGCCGTTTCATCCGTAGGAGCGAGAGGATTGATGCAATTAATGCCTGATACTGCAAAAGAGCTTGGAGTGACTAATTCGTTCGATCCTGAACAGAATATAATGGGCGGAGCTAAGTATTTGAAAAAACTCCTGGAAAAATTCAAAAGTACAAGAAATGCGCTTGCCGGATATAATGCAGGACCCGCAGCAGTTGTCTATTATAACGGTATTCCACCATTTGACGAAACAACACACTATGTTGAAAAGGTTTCAAATTTTTACAAAAACTATACCGGGAAAGAATTATGGTAAAGAAAACTAAAAAAACCGGGAAAAATCCTAGAGGGTTCGGCGGAAGGAAAGTATTTACGAAGATACTCAATTTCAAAAAAGATGTTCTCACACTGCCTAATCTGCTTACTGCCACCAGAATATTCTTTGTTCCTTTTGTTCTTTTCCTTCTGTGGTATGACACTCCGGCATCAAGACTCTGGTCATGGATTTTTTACACTGTCGCCACTGTCACCGATTTCTTTGACGGCTATTTTGCAAGAAAGCACGGGACTGTTTCTGTTACCGGAAAGCTCCTTGACCCTCTTGCAGATAAGTTCATTGTGAATCTGACACTTGTACTTCTTGTTTCCATGCAGGAAATGAGTGTCATTCCCGTACTCATAATACTTTCCAGAGAATTTTATATTTTCGGAATAAGATCCCTGGCGGTCGATCACGGACTTATCGTTGCCGCAGGTTCCGGCGGAAAGATAAAAACAATTTTCCAGATGTTCGCACTCCCCTTCTTCATGCTCGATGAAAAAACACTGGACAAACTTTTCGGACTGTCGCTGGATCCGAGAAACATCG
>Ga0209099_1004610_pt1 | contig 10373 bp, 8 predicted proteins | sample AD_JPNHW2_MetaG_FD_184430 | JGI IMG/M metagenome (GOLD analysis project Ga0209099, IMG submission 184430) | Active sludge microbial communities of municipal wastewater-treating anaerobic digesters from Japan - AD_JPNHW2_MetaG (SPAdes) (version 2) | ecosystem: Engineered > Bioreactor > Anaerobic >...
GGTAGGTTTTTCTTTTTTAACTACAAGAGAACTACTATCTTTTTGAATTTCCTGAGTAAAACCATTAGTCAATTGAAATAGCAAAAAAATAAACATAAGTAGTCGTAAAGACTTGCTTAAATGTATCATTCGGTTAATTAGTTGTATTAGTCGATAACAAATGTATAATTTTTGTTATTAACTATAATGACTCGAATCAAAATAGGTGGAAAAAAATGGCGGGTACAATATTTATGGGCTTTTTCAATAAATTGTAGATATAAAATTATAGAAATAACCGTTAAACTGATTGTGATTTAATAGTTTAGCTCGCTAAATAAATCGTTTTAATGTATTTATTAGTACTTCAGGTTTAATAGGTTTTGAAAGGTATTCATCGCAACCAACATTTTTCCCTTTTATTATATCTTCGGCCATTGCATAGGCCGTTTGGGCAATTACAGGGATTGATGGTTTGATTTCTTTAATAATGCTAGTTGCTTGATAGCCGTCCATTTCGGGCATCTTAATATCCATAAGGATAACCGAAATGTCATTCTGGGTTTTTATTATGTTAACAGCTTGAATTCCATTTTTTGCTCGTATAATTTTTGCCTTTGTAGGATTAAGAACCTCTTCAAGGAAAATAAAGTTATTGTCCTCATCTTCAGCTATTAGTATGGTTTTCCCTTCGAATGAATCCGTAAAATTCGATTCCGCTTTTGATTCAATAATCTTTCTACCAACATCTGGAATGATAAGAGGAAGTGAAAAGAAGAATGTTGAGCCCTTTCCCTTTTCAGATTCTACCCAAATTCGTCCACCCATCATTTCAACAAGCTTTTTAGAAATTGCAAGGCCAAGCCCTGTACCTCCAAATTGACGTGTAATTGTATCGTCGGCTTGCCTAAACCTTTCAAAAATTAATGGAAGTTTATCGTCGCTTAATCCAATCCCAGTATCACTAACATAAAAAACGATGGTAACGTTATTTGGCATTATATAACCTACCTCGATTAGCCCCTCAAACGTAAATTTAAGAGCATTATTCAATAGATTTGTGATTATCTGTTTTAGCCTAAGTGGATCACACAGGAAGCAGAAGTTTATATCGTGAATTGCCTCGTTTTTTGTTATAAGAATATGATCTTTCTTATTCTTTTTCTTTTCGTTATTGATGTAATCAATAATCTCGTTCAACATTACATTGACGTAAGTTGTAGTTTTGTTTATCTTTAGTTGACCGGCTTCTATTTTTGCAATGTCAATAATCTCATCAATTAGATTTAACAATGCTTTACCACTACTTGTGATATATTGTGCGTAAATATCCTTTTTTTCTTGAGGAATAGTTTTTCTGGTGATAAGCTCCGAAAACCCAATAATGGCATTCATTGGGGTTCTAATTTCGTGACTCATATTGGCAAGGAATGACGACTTGAGTTTATCCGATTCCTCGGCTCTTTCCTTTGCCATCTGTAAATTTTTTTCAATCTCTTTATGCTTAATGCCTGCTGAGATTTGTATTGAAACAAATTCAAGTATCTCGAGATCATCTATTGAATAAGCATTTTCAGAGGTATAGCTTTGGAGTCCAATTAATCCGTATACTTCATTATTGCTAAAAAGGGGCACTGCCATCCAGCATTTAGCAAGCGTTCCTACTATTTCGATTAGACCTTTGCTTTTAAGCTCTAGAATATCTTGCTGTTTAAGTAAAACAGGTTTTTTTTGGTTAATTATGTACTCGCTAAGCGTTTTTCCAAAAGGAAACCTTGAGAAACTATCCATTTCATCTGCTATATACGCAAGAACAAGGTTTTGCTGGTACCTATCAAACTGTATTACAAAAAAATTATTTGCATCTAAAACCTTATTAAGCTCCTCTTGTACAGACTTATAATATAGCCGAAAATCCTTTGTTTGAACTTCTGATTTGGCAAGATTGGCAAGAATTTTTTTAACTCTATCGTGTTTTCTTGCTTTGGTTTTATCTTTTATCCAAATAGTAATGTGTTTATTGCCCCTTATTTCAATTTCTTTAAAAGTAAACTGTAGGCAAATATTTCTATTTGGCGAGATCGGATGCAATATTTCAATATGGTTTTTATACTTTAACTCATCAAAACCATTAAAATTTTTAAACTGTTCGAAAAGGTCTAAAAAACTTGGAATACTTTTGGTCTTGTCAATCTTAAGGAAATCAACAAGGTCATTGGTGATTGCTAGCGAATCGCCATTATAATTTACAATTAAACCATACCCTGGAAGACTCTCAAAAAGAGTGTAATCAATCAGTGAACTATTCGAATTATTTTGGTAAAGCATTCCTTCAATCAATTACAGTAAAAATAATAAAAATTGTTTTGGTTAGGTTTCAATTCTATTTAAAAGCATTCTTAAATTTTTTATTGATTTTATATTTAATGTGAAATTACGTTTTATAATATTCGCCTAATGACTACTTTCGTGGGAAAAAAGTGATAATTAGAATTTGTTATATTGTGTTGATATTCACATTCTTTGGCTGTTATGGTAATAGGAATGAAATTGCTTCTCAAAAGGCTTTAACTAATGAATACGCTAAAGGATTTGCTATTCAATATAATGATAGTTGTACTAAACTAACCGTGTATAATCCATGGCAGGGTGCAAAAAATATTGATTACAACTATTTTTTTGTTGATAGTCCAAAGCATTTTCATTTTAAATCAAAGGATAATACTGAAGTTTTTTATGCACCCATAAAACGGTTGATTTGCCTTTCTACTACTCATATAGCATATATTGATGAGCTTAAGGAAACTTCAACCATAATTGGAGTTTCAGGAATCTCTTTTGTAAATAGTAAAAGTTTAATTTCAAGGATAGAAAAAGGGGAGGTTTTGGATGTTGGGTACGATCAAAATTTAAACTACGAACTGATTGTTAGTCTTAAACCTGATGCTGTAATCTGCTATGGAGTTGGAGCTGAATCTGTTGGGTATCTTTTTAAACTGAAGGAGCTTGGTATTAAACTAATTTTTATAGGCGATTACTTAGAAAATAATCCACTGGGTAAGGCAGAATGGATTAAGGCATTTGGCGTTATATTAAAAGCTAAAGATAGATCCGATTCAGTTTTCAATAGTATAAAGTATGAATATTATAATGCAGTTAAACTAGCACAAACAGTTAAAACTAAACCTAGAGTGTTTCTAAATCTTCCCTACAAAGACTCATGGTATTTTCCTGGTGGTTCAAACTACTTTGTAAAGATGATTGAAGATGCTGGTGGTGACTACTTATTTAAATTTCTTGATGGTTCAAAAAGTTATACAATTAGCTACGAGAAAGCAATTGAAACTGGTATGAATGCCGATATTTGGTTGAACCCCGGTGCAGCTTCTACTCTAGAAGATATAAAACAATCCGATGAAAGGTTGTTATCCTTAATTCCTGTAAAAAATGGTCAGGTTTATAATAATAACTTAAGATCAACAAGTACAGGAGGAAACGACTTTTGGGAATCGGGAGTTGTACACCCAAATCTTATTCTAAAGGATTTAATTTATATCTTTCACCCAGAATTGCTACCCGAGCATAAGTTTTACTACTATAGAAAAATAGAATGACTCCTAAAGGATCAAAGAATATTGGGAAAAATAGGATTGTAACCCTTTTTATTGGATTGTTTGGATTATTCATTCTATTTGCCATTTTGGATCTTTTGCTCGGTTCTGTGAAGATTCCATTCATCCATTTTATTGACTTCATATTAGGTAATGATATAAAAGACCCAGTTGCAAGGCAAATTTTGGTGAACTTTAGATTACCTAAGACAATAGCTGCTGTTCTTGCAGGTTCTGCACTAGCTGTAAGCGGGTTGCAGATGCAAACAATTTTTCGAAATCCATTAGCTGGTCCCTATGTTCTGGGGATTAGCTCAGGTGCCAGCTTAGGTGTTGCATTGGTGGTTTTAGGTTTATCCGCTTTTTCAATACCCATTTGGGTTTCGCAGCTGAGTATTGCAACAGCAGCACTAATTGGATCAATGCTTGTTCTCCTTTTAATTCTGGCAGTATCGGTTCGCATAAAGGATATTTTGACTATACTTATTATGGGTATGATGTTTGGCTCTGCCGCTTCGGCAGTGGTAAGCATTTTGCAATACTTTAGCAACGAATCAGTTTTACGTTCATTTGTTATTTGGACGATGGGAAGCTTGGGCAGTGTAACGGGTATTCAAATATGGTTTTTTTCTCTGTTGACATTCTTGGGTCTGTCCATGGCAATTATACTGGCACGCCCGCTTAATGTGATATTTTTAGGAGAGAATTATGCTCGTAATCTTGGTTTAAATGTTGGATTAGTTAGGTTCTTAGTGTTTCTATCAACCAGTTTACTTGCTGGAGCAACCACTGCATTTTGTGGACCCATTGGTTTTATTGGTATTGCTGTCCCTCACGTGGTTAAAATGCTATTTAAAACATCAAACCATACGATACTAATTCCAGCCTCAGTAATAGCAGGTGCTGTAGTCCTTTTAATTTGTGATATTATATCTCAACTTCCTGGAGCGAATTATACTTTACCCATTAACTCGATTGCAGCATTAATGGGAATTCCAGTTGTAATATATGTTGTGATTAGGAATAAACGATTTAGTGGAGTATAGTATGATTCAGAAACCAATAATCGATATTACTAATCTAAGAATAGGCTTTGATACTTCTGCTGAATCAGAGCTCTTTTACCCTTTAATCAGTGCATCTGCTTTTAGTGGCGACTTTATTGCAATTATTGGGCGAAATGGGGTAGGAAAGAGTACATTTTTACGCAGTGTTGCTAGGCTTCAGCCCACTATATCTGGCGATGTTTTAATAAAAGGTCAACCCTATAGAGGTATTGAAAGAAGCGAATTCTCTAAGATACTTAGTTTTATTCCAGCAGAACCAATTCATGCTGCAAATATGAGCGTTTCGGAGTTTGTAGCTATTGCACGATATCCGTATAAAGGGTGGTTTGGCACTATTTCAAATGAAGATAAGAATATAATTCATCATGCAATTGAATCGGTAAATCTTGTTAATCTTTCGCATAGGGAGTTAGATTCGTTAAGCGATGGTGAGCGTCAAAGAGCAATGATTGCATTTGCTTTAGCACAGGATAGTGATATAATCCTAATGGATGAACCAACTGCTTTCATTGACCTTCCTTCAAAGTATGAAATTGTAAAGCTTTTAAAAGATTTATCTCTGAAAGGGAAAACAGTAGTTTTCTCTACACATGATCTACATACTGCCATACGCGAGGTTGATACAATTTGGTTGATGCTTGATGATGGTCTAACATGTGGTGCACCTGAGGACTTGGCGTTGAGTAATACATTAAATCGACTTTTTGAAAATACTGAAGTATACCTTGATTTTTCTACTGGAACCTTCCTCCATAAAACAGCTTCAAACTGGACAATAGGCTTATCAGCAGATTGCGATAACCATTATATTTGGACAAAACGAGCGCTTGAAAGAATTGGTTATGAGGTTGTTTCAAATGAAACATCTAATAATGATCAGGTAAAGTGTTATAGTAAAGACAATTGTCTTTGCTGGGAGATAAGCAATGGTTCTTCAGTTGTTGAGTTCAAGAATATTAATCAGCTTTGTAAGTATCTAAAGTTTCATTTACCCTAAACAATTCCAACCCTTTTCCTCATTGCCTCAATACAAGTAATATCTTCCAATTTCAGCACTTTGATGTGTTTTGAAGAGGGATCGAAGTTTTACATTGTTCTTTTTATCTTTCTCAGACATTCGTTGAATGTTCTCAAAACATTTCTCTTTACTGAGAAGAAGGTACGGTAGGGGGCATTTCTGATTATTTAATGATTAAAAAAATAAACCCTGAACTTGTTCAGGGTTAGTTGGTTTGGGTTAAGTATAATTTAGTTTTCAGGGCTTAAATCGTATTGCTTACCGTATACTAAAAGAGGAGTTAACACAGATTCGGTATGTTTTTCAACTTTGATCAAAACTTCATTCTCTTTAACCTCAATAGTTGGTTTATCAATATTAAGCCATAGAATACGTGGAAAGAATTTGGCCTTTTCAAATTTTACGAACCCTTCACGTTCCTCAACAACTCTAAACCCATTTTTAGTAATAAAAAATTCTTTAAGTTTCTCAATATTTAAATTACTTGCAGGCGATACGTGCATTAATGAAGTTCTGTATGATAATACTGACGTTAAGGCAATTACGAAAGGCAATACAATGGTAAGTGGAATAAAATCAATATAATAAACTACATACTCATGGTTAACAGGATATCCACCGATTAAGAGCATTCCAATAAAAAAGATAGCAAAAAGAATTAGTAACATTAAGAAGAAGAATAGGAAAACTAGAATTTTTCCATTAGCTCTTACTTTTTCTGATTTAACTTTTAATGCCATTTTAAGTAAGTTGTTTATAATTTCTAGCAATTTAATAAATCTATTTTTAAAAAATCAATTATTCACCGATAAATCGTAAACTAGGACAAAACTAAATACATATTTTACTGTAATTTAGAATAATAAGTATTAAGTGAATGAAAATCTATTCCTTAAAAATAGATATAGCCTGTTCTCCATTGGATTTAGCAAATGCACGGAACATCCCTTTTGTATTAAGAACTAGAGCAACATTGCCAAATTTATCAACTGCTATTACACCGCCTGCTCCTCCAGCCTTTACAAGTTTATCTTTTACAACCAGATTGGCCGCATCAATTAATGAAAGTCCCTTGTATTCCATAAGCGCAGAAATATCATGCGATACGGTATACCTGATAAAAAATTCCCCATGACCTGTTGCTGAAACCGCACAAGTACTATTATTTGCATATGTTCCGCAACCAATAATTGGAGCATCTCCAACACGACCGTATTTCTTATTTGTCATGCCTCCAGTTGAAGTACCTGCTGCAAGGTTTCCGTGCTTATCTAGTGCTACACATCCAACTGTTCCCATTTTTTTATTTTTCATCTTTTCGTTCTCAAGCGCTTTTTGAAGCGATTTCCAGCTTTTTTCAGTAAAAAAGTAGCTGCTATCAACTATTTCTGCACCTTGTGAAGCTGCGAATTTTGAAGCACCTTTCCCTACTAATAGAACATGCTCAGATTTATCCATAACTAAACGTGCTGCGCTAATTGGGTTCTTAATATCTCCAACATTTGCTACAGCACCCGCTCTAAGTCCGTTTCCATCCATAATTGCAGCATCTAGCTCATTCTTTCCATCGTGAGTAAATACGGCACCCTTACCAGCATTAAATAGTGGACAATTCTCAAGGTAACGGATTACTTGTTCTATGGCATCTAAACTTGTTCCTCCTTCTGAAAGTATCTTTTTCCCGATATTTAGTGCGTTGTTTAATTCATATGTATATTGTTCTACTTGTACTTTTGTATAGTCTTCAGGAGTGATATTTCCAGCACCTTTTTTGAATGGGTTGATTGTGCTTATTTGAACATCCCCAGATGAGTATTGTTAATATTACTATAATTAATGATTTTACTTTCATTTTTGGTTTTTTGAGATTGATTAAAAACAAATTTATACAATTTGTTTTTAATCCAATTAGGCTAAATCCTTTAACTTTTTAATAAATTCGCTCCCTAATCTTTCATCTATGAAACAACGTTTGTATTTCTTTGTCAGATACTTCCTGTTTTGGCTAGTATTTCTAACGTTTGCCCGAGTTTTCTTTATGATATATGAATTCAACCAAACTTCTCATGTTAATTTGCTTGAATGGTTTGGAATAATGGTTAGAGGGGCTTGGATGGATACTTCGTTGATTGGGTACATCCTTCTCTTATCAGGGCTAATTATGGCTTTTCTTTTTTATGCTGATAAGAAATGGATTATTAATGTTTTCAAGTACTATACAGTTTTTCTTTTAGCAATATTTTCTATAATAATTGTCTCGGATGCCGAGCTTTATAGGAATTGGGGTTTTAGGATTGATGCAACACCATTGTTGTATTTGAAAACACCCGAGGAGGCAATGGCATCAGTTAAACCGTTGCTAATAATTTCATTAGTAGTTGTTACTGCATTGATATTTGTTCTATTCTTTTTCCTTTATAGAAAATGGGTTCTAAATAGTAAAACTGAGTTAAGGAGAGGAAAATGGTGGTATATCCCTTCATTTATCTTCTTTTCTGCTTTGATGATTATTCCAATTCGGGGCAATTTTGGAATTGCATCGATGAATCCGGGAAAGGTATACTTCAGCCAAAATATGTACTGCAACCACGCAGCCCTCAACTCGGTTTGGAATATGATGTATTCTATTTCAAAATCAGGTTCAATGTATAAGAAATACCCAAGTTATATAGATAAAGCTAAAGCAAAACAAATATCTTCTGAACTGATGCTTGACAATGGATCAAGTATAAAGGTTTTAAACTCAAATCGTCCAAATATTGTAATCATCCTACTTGAAAGCTTTAGCGCAAAGATGGTGGAACCATTAGGTGGATTGCCAAATATTACTCCGAATTTGAATGCTCTTTGCAAACAAGGAATTCTTTTTACAAAAGTCTTTGCCAGTGGTGATAGAAGCGATAAGGGGATTGTAGCAACAATAAGCGGTTTCCCTGCACAGTCTACAAAATCTATCATTAAATATCCATTGAAATCGCAAAAACTTGCTACAATCAGCGGAGTGTTTGATAGTGTTGGGTATAAAACTACTTTTTATTATGGTGGTAATCCCGATTTTGCAAACATTCGCTCTTACCTATACTCTTCAAAGTTCAGAAAACTGATTACTCAGGACGATTTTCCTAAATCATACCGTAATTCAAAATGGGGAGTACACGATGAGTATATGTTTAACCGTCTGCTTGTTGATTGTGACTCAGCAAAAACACCTTTCTTCAAGATGTTTTTTACTCTCACCAGCCATGAACCATTTGAGATCCCCAGAAAACCTAAGTTTACAGGAACTGATGAGCAAACAAAGTTTTTAAGTTCTGTTAACTATACCGATAGCTGTATTGGCAACTTTTTCAATCAAGCCAAAACTAGGGAGTGGTACAAAAATACTTTATTCATACTGATTGCAGATCATGGACATCGTTATCCTGGGAAAGACCCTAATTACTCAATAAATAAATTCAAAATTCCAATGTTATGGCTAGGTGGAGCTATATCAACTGATCCAATGATTGTAAACTCAACTTGTTCTCAGGTTGATCTTGCCGCAACGCTTCTTACTCAGTTTGGTTTTGATACTAGAAAATTTAAACTTTCAAGGAATATCCTATCTAATGGATATAAGCCTTTTGCTTACTATGTGTTTAACGATGGTTTTGGGTTTGTTGCTGATAGCTCTTATGTTACTTTTGATCACACTAGCAAAAAGTTTATTAAGCGCGAGGGAAGTAATCTTGACAAAGTGACAGAGGAAGCATTCTCTTACTTATCTTATTATCAGGATATATTTTTAGGACTTTAGGCTCTGGTTAATTGGCATATAAATTGCTTTGTGTAGATAAATTTAAAATGGATTGTAAAAAGGAATTGAACTCAAAGAATTGTAATTGTTCATACCCATGTGGTAAGCATGGTGTTTGCTGCGATTGCATTTCGTATCATCGAAGAAATGGTGAAGTTCCAGCATGCTATTTCCCAAAAGATATTGAAAAAGGTTACGATCGATCTGTTGAGAATTTTATACGAATTGTTGAATCGAGGGGGTCAAGTTTTTTACAGTAAGCATTAATATTATTATAATGAACGAAACTTTTTGTGCAACTAATTAATAACCTAATAAATAATTAATTACTATGAGAAAATTAAGTTTGGTATTACTTCTTTCGATTTTTGCTGTTATAGCAGTAAATGCTCAAGCACCTCTTGTAAAAGGGCAAAAACAGGTTAATGCTGGTGTGGGTTTTTCTGGTTGGGGTATTCCAATTTATGCAGGAATGGATTTTGGAATTTATAAAGATATCACAGTAGGTTTTGAGGGATCTTTCAGGACTTATACTGATAGATGGGCAGGAGAGAACTACCACCATACAATTTTTGGTTTTGCTGGAAATGGTAACTACCATTTTAATAGAATACTCAATATGCCTAGTAACTTCGATTTCTACGCTGGATTAAGCCTTGGTTTTTATATTTGGTCATCGTCGTCGAACTATGAGGGAAGTGGTAGTTCGGGTCTAGGAATTAATGCGCAAGTTGGTGGTCGTTACTTCTTTACAAAGAATTTTGGTTTAAATCTTGAACTTGGGAGTGGCAGCGCTTTTTCCGGTGGAAAATTTGGGATTACATACATTTTCTAGGAAAGAATATAATACTTTATTAAAAACGAGGCATTTAGCCTCGTTTTTTTTGTTATTTCCCTTATGT
>Ga0209099_1004612_pt1 | contig 10369 bp, 10 predicted proteins | sample AD_JPNHW2_MetaG_FD_184430 | JGI IMG/M metagenome (GOLD analysis project Ga0209099, IMG submission 184430) | Active sludge microbial communities of municipal wastewater-treating anaerobic digesters from Japan - AD_JPNHW2_MetaG (SPAdes) (version 2) | ecosystem: Engineered > Bioreactor > Anaerobic...
ATCACTACATCAAACAATTTAAACCGGTTGCCATGATCCCTTTAGATTCTTTGAATATTAAAACACCCCCTATTGCACCTGTAAAAGGTATTTTAAATAACACTACTGAAAATCAATTCTCCATTTTGTTCAATCAGGATGGTTTTTATAAAAAAGAGATCAAATTTGAGGTAATCCCCAATACGAAAACTCTAAATTTTAAAGATCAATGGATCAACTTTTCCAATATAGGATTCGAAATTAAACAAATTCCCTTGACCCCTGAAGAAATTCAGACAGTAGAAAGTGCTTCAAAAAATGAAAGGAATAATCAAAACATCAGTAGATTTCAAGCTCATTTATTCAATGATTCAATAGATGTATTCATAAATACTATGGGTAATAATATTTCTATAAAAGATATCAATGACACTCTTTTATTCACTCAAGAGGTTGATGGAAAAGACAACTTATATTGTGTAGGTGATTTTAATGGAGATCTACGTGATGAATTAATTATCTTTGACAAAACTTCCGGATTATTATCAATAGAAAGTTGGAATTTGAAACAAAATAGCTTCATGACCATTAGTAATTGTAAATTTCCGCAAAATCAATTCATTGAATATATTGCTCCAATAACGATCGGCAAAGAAACCTATTTGCTTATTTATAGAGGATCCGACAGGATAATAAAGATATACTCTATTGATTTTTAAGACTATTTTTCGTATCTTTGCGGACTTTTCTAAAACTGCTTTATGAGCGATGAATTTATCAGAATAAAAGGTGCTAAAGTTAACAACCTCAAGAACATAGACGTTGACATTCCCAGAAATAAAATTGTTGTAATAACAGGTTTATCCGGCTCAGGAAAGTCATCTCTTGCTTTTGACACACTCTATGCCGAAGGGCAAAGACGTTATGTGGAAAGTTTGAGCTCTTATGCGCGTCAATTTATGGGTAAACTTTCCAAACCGGAAGTTGAATCTATAAAAGGGCTTCCTCCTGCTATTGCCATTGAACAAAAAGTGATCTCCCGTAATCCCAGATCTACTATTGGCTCTACTACAGAAATCTATGAGTATTTAAAACTTCTTTTTGCCAGAATTGGCAGGACTTACTCTCCAGTCAGTGGTAAAGAAGTGAAACGTGAAGATATCAAAGATGTCGTGCACTACATTAAAGAGGCACCTGCGGACTCTAAAATATACATTCTTGCTCCCTTCATCATAGTTTCCGGTCGTTCATTGGATGAGCAACTGGAAATTCTTAAAATGCAGGGATTCTCGAGAATCATCTATAATAACATTTTAACAGAAATAGATGATCTCTTAGAACAGAAAAAAGAGGTTTCGAAACAGAAAAAAGGGGAAACAAAGGTTTATAAAAATATCCAGATCCTGATTGACAGATTCAAATCATCAATGATAGAAGAGTATCCTCAACGCTTACACGATTCGATTCAAACTGCTTTTTCTGAAGGCAAAGGGACCTGTATTGTTCAAATTGAAGATGGCACATTGACTCAAAAGAGTTTTATCAATCAATTTGAAATGGATGGAATCAGTTTTGTTGAACCAACACCACATTTGTTCAGTTTTAACAACCCTTATGGAGCCTGCAAAGTTTGTAATGGCATCGGTTCTATTGATGGATTTGATATAGACATATTGATCCCGGATAAAACGAAATCTGTTTTTGATAATGGTGTTGAGATCTGGAATAATAATACCTTTAAAGATTTTAAAGCTCTTTTTATTAAAGCCGCTGTAAAAGAAGGGTTTCACATTCATAAACCGATTCATCAATTAACCCGGGAAGAAGTAAAACTCCTCTTTTTTGGTGATCCTGAGAAAAAAATCGTAGGAATTTATGAGTCACTAGAGTTGGTAGAGAAAAATCCACCAAATCCTTTCGTTAAAATTTTTATGTCACGTTTTAAAGGGAAAACAACTTGTCCAATATGCCATGGAAGTCGATTAAGACCGGATGCCGCTTATGTTAAAGTGAATGGCTTAAGCATTACTGAAATGGTTGAAATGCCTATAGATCAACTCTATACATTTTTCAAGAAATTCAAATTTCGCAACGAAACGGAAGAAATTATTGCTCAACATTTAGTGAATGAGATTTTAAACAGACTTAAATTCGTGTATGATGTTGGCTTAGGATACCTTACGTTAAACCGAAACAGCCGCACTCTTTCAGGTGGTGAATCTCAAAGAATAAATCTCGCTACAACCTTAGGAAGTAGCTTAGTTGGCTCTTTATATATTTTAGATGAGCCAAGTATTGGGCTCCACTCCAGAGATACAGACAATCTCATTCAGGTTCTAAAAAGGCTCCGTGATATTGGAAATACCGTTGTTGTTGTGGAACATGATGAGGAGATCATTAGAAATGCAGATTATATCATCGATATTGGGCCACTTGCCGGCAGACTTGGTGGAGAAGTGGTTTTTACTGGAACTTTCCCGCAACTGATTAAAAATTCAGAGAATTTAACAGCCAAATATATTCGGGGTATGGAATCTCCTCTGGCTTCAGCCAATTCCAATGATGCTATCATGCGGATTCCTCTTCCTGCAACCAGAAGAAAGTGGAAAAATTATGTCGAAATTAGAAATGCACACTCTTTTAACTTAAAAAACTTAACTGTAAAATTCCCTCTGGATATCTTCACGGTAGTAACAGGCGTAAGCGGTTCCGGGAAAAGTACCCTTGTTAAAAAAGAGCTCTTTACTCAATTAGAAAGAAACTTAGATCTTGTAAGACATATCTCCAAAGATTCAGATACCAACATCTATATTTCAAAATCACATTTAAGTAAAGTCGTGATGATTGACCAAAACCCCATTGGAAAATCGACCCGTTCTAATCCGGCTACTTATCTTAAAATTTTTGATGATATCAGAGAACTTTATGCCCAACAACCTTTAGCCATTCAGCGAAATTATAAAGCTTCATTTTTCTCTTTTAACCGGGAAGGTGGTCGCTGCGAAACATGTCAGGGTGAAGGTGTAATCCATATTAGCATGCAGTTCATGGCTGATGTGGACTTACTTTGTACAGATTGTAACGGGAAACGCTACAAAGAGGATGTTTTAGATGTAAAAATCAGCAACAACAGCATCAGTGATATCTTAGATATGACGATCAATCAGGCACTTGAATTCTTTACAACTCTTCCTCATTCCAATTACAGAACTTCCATTATCAACCGATTGAAAGTATTGATTGATGTCGGTTTGGGTTACTTAAAACTGGGCCAGTCCTCCTCTACCCTTTCAGGTGGAGAAGCTCAAAGAATCAAATTGGCATTGTACCTTTCTCAGGCTTCCGGCACTAAAGAACATGTTTTTATTTTCGATGAACCCACAACCGGACTCCATTTTCATGATATCCACAAGTTGTATCATGCTTTTAATAAACTCATTGAGATTGGCAACACTGTCATTGTAATTGAACATAACACTGAACTGATCAAATGTGCCGACTGGATTATCGATCTTGGCCCTGAAGGGGGAAACAATGGGGGTACTGTTGTTTTCGAAGGTACTCCGGAAGAGCTCATTAAATGCAAATCATCCTATACCGGGAAATATTTAATACCAAAATTGACCTAATATGGCAACCTATAATATTATAACCCTCGGCTGTTCCAAAAATACGGTGGACTCAGAAGTAGTTGCAGCCCAATTAAAAAAGGAAGGACATACCGTTTTCTTTGACTCCACTGTAAAAACCGATTTCGTTATCGTTAATACTTGTAGTTTTATTAGAGACTCTAAAGAACAATCTATCGACGAGATCCTCCTTCATGTAGAAAGGAAAAAACAGGGTGATGTCAAAAAAGTATTTGTAATGGGATGTCTTTCTGAGCGTTACCATGACGAACTTCAGGAAATAATTCCTGAAGCAGACGGAATCTACGCTTTTAACGAATTAAACACATTAGTGAATACACCACAGTTTGAATTGTTAAACAACTCGAATAGAATCCTTTCTACCCCTAAGCATTACGCTTATATGAAGATCTCTGAAGGTTGTGATCATGAATGTTCTTTCTGTGCAATCCCATTAATTCGCGGAAAACAGATCTCCAAACCGGTTGAATTACTCGTTGAAGAAGCTGAAAAATTAGCTGATCAAGGGGTGAAAGAGTTGATGTTAATTGCTCAGGACTTAACCTATTATGGTATGGATCTGTATCAAAAAAGGGATCTGGAAAGATTAATGCGAAAAATCGGACAAGTAAAAGGATTGGAATGGATCCGGTTACATTATGCTTATCCGCTCGGATTTCCTTACGAAATTCTAGATGTAATGAACGAATACAGTACCTTCTGCAAATATCTGGATATCCCTTTTCAACATATCAGTGATCCAATATTGAAAAGTATGCGTCGTGGTGGAAATAGTATGCAAAACTATAAATTGATCGAAACTATCCGCAACAAAGTTCCCGGAATTGCATTGAGAACCACTTTAATTTCAGGGTACCCCGGTGAAACCAAAGCAGATCATCAGCAATTGGTGGATTTTGTTCGTGAAATGAGATTTGAGAGATTAGGTGTTTTTGCTTACTCTCCTGAAGAAAACACACCGGCTTTCCCATTGGGTGATCCCATCAAGGAAAGAGAAAAAAATAAAAGAATTGAAGAGATCATGCTTCTACAGGAACAAATTTCACTCGAACATAATCAAAGCAAAGTGGGTTCTGTAATGAAAGTGATTATTGATACTAAAGAGGATGGAAAATACTTTGGAAGAACAGAATTTGATTCTCCTGATGTAGACAACGCCGTTATCATTTCCGCTAAGAAAAAAGTGGAAATTGGTACTTTTCAGTCGGTATATATCGACAAAGCAGACAATTATGATTTATTTGGTACAATCGTTTAGAAGATTTTTAAAAGTATGTTTAAGTTAATATTTACTATTATTGGATTCATTATAGGTAGAATTGGTGGTGCATTTTTGGGCTTCATCATTGGATCCATCGTTGATTCAATGTCTTCATTCAAAGTCATAAGAGGTGGCCATTATTTTTCTAACCAAGAGAACTTTATTGATATTTTACTCCGTTTAACCTCTGCTATTGTCAAATCTGACAGTACCGGGAACATGCAAAAATCGGAGCTAAACTTTGTAAGAGACTACCTTTTGCGCACTTTTGGTCCAGATGTGGCAACAAAGTCACTCTATCAACTTCGTGAATATCTTAATGAAGATATTGATATCCCCACCTTATGTCACAATTTTAGTCAAAAAGCAACCATTAATGAGAAGTTGATCTTAATCCAGTTTCTTTTCGGATTATCCGCATCTGATGGAAATATCGACACCGGTGAACTAAAAATGATCCAAAACATTGCTGACTGGATCGGTTTAAGTCGCAACGATTTTGAATCGTTAAAAGCGATGTTTTTTGCCAGACAATATCAGTATCAGTACCAACAGCAATACCAACAACAATCCTCTTACAACAGATCTACATCGTCCGGTTCATTCCAGTATAATAATTTGGAAAATGACTATAAAATATTGGAAATCAGTTCTACAGTAAGTGATGAAGAGGTAAAAAAAGCGTATCGTAAACTAGCCATGAAACACCATCCGGATAAAGTTAACCATTTAGGGGATGATGTCAGAAAATCTGCTGAAGAAAATTTCCGCCTACTCAATCAGGCATACGAAAGAATAAAAAAAGCAAGGGGTATGAATTAGCTCCTTTTTTTTGATTTTTTTTATTACTTTTGAACATGATTTAAATATAATTCAAAATGAAAAAAATATTACTTTTTGTCCTAATTATTACTTGTCTTTTAAACGGGTTTTCCCAAAAATTATCCAAATCTGAAGGGAATATAAAATCAGGTTTAAGATTAGGTTTAGTGGGTTCACAAATTTCCGGTGATGATCTTGCCGGTTATCACAAATTGGGTGCTTATGCGGGACTTTATGCTAATATTCCGCTCTCTCCATCTCATAAATGGCATTTTCAGATGGAACTTAATTTCATCATGAAAGGGAGTAGCTCTCAATTAGTTGTTCGTGAAGATGGCACTCTTCCTAACTATTATGTTCTCACGATGTTATATACGGAAACTCCATTCTTGTTTCAGTATAATTTTGGATTTTATAAATCATTGAAAGGAAATATTTATGATTTTGACCTTGAATTCGGGCCCACTTTAAATTTCCTTTTTTACAATAAAGAGCGCAATCAATTTGGAGATATTTTCAGACCTGCTGAACAACAGTTTAATATTTTTGATATTGGAGTAATTGTGGGCCTAAAATGCACCATTTCAGATAAATGGGATGCTTCTTTACGATGGGGTTCCTCTATTTATCCGGTTAGAATTCCAACTATGGTTTATAATAGAGTCGTTAAAAAACAGTTCAATGACCATATTGCCTTTTCTTTATGTTACCATTTTAATTAAAAACAAAATACTATGAAAATTACAAACGTAAAAACTTTAGAAACCGTTCAGACGCCTCATAATGTGGATGTTAGAAAAGTTTATGAACAAGAGAGTGCCCAGGCGATGCATATCACTTTGCAACCCGGTGAATCTTTAAAACCTCATTTAACCCCTGTTGATGTATTTTTTTACATCCTTGAGGGAAATATCGATGTTCGTGTTGGCGAAGAAACCATTACCGTTGCACAAGATCATTTGGTAGAGAGTCCAATGAATATTGTTCACTGTTTGTCCAATAGCTCATCCGCTCCAGGCAGAATTCTGGTTGTAAAAGCCCCAAAACCTCAAAGTGCCGCGAGATTATTATAATTTTACCATTATGAATCCTTTCAGAATTTGTCTCTGGTTTGATCATCAAGCTGAACAAGCCGTAGAATTTTATAAATCCATATTTCAAGACTTTGAAATTGAAAATATCTTGCGGTTTAGCAGTGAAGGTTTTGAACACCACGGTAGGCCGGAAGGTTCAGTCCTGACGATCGATTTCAGAATCCAAAATTTATATCTGACTGCCTTAAATGGTGGACCGGTTTTTAAACTCAGTGAAGCAGCTTCTATCATGATCCCTTGCGAAACACAGGAAGAGATTGACTATTACGATGTATAAAATTGATTTACAACAATTGGATAATGCTTATTTTTCTAAGGATTAGACATATATTTCCAAAGGGTTAAATCTTTCGATTCATAATATTACAATTTTTGAATTTGTTTTTGCGTTTTATGATAGATAAGATCAAACAAATCAAAATTTTATTATATTTGTTGATCTAAAAAAATAGAGAATGATAAATTTAAAATCGCAAAAATCATGAAAAAACAACTGCTTTTCATCTTGGCTTTATGCTGTTCTTTTACAGCTTTCAGCGACACTATTGACCATGTTCAAGTGTACTTGAACGATCAATTGATCTCCCAATTTACTCCTAATAATGATTATCAAAACATTAACATTGAGGAATCAACATTTAAAGAAACAGATCAGATTTCTATCAAATATTTTTTGAAAGAGGGAAATGATAAAACCGTCTTTATATATAATATTTACAATCAAAAAAATCAACAACTAAATGATATTGCAATTCGGAAAAATGGGGCACCTATAATCATTACACGTTCATTTCTAGGTAAAGATTTTCCTGTTATGAAAGGGAATGTCTATTATTTTGTTGTGATTAAAATTTTGAATATGCAAGAGCAAGCTCCTGAAAGAATATTTAAGATTACACTCATTTAGACTTCTTCGTAATATTTACATGTGATCTTATTTTAAAAGTAAACAATCATGTTAATAAGTAATCGGATTTATATACTGATTCAGCTGATTTATATCTTTTGGTTGATTAATCCGGACGATACAATATCCGTATATCAATCGTGTGACCATCAAAATATTGATGTGATCACCTCTTATGAAGAGTATCTTCGTACTGTAAATAAAGATCCCAATATGAAATTGGTCCCATTAAACGATTCTATTCAAGGATTGAAATTGGACATCCGATATGCAACTGAAAACAATTTTACCAAACAGAAAGTTTATTCTTCAGCTGATCCTTATTTAAGAATACCAGCCATGAGAGCATTAAGAAAAGTGCAAGACTCTCTAAGCAAACACAATATGGGATTAATTGTTTTTGATGCCTATAGACCCTATTCGGCTACCGTAAAATTTTACGAAATTGTAAAAGATACCCGGTTTGTTGCAGATCCTAAAGTGGGTTCCAAACACAATCGTGGTTGTGCGATTGATGTCTCACTTTATGATCTTTCAACAGGTAAAGAACTAGCGATGCCCACTCCATTTGATGATTTTTCAGCAAAAGCAAATGCAACTTACCCTGAACTTCCCGGAGATGTGCTCCAAAACAGAGCCCTATTGGCAGGCGTTATGCAAGCCTTCGGGTTTTTAATCTACCCCGATGAATGGTGGCACTTTGATTATCAGGATTGGGAAAACTATCCCCTCATGGACATCCCTCTTGAGGAGTTAAGAGTGAAGAGTGAAGAGTGAAGAGTGAAGAGATAAGAGATAAGAGTGAATTCGTATTTAATTCGTGAATTTGTGGCTAATAAAAAAAAGAAAATGAAACAGATAATTTTAATTTTAGGGATTACTTTGGGGGTATTAGCATCAATTAATGCTCAGCAACTCCCACGTAAAGGTTGGTTAGGAGCCAAAATTGAATTTCAGCAAGATACTATTTTGGTAAAATCAAAGCCATCCATAATCGAGGGATGTAAAGTAACAAAAGTTATTGGTGGAACAGCAACAGCGATATTACTTCAAGAAAATGATATTATTGTCAAAATAGATACAAATACTTTTAAATCCACAAATGATTTACAACAATTTATAACTTCAAAAGTAGAGGGTGATCCCATAAAATTAACCATTATCCGTAATGGGAAAATAAAAAATCTGACCGGAAAAATGGTTGGAAAACCGAGAGAAACTGCTCAAGGACACGAAGTGATTTACGAAAGCATCCCTTTTAAAGATGGATTCTTAACGATCATCATCAATAAACCTAAAAAAACCGGGAAAATGCCCGGATTACTTTTTATTCCGGGGTATACCTGTTCATCCATTGATGGATTATCTGAAAAACATCCCTATGGCAGAATTGTGAGGAGCTACGCTGATTCCGGCTATGTGGTTGTTCGGGTTGAGAAAAGTGGTCTGGGAGACAACCAAAATACGGTAGATTGCAGCTTAACAAATCTTTATGATGAAGTGGCTTGCTTCCAGGCGGGATATCAAAGAGATCGCCTCCACCCCGGAAAGAGTTGAAACTCTCAAAAAAGATTGGGAATACGATGGCAATAATAAAATTTTTGGTCGAAATCAGGAATACTGGAGACAAATCATTGATTTTCCGCAACTGGATTTATGGAAAAATTGTTCCGGACATGTTTTAGTCCTTTATGGTGGTTCCGACTTTCAAGCTTTTTCAAAAGCTGATCATGAACAGATTGTTTATACCGTTAATTACTATAATCCCAACAAAGCAACCCTTATGGTTTTTCCTGAAACCGATCATTATATCGCCAAAACCGGAACTATGCAAAACTCTTTTGATCTCTTTGTCCAAGGGAAAACACAAACATTATTTGATCTTTTCGATTTTGATGTGATCAAACAAAGCATTCAATGGAGCAACAAAATAATGAATAATGAATAATGAATAATGAATTCGTATATAATTCGTGAATTCGTGGCTATTTAAAAAAAGGAAATGAAACAGATAATTTTAATTTTAGGGATTTCTATAGGGATTCTGGTTTTTGGCGGATCTATTGAAGCTCAGACGAGGGTTGAGTATAAACTTCCGGATATTCCGGGATTTGTAACCTTGAAGGGGGACTTTCACATACACACCTTCTATTCTGATGGCTCTGTTGCACCGGAAGATCGGGTGAAAGAGGCCTGGAGAGATGGTCTGGATGTGATTTCCATCACAGATCATATTGAACACCCAAATACTCAGTTTTCACCGGTCGACCTTAATAAATCTTACGATTTAGCGATAAAAACGGCTAATGAGTACGGTATTTTACTCATCAAAGGGGGTGAAATAACCAGAAGTATGCCTCCCGGACATTTTAACGTACTTTTCGTTCAAGATCTCAACCGGTTGCGTAAGGAAAAACTGGAAAAGGAACACAGAGCTATGACCATCGTTTTGGCAAAAGATCGCTCCATTGAAGGGGTAAAAGATGCATTAATCAATCATAGAACTTTGGCCATTTTTGACGAAAAGATTTATGGAACAGAACCATATTTAAAACCATTTATTGAAAACTGCATTGTAGTATCTGAAAATATCACCATTCCGGGTAGAGCAGATGAGATCTATGTCTCGCTCACCAACAACTCCGATTTTCCAATC
>Ga0209099_1004615_pt1 | contig 10361 bp, 9 predicted proteins | sample AD_JPNHW2_MetaG_FD_184430 | JGI IMG/M metagenome (GOLD analysis project Ga0209099, IMG submission 184430) | Active sludge microbial communities of municipal wastewater-treating anaerobic digesters from Japan - AD_JPNHW2_MetaG (SPAdes) (version 2) | ecosystem: Engineered > Bioreactor > Anaerobic >...
CCGAGCGTTATCCGGAAAGTCTGGTCGAAGTTAATCCTGCTGACGCGGATAAACTGGGCATTGCCGAAGGTCAGACAGTAAAGGTGACGTCCAGACGCGGTGCGGTGGAAGCCAAAGCAAACATCACGAAGAAGAGCGCACCGGGCACAGTTTTCATGAACTTCCATTTTGCCGGGACAGCCGTTAATTTGCTGACCAATCCGGCTTTGGACCCTGTAGGGAAAATTCCCGAATATAAAGTTTGCGCGGTTAAAGTGGAAGCCGCTTAAGCAATTGCCTTCCATAGGCAACAGGCTAATTCATATCATAAAAGAGAATGCCCCTGAAAAAGGGGCATTTTTTTGTAAGCCTGTTGCTTCGAAAATGGATCGGATTTCAAGTTTTGCCTATAAAAGAAGGCTCCGTTATTGCGGAGCCTTCTTTTATTTTGTGAAAGCATTGTGATTGACAGGGCGTCGGTTGGTGTTGTATGGACTGGGACAAATTATGTCATTATTGACTTATCGTGATTTTAAAAACTTATAGCTCGTTCAGCAACTTTTGAAAAAAAATAAAGGAGCAGCAATATAAATGAATATTTGCCAATATTCCTATGAAGAATATCTCAATATGGTCAAATCTTTTCATGGAAATCTTGCACCGGGGCTGGTTATCGGCGGTTTTATGGTGGATCTGGCGATGAAAAATCTGCCGGAAGGGGAATTCTTCGATGCGATTTGTGAAACGCCGGTTTGTCTTCCCGATGCGGTGCAGCTTCTGACTCCCTGCACCATAGGGAACGGCTGGTTGAGCATTATTCCTTTCGGGCGCTTTGCCATTACGTTTTATGAAAAGTACACCGGAGCGGGCGTGCGTGTTTTCCTGGATATGGAAAAATTAAATCACTGGCCGGAAGTACGCGACTGGTATTTAAAAAAGAAGAAAAAAAGCGAGCAGGATAAAGATCTGCTGTTTGCGCAAATACAAGAAGCGGGACACGCGTTACTCGGTGTGCAGAAGGTGCAGGTTGATCCGGAAAAAGTGCGGCGCAAAAAAACGGGGCCTGTAGGTTTTTGTCCGGTCTGCGGCGAGGCTTATCCGCTGCGCGACGGGGATTCCTGCCGCAACTGTCAGGGCGAGACGCCGTACAGCAGCGTAACCGCCGTCAGTTGAAAAACGAGGCCATGTTTGGGGAAAGATTTTTAACATGAAACAGGGCACGATTCTGACTCGTCTTTATGACCAGTTGCAGGCTTCCGCGCGCGAAAGGCGGATTGCCGATCTGCGTGTGGGCTTAAGTTATGTTGGTGTCAGACTGGATAACGATCAGGCGGGTGTGGCGGCCGTTTTGCCGGATATCAAGATAAAAAGCTGCACCGTTTTATCTGCCGCCGGTTCTTATGCCGTTTCTCCGGCAGAGAATGTATTGGCTTACCTCGTAGATGGAAAAACATCTCTTCACCGGTCTATTGGTCTGGCTGCCGCCAATGCGCTGATCGGTTCTTCATTTGCTGACGGAGAAACGGAAGAACGGGAGGCGACGACATATTTTAATCTTCAACCCGGAGAAAAAGTGGCCATGGTCGGATTTTTTGGTCCCTTGATCGAACGAATCCGCGCAACGGGAGCTGTTCTGACGGTGATCGAAAAAAACCCCGACCGGCTGGAACTACTTTCACCCGAGGCTAAGCAGGAGGCGCTTCGGAATTGCAATGTAGCGATCATCACCGCCACGACGCTGCTCAATGGCACCTTCGAAGAAACTGCCGGCTTTCTGGGAACGCCGCGCCTGGTTGCTCTGATGGGGCCATCCACGCCGCTGCTGCCGGCAATTTTCCCAGATACACCGGTCACTCATCTGGGTGGAGTGGCCGTCCACGATCCCTTGCGCATGCTGCAAATTGTTTCGGAAGGCGGCGGCACGCCGGCGCTGAGGTCTTGCCTGCGATTTGTTAATCTGATTTTGAACCGATAAGTTAAAAGACTCAGGATCATAGCTGAATAGATGGGTTCGCTTATGTTTTAATTGACATATGTCGGCGCTTGCTGTATTTTTCGCGGCGGAAAAGAGCTTGGCGATCAAGAGGGGCAACAACGCAATCATTAGAATTATAAAAATATAACAATCATCCATAGGGAGGATTGAAAATGTCACATTACATACCGGATTCCGAGATAGAAAGATTCATTGAAGAAGATGTGCCCTATGTTGATCTGACCACCCATCTTCTGGGCATCGGCCTGAAACGCGGCAAAATTATTTATTCGACGCGCGAGGAAACTCAACTGTGCTGCACGGAAGAAGCATCCAGGCTGTTGAACAAACTCGGGGCAGTTACTACGCGGAGGCTCCCGAGCGGAACAAAAGTACCTTCGGGAACGGAATTCCTGGAGGCTGAGGGCACGGCGGAAGCCCTGCATTCGGGTTGGAAAGCGGCGCTTAATCTCCTGGAATACGCCTCGGGCGTCGCCAACCGGACAGCGCGCATTGTCCAGGCCGCAAAAGCAGTTAATCCGAATGTAACGGTTGTAACGACGCGTAAATCCTTTCCCGGAACAAAGAAGATAGTCATTAAGGCGGTTATGGCCGGAGGCGCTCTCCCGCATCGATTGGGACTTTCGGAAACGATCCTGATTTTCAAACAGCATACGGCCTTTATGGGCGGTCTTGATGAATTTTTAAAAACAGTTCCCAATCTGCGCGCCAAAGCAAAAGAGACCAAGATTATTGTGGAGGCGGAAAGCATTTCCGAGGCGATGCAGTTGGCAAAAGCGGGGGTTGATGTTGTTCAAATGGATAAATTGAAACCCGAGGAATTAACGAAACTGGTCAGCGAATTACGGGCCGTCAATCCTGTTGTGAAAATCTCCGCGGCGGGCGGCATAAATGAAGCCAATGTCGCCGCGTATGCAGCAACCGGAGTCGACATCATTGTCTTATCCTCAGTGTATTTCGGTAAACCTGCAGATATGAAAGTTGTCATTGGGCCCGAAAAATAAGAAAGAAAGGGAGAAAGTACATATGAAGAATATGGTTAAGAGTTTATTTTTTAGTTTTATTTTTGTAATGCTGTTTGCCGTATCCGCCCAGGCCGTTGACATTAATCTGTCTGCCGCCGCCAGCATGAAAGAGGCGATCAGCGAACTTACCAAGGACTTTGCCAAGAAGAATCCCGGCGTCAAATTTCAGAACAATTTCGGAGCTTCCGGCGCCCTTGCCAAGCAGATTGAAAACGGCGCTCCGGCCGATCTGTTCTTCTCGGCCAATCTGCAATGGATGGACTACCTGAAAGAAAAGAAGTTCATGGACGAGAAAAGTATCCGTACTTTCGCCTTCAATACCCTGGTGTTTGTCGGGAAGCCTGATTTGAAGGTAAAAACCATCCGGGACGTGGTTCAACTGGACAGGATTGCCATAGGAAGCCCCAAGAGTGTTCCTGCAGGCGAATATGCGGATAAAGCTCTGAAGAAAGCCGGCATCGACAAGCAATTGGAGAAAAAACTTGTCATGGCCAAAGATGTCCGGGCCTGCTTGATGTACGCCGACAGTGGTGAAGTATCAGGAGCTTTTGTCTACAGGACGGATGCTGCAATGGCCAAAAATGTAAAAATACTTTTTACCGTTGATCAGGAACTTTACCCGCGCGTAACCTACCCCATGGGGCTTACGGTAACGGGAAGCAAAAAATCTGAAGCCGTCGCGTTCTTTAAATATCTCCAGTCTCCCGAGGCGGAAAAAGTTCTTTTGAAATACGGATTTCTGGTAAAATAATTGTAAATGACGGTTTTCAGTCCATCGGATTATCTCGCAATTTTCCTCTCGGTAAAGGTGGCGTCAGTGGCAACCCTGCTGTCTTTACCGTTTGGTTTTGCGGTTGCTTACATAATGACGTATAAAAAATTCCGGGGGATGGTTGTCCTGGATGTGCTGGTCAACCTTCCCCTGACTTTGCCGCCAGTTGTGGTCGGATATCTGTTGCTGCTGCTTTTGGGGCAGAACGGGTTAATCGGCAAATGGGTATTGCAGCCTCTGGGAATCAGACTGATTTTCTCCTGGAAGGCGGCGGTTATCGCCACGTCGGTAGTCGGCTTTCCCCTCATGGTCCGATCGATACGCACCGGCATGGAAACAATCGACAAACAACTCATTCAAGCGTCGCGTACCCTGGGCGCCGGATGGCTGGACACAATTATAACAGTGATTATGCCGCTTTCCTTTCGCGGAGTCCTTGCCGGTTCCATCCTCATGTTTGCCCGCGGTCTGGGTGAATTCGGCGCTACAATTATTGTGGCGGGTAACATCCCGGGAGTAACTCAAACCATCCCGCTGGCGATTTATGAATATGTCAGTTCACCCAGCGGCGATGTAATGGCCATGTCTCTTTGTCTTGTTTCCATTACCATCTCCGTCATCGTGCTTGTTTTTCATGAATGGCTGGGCAGACGGATGGTCAGGGTGGATTGATATGGAATTGAACTTTGCAGTCCAAAAAAAGCTGGACAAGTTTTTTCTGGATATGGATTTTGTTATCAAAGGAGATCGCATCGGAATCTTCGGTCCGTCCGGCTGCGGAAAATCTACCCTGGTGGGACTGATTGCCGGGTTGCATCATCCGGACAGAGGGCATATTCTCATCAACGGGCAGGCCGTTTTTGACAGTACGGAAAAAGTGAATATTCCCGTCGAGCACAGGCGGATCGGCATGGTCTTTCAACGCCCGCATCTTTTCCCCCACCTGAGCGTCAAAGCAAATCTTCTTTACGGCTACAAGCGTTGTGCACCCGGTGAGCGCAAAATCACCCTGGAGAATCTGTTGGACGTGTTGCAGATCGGCGATCTTTTGCACCGGGGCGTGAACAACCTCTCCGGCGGTGAAAAGCAGCGGGTGGCGATTGGCCGGGCGGTGCTCTCCAATCCGCGCATGCTGATTCTGGATGAGCCTCTTTCCGCCCTTGACGACAGTCTCAAATTTCAAATAATTCCTTTTCTCAAGAAATCATGCGAGGTATTCTCCATTCCATATCTGTTTATTTCCCACTCCCTCACGGAAATGAGGATAATGACCGAGCGAGTGCTAAATGTAGTCGACGGACGCGTTTCCGGGCAGATGACAGCGGAGGAACTGGCCCGCGAGGTGATGGGAAAAGGTCCGACTCCCTATGTCAATCTTCTGCATCTTAACAGGCCACGCCGTCGTGACGGTATGTCTGCCTATCGCTGGGGAGACAGTGAATTTTTAATTTCCGGGGACGGCCGGGACGAAGCTCTTTATGAGCTTTCATCAACGGACATCATCCTTTTCAAGCGTCATCCTGAGGCGATAAGCGCCCGCAATCTTTTGAAATGCCATGTCAGCGAAATGTTCGAGATGGGTAACAGAGTCGGCGTTGTACTTATGTGCGGCGGTGAGAAACTGGTAGCGGTGATTATGAAGGAAACTGTCAATGATATGGACATAAAAGAGGGTGTGGAGGTGTATGCCGCTATCAAAGCAACAGCCTTCAGAGAACTGGGCTGATGCCATGCAATACCATTGCCGGGTAAAATATAAAAAAGAGGCCCGGTGGTAAACCTGCCGAGCCCCTTTTTTAGAGAAACTGCCGCCGCAAAACGGAGAAATTAATGTGCCGTTAATCAATGGCAATCATTACACTGGTTGCCTTGACGACCGCATAAACCTCTTTACCTTCCTTCAATCCGAGAGCCTCGGCGGAAGTTTTTGTGATAACGGAGACGACTTCCATGCCGCCGGGTAGTTCAACGACAACTTCGGAATTGACCAGACCGGTGGTAATCTTTTTTACTTTTCCCTTCAAGGTATTACGCGCGCTTATTTTCATCTTGTCCCCCTCCTTTTTTTGAATTTAGGAAACATTAATGGCACCGTCGTTTGTGCTAAAGATGATGCCAACTAAAACACCCGCTATAAAATTATATTATAGTGAAATTGTTTTTTGTCAACAATTTCCAGCTTTGTTGTTTGGCGAACTGCTTAAGGAATTAATCGTTCGGGGCAGCTGTAAATGAAGCCGCCTGTTTCCCGGACATAACCCAGAATAGTTACATTGTGCTGCTGGGCGAGCTTCACAGCGGCGCTCGTCGGCGTTGATTTCGATACCAGCACCGGCACGCCGATCCGGATAATCTTGGCCATGATCTCCGAAGATATCCTTCCGGAAACAAAAACAATTCCCCGGCTGAATAAATCCATCCGATCGAGCTTCAGCAAATTTCCAGTCATCTTGTCAAAGCAGTTATGCCGTCCGATATCTTCCGTCAGGAGTTCGAAATCAGGTGTGTAAAGAAGAACGCTGTGTACTCCGCCGATTGTCGTAAATATCTCCGATTTTGTGACAAAGGAGGCCATCAAATCCAGAATGGCGTTGATAGAAAAATCAGTCTCACATTGCACTTCCTTATACTGACTCTTTTTGAGCGGATTGATGTAAGTGTAGCATTTGCCGCATCCGGACGTAATGCTTCTCAAGCTTTCCTGCCGGTCGATGACCATGCCTTCTTTCAATTTGACGAGGACGGCCAGCATCTTGTCGTTGAAATAAATACTTTCCACATCGGCCAGAGAATTGATCACCCCTTCGTTGTAAAGAAAGCCCAGGGCCAGTTCCTCCTGCTGCTGATTCAGGCACAAAATGGAAACCAGTTCCATTCCGTTGACAATAATTTTGAGGGATATTTCCGCGATCACTTTTTTGCTGATGTCGGAAAGGCGGCAGCCGTTTTTGTCTCTGATGATCTCCCGGACGGGCAACTCTTCATAAATTGTATCTTCCAAAATAATCTCCTTTTTATTTAGCGCCGATCTTTGCCTCAGTTCTATATAAATTACTTTTTTGTGTGTCAACGGCGTATTTGATGTGTGCGCATAAATAAATTATAACTGTTTCTGTTTTTTTCTATAAACAAAATTTACACTGCGAAATCCAACCTGAATTTACGAGACCTTTGAAAACCTACACCTTGCGTTTTGCGGGAAGCGATGCGGCAAGAGAACAAGGGGCTGCAACCCCTTGTTCTGCTATAGTTGCTTCACGGAGCCTGTCCGAAGTAAAACGAAGGGTTCGCCATAACATATGTGCCATTTTTCAAAAATCACTTTGCATTAACTCGATCTTATTGCATTTTTTTGCTTATGTCATAAATGACATAAGTGCACGAAATTACTCATTATTTATGTTGACAACAATGATCGTTAAATATATAGGTTTTTACACAATAAAAGATTTTTTTTAGCCATATGTCGTGCTCTTTAACCATAGTTTACCCAGAACTACTGTTTGCTGAGAATGATTGCCTGAGGGAAGCGGCTGTCTCTCGAAGTTTAAAGATCATGAAAAAAATATGTTATAAATTCCGAGGAAAGGAGAAAGGAATTCATGAAAGTCAGCAGAAGAGGTTTCCTAAAGATTTCCGGCGCTGTAATGGCGGCAACCGGAGTGGGCATCAGCCTTAAACCGGTCGCAGCGCATGCAAAGCCGCTGAGAATCAAATATGCCAGGGAAACCACCACCGTTTGCCCTTACTGTTCCGTGGGATGCAGCATTATTGTTTCCACACGGGAAGGAAAGGTCATCAATACTGAGGGGGATCCCGACAGCCCCATCAACAGAGGTGCTCTATGCAGCAAGGGTGGCTCGATTTATCAGATGGCAGTCAACGAAAATCGCCTGGGTAAACCGCTTTACCGGGCGCCTTTTGCATCTGATTGGAAAGAGGTGGAATGGGAATGGGCTCTGGATAAAATTGCTGAAAACGTCAAAAAGAGCAGGGACAAGAGCTTCAAAACAACAAACGCCAAAGGACAGGTCGTTAACCGGACGGAGGGAATTGCATCCGTCGGCTCTGCGGCGATGGACCTGGAAGAATGCTTTACGTACCAAAAATTCTTAAGGGGGTTGGGCCTTGTTTATATCGAACATCAGGCCCGTATCTGACACAGCCCAACTGTACCGGCTCTGGCAGAGTCGTTCGGACGCGGCGCAATGACCAATCACTGGGTCGATATCAAAAACAGTGATATTATCCTGATTATGGGAAGCAATCCCGCTTCCAACCACCCCATTTCCTTTAAGTGGATTCAGGAAGCTGTAGATAAACGCGGGGCTAAGATAATTTGTGTAGATCCGCGGTATACTCAATCGGCGTCTAAATCTCACCTCTATGCTCCTTTGCGTTCAGGAACCGATATCGCTTTCCTGGGTGGCATGATCAAATACATTCTCGACAACAATCTTTACTTTGACGAGTATGTCAAGAGCTACACCAATGCATCTTTCCTGGTTAATCCGGATTTTAAACTGCCGGGAGACAACAAAGGTGTATTTTCCGGTCTGGCGGACGGCAAGTATATAAAAGATACCTGGTCTTATCAGACGGATGCGGAAGGGGTTATTAAAAAAGACAGAACGTTGCAGGATCCCAACTGCGTTTTCCAGTTATTGAAAAAGCATTACTCCCGTTATACACCGGAGCTTGTCTGCCGAATAACCGGGACGCCCAAAGATAAACTGGTGGAAGTTTACAAACTTTTCGGCTCCACCGGAAAGCCGGACAAAGCCGGCGTGGAATTGTACGCCATGGGCTGGACGCAGCATACCGTTGGTGTCCAGAATATCCGGACAATGTGCATTATCCAGCTTCTGCTGGGCAACATGGGCATCGCCGGCGGCGGTATTGCGGCGATGAGAGGAGAGAGCAACGTTCAGGGCTCCACGGATCACGGCCTCTTATTCCACATCTGGCCCGGCTATCTGGGCACTCCGTCAGGATCTTTGCCGACTCTGGTAGCGTATAACGAGAAAAACACACCCACCACCAAGGAAAAGGAAAGCCTTAACTGGTGGAAAAATAAGCCCAAATATGTAGCCAGTTTCCTGCGTTCCATGTACGGGGAAAACGCGTCTCTGGAGGAAGCCTATACGCTTTTGCCCAAGGTTGATGATGGAGCGAATTACTCCTGGCTGGCGCTCTTCGACCAGATGTACAAGGAAAAGTTCACCGGTTTCTTTGCCTGGGGAATGAATCCCGCCTGCAGCGGCGCTCACTCCAATAAAGTTCGTCAAGCCATGACCAAGCTCGACTGGATGGTCAACGTAAACCTGTTTGACAATGAAACCGGCTCTTTCTGGTGCGGTCCCGGTATGGATCCCAAAAAGATCAAAACGGAAGTATTCATGCTGCCCTGCGCCGCTTCCATTGAAAAGGAAGGAAGCATTGCCAACAGCAGCCGTTTAATGCAGTGGCGCTATAAGGCAGTCGACGCTCCGGGAGATGCACTTCCCGACGGCGACATCATGAGTGAAATTTTCTTTAAAGTGAAAGAGATTTACGAGAAAGAAGGCGGGCCGCACAAGGAAGCCATCACTAAACTGACCTGGCCGTACGGTAAAAAAATCAACAATCATTTCCACTATGAACCTCGTATGGTAGCCAGAGAAGTCAACGGCTTTTTCCTGGAAGACAAAAAAGTGGAAAATCCGACCAAGAAAGACGAATTCAAGGAATTCAAGAAGGGCGATCTGGTGCCGACTTTCGCCTGGCTGCAGGACGACGGTTCTACGTCCTCGGGTTGCTGGGTATATTGCGGTTCGGTTACCGAAAAGGCCAATCTGGCCATGCGCCGCAAAACTGATGATCCCACAGGTCTGGGTCTTACCCCGGAATGGGCTTGGTCCTGGCCGGTAAACCGCCGCATCATCTATAACGGTGCTTCCGTTGATCCCAGCGGTAAACCGTGGGATCCGTCCCGCGCGGTTATTAAATGGGATGACGAAGAGAAAAAATGGAAGGGCGATGTTCCCGACGGAGCGGGAGATCCCGGCAAGGGGCGTCCGCCGTTCATCATGAAGTCGGACGGTGTGGCCAGTATCTACGGTCCGGGGCTGGCCGATGGTCCTTTCCCCGAACACTACGAACCGTTGGAGTGTCCGGTGGAGAAGAACCTGATGTCCGATCAGAAGAACAACCCAGCTATCAAACGCTTCGACAAGGCCGGAGTCGGTTCCGATCTGGATGTTTATTCCGGCGTGACAGGCTGCGATCCGCGGTTCCCGTTCATCTGTGCAACCTATCGTGTCAGCGAACACTGGCAGACCGGTGTTTTAACCCGCTGGTGTCCGTGGCTGGCGGAAATGCAGCCCGGTATGTTTGTGGAAATGAGCGCAGAACTGGCCAAAGAAAAAAATATTTCCAGCGGAGATAAGTGTGTCGTTAAATCAGCGCGCGGTGAAGTGGAGTGTACGGCCATTGTCACGCCCCGTTTCAAACCGTTCAATATTGACGGAAATACTATCCATGAAGTCGGCATTCCCTGGCATTTCGGGTGGATTACCAGCAAAAAACGGCTTTTCAAGCGGGGCGACAA